>Ga0105046_10000220_pt1 | contig 72871 bp, 56 predicted proteins | sample MAT03_FD_78385 | JGI IMG/M metagenome (GOLD analysis project Ga0105046, IMG submission 78385) | Freshwater microbial communities from Lake Fryxell liftoff mats and glacier meltwater in Antarctica - MAT-03 (megahit assembly) | ecosystem: Environmental > Aquatic > Freshwater > Ice > Liftoff...
CCGATTGCCCGATTGCGCCCCAACCAACGTCTCCGTTGACAAACCTCCGTGCCCGGGCCCGAGTTTTGTCCAGTGTCCACCCCCGCTTCCTTGGTCCACGATCGCATGGCCCGCGCCCGGGCGTCGGGTCTGCTCGCCGTCTGGTTCGGACTCGCCAGCGCAGCCACCCAGGCAGGCCCGCCGGACATCGCGCTCGTCTCTCCCCGCGCTTTGCGCCCCGGGTCGGCGGCCGTGCTCGTGCTGAAGGGCAAGGAACTCGCAGGCACCCGAACGCTCTGGACCTCGTGGGCCGGCCGCCTGGATCGCAACGATGCGGAGGGTTGGGAGTGCCTCGACGACTCCCTGAAGATTCCCGTGTTCGTCCCCGCTTCCCATCCCGCCGGAATCGAAGGAATTCGAATCCTTGGAACCAATGGCGTCTCAAACCTGGCTTGGGTTCTCGTCGACGGACTCCGCTCCGAGTCCTTGCAGGCCGGGTCGGCCCCGGATCGATCCCCGCCCGTCCTGAAGCCCCCGGTAGCTGTCGATGGCGTCATGTTGGAGGCCGGCGTTCGGGTCTTCCGTCTCCCGCTGAACCGCGGGCAGCGCATTTCCCTTGAAGTCGTGGCCCAGCGCTGGGGATCACCGACGGATCCGGTTTTGCGCGTGTTGGATGCCGCGGGAAACGAACGGGTCTACGCCAATGATACCCCCGGGCTCGGTTCCGATGTCGCCCTGGAGTTTCAGGCTCCCGACTCCGGCGATTACCGGGTGGAGCTCCGCGATGCCGAGTACCTGGGCGGACCAGCTCAGGCGTTTCGTCTGCGGGTCGGAAGCTTTCCGGTGGGCGCCCTTGCGGCCGAGCCCGTCGTCGGAATCGTTCCCGATTCGAATCGCCAACCTTCGGAAGTGGGCTGGGTTTCGACCGTTTCCAGCCAATCCGGATGGGCTCGGGCTCGAGTCGCGAGCACGGCGGCAGGAGAGATCGGATGGGCACGCCTGGAATTGACGGGCTCCCACCGCCGGGAGGTCCTGATGCCACGTACGGAAGCCGTCCCCGGACGGGTGGCCGCCGAGTCAGAACCGAACGATCGCCTCGAATCGGCCACCGTCCTCGATTCGCCCGGCCTGGCCGTGGGTCAATTCAACACAGCCACCGACCAGGATTGGTATCGGTTCTCGGTGTCGACTGCTGGCTGGTGGCGAATCCAGGCCCGCAGCCGAAGCCTCGGGCGCACCAGCGATCCCCAGCTTCGTCTGGTGCGCGCCGACGGATCGGTTGTGGCCAACGCCACGGCGGGAGATCCCGATCCGGCGATCTTTCATCGTTTCGAAACCCCCGGTCCGTACTGGATCTCGATCTCCGATGCTGGACGTCGCCATGGACCCGGACGCGAGTACGTCCTGGAACTGGATTCACAGGCCGGCGCCTTTCGGACTTCGACCGAAACCGAGCGCGTCCACGTGCCGGTGGGCGGGAAACAGACCTTGAAAATCAAAGTTGAACCCCGCGGGTATGACGGAACCATCCGCATCGAAGCGGAAGGACTCCCGGCCGGATTCGAAATGGAAAACCCGGTGGTGGAGGCGCGGAAGAAGGAATGGGACCTGGTGATCCGGTGTCGGGCGGAAGTCGATGTCGGGCAGGCGACGCCCGTCCGGTTCCGGGCCCGTGCAACCGCTGAAGGCGGCGGCGGAACGGCCGGGCTGGAAGTAACCCCCGCCCAACGCAAAGCATTTCCCCGCATGCTCTGGGTGCCCCCCGGACTGATCGACAACGTCTGGGTCGGCGCCGTGCCCGCGGAAAAGCCGTCAGGATGACATTGGCTCCATGAAGCCCAAAACCGTATCCCGACCTAAATCGCCACCGGCTCAGCCGAAGAAGCCCAGATCGTTCGTTGCGAAGTTCCCAATGTTCGGAAACACCGCGGGCAATTGCGCCGCGGGAACTCCGAACCACTTCGCCAACGTCGCACCGTATTGGTCGATCGAGGTCGACGGAATCAGAGCGCCGCGAGATCCGGAATCGTCGGGACCGCCGAGAGCCAGATTCGGGAAGGTGCCGAAGACCCGGCCGCCTTGGACGGCGCCACCCAGGAGCAGGTGATGGTTGCCCCAACCGTGGTCGCTCCCGGCGCCGCTGGGTTCCAACGTGCGCCCAAAATCCGACAACGTGAACGTCGTGACGCGATCGGCGACGCCCATTTCCTCGGTGGCCGTGTAAAATGCGGCCATGGCTTCGGCGACCTGCGACAGCAGATCCCAGTGTTGCCAACTTTGGGCACCGTGGGTGTCGAAGCCGCCGATGGAACAAAAGAACACCTGACGGTGGATGCCGGTGGTGAAACGTAACTTGATGAGCTTGGCAACCTGGAGAAGCTGACTACCCAGGTTGGTTCCGGGGAAGACGGTTCCCACGGTGGCCGAAGCGCCCGTCATCATCGCGTTCAAACTCAGGGCGTCCTTGCGCACCTTGTTCGCGGACTGCACGAGCGCGAGGCCGCTGTCAAACTCGAGCACCTGTTGGAGACCCGCCTTCCGGGCATCCGCCGCGGCCTGCGGCCAAAGACTCATCCCGGCGGGATCGAGGTTGAAGCCCGGCAGCAGGCTGGCGGATTGGACAATCTGCCCGGTGCAGTAGAGCGACGGACCCGTGACCGAAATGCTCGGCGGAAACGTGGAGACGCCGTTCATGAACTGGACCGCGTCCACCGCCCGGGCGCCCCAGCCACTGGAACCGGAGGTGGTCGGCACCCCGCTCTGCATCTGCTGGATCTGGTCTGAGTGCGAAAACAAATTTGTAGGCACGGGCGCCGCATGGGACAAAAATTGCTGTCGGTTCACGGGTTGCACGAGCAGACCGGTATTCGCGAGAACGGCGAGCCGGCCTTGCGCCCAGAGTGGGTGGATCGCCTCCAGCCCGGGATTGAGCCCGTATGGAGTGCCGTCGATATGTTCCACCGGCAGCAGGGCGCCGTTGCCGTCGGGGAGTGCGATGGTTCCACGGGCGGCACGGTAGGCGTTGAACTGGGATTGGGTCAGCGGAACGACCGTGTTGTGGCCGTCGTTGCCGCCGGTGAGGAAGATGCAGACCAGGGCCTTGTAATCGGGCGGCGCACCCTGGGCGAGGGCATTGATCCGGCCGAGTCGGGCGAAAAGGGCGGCGCCGCCCAACCCACCAAGAAGCTGACGTCGGGAAACGCGATGTTGGAATGTGGACATGATTTGAGATCGTTCAGGGTTAAAGGGGTCCGCTTTCAGTGTTGCACGGCGTACTGGCCGGTGAGTGCGGCCAGATAGAGTACGGTTTCGATCCGCGTTTTCGCGTCGTACCCCGGTGCCGCCGCGGTGATGAGCGCTTGTTTGATTCCTGCCGGCATCCGGCCGTACAGCAGGGTCACATTCACTCTCTCCACCAACGCCGGCATGTCATTGCCGTAGGGTTGGAACGGCGAAAGATCCACGGGCAGGTCGGTCCCCGGATAGTTGATGATCGAGTAGATCATGTTCCCTCGCAGCGTCGCCTCCGTCGGGGTGTAAATCTGGAACTCCGGCCCGAACAACTGCGGATTCTTGGGAACCCGATAGAGCGGCGAGAACCAACTGAACACTGAGGGCGGGCTCAGGACCGATTGCGCCATGTAATCGAAGAGATACGTGACCTGCTGGGTACTGCTGAAGTTGCCGTTCAATGCCCGGAGAAATCCGCTCACCTGCAGGATCGGTTCCTTCAGTCGACCCTGATTCACAGTCGCCGTATCGTTGCGCGCCTCCGGATCCAGGAGGATCGCCCGTACCACCGCCTTAAGATCGCCTAGCACCCCATTCCCGTTGTCCTCAAACACGCCCGCCACCCGCCCGATATAGCCCGGGCTCGGATTGCTCATGACCAGGCTCCGAATCAGGCGCGTGACGATGAAGGGAGCGATGTTGGGGTGTTGCATCAGGCAATCGATCACTCCGTCGAGATCCTGTTCGACCGACTGACCCGCCGGCAGGGAACAACCCAGGAACGACTTGGCGGTCGTCGCGTGGTTCAATGGCCTAGGTTCCATCGGGCCACCGAACGACTCCCAGTTGTTGCCGCCCGGCGTCCCTCCCGGCGCTGTGGGATAGGTCCAACCGGTGAGCGCCAACGCCACCTGGGTCACACTCGCCTGGGAATAGGCCGGAACCGGATTCCCCGAACCATCCAACGCCTGTGAACCGTCCGGGTTCAGCCGCCACAGCCCAATGGAGAAAAGTTGGAGCAGTTCCCGCGGATAGTTCTCGTTAGCGCCACCCGCCGGTCCGGGCTTCATCGAGTTCGCCAGATCCAGGTACTTGCCCATCGACGGGCTGAGGGTCACCTCGCGCAGGAGATCGCGATAATTGCCGAAGGCGTGCCCACTCAAGAGCCGCAGCCATGGCAGCATCTCGTCCGCATAGACCAGTTTGAAACCGGAGGTGACCAGGATCTGACTGAGCGCATACGCCACCCGCTGCCGAAGCTGATCCGGCGAGGTGGTGTAACTGTGCAGCGCCCATTGACGGAGGGCGCCCATCGAATTGCCAGACGGCGTCGGAATGGGCGTCTCGGGAAGCGCGAACTGCGCGTCCAGGTAAGCCGTGACGCCCATTTGCTGAACCTGGACCAACGTCGCAGGAGTCGGTCCAAAGGACGACTGCTCCAGAAACCGACCTGCCGCCAGCAACCCCGGCGACGTAGGCGTGACCGGAGGCGGAGCGGCAAGCGTCATCGTGGCGATGCCGTACGAGGACGGCGCCGCGACCGAAGTGGCGCGGACCGTGACGCTGGCCGACGCAGGCATCACGGCGGGCGCAGTGTAGACGCCGGAGACGGCGACCGTGCCCACGGTGGCGGAACCTCCGACGACGCCATTCACCGACCATGTCACGGCTGTGTTGGCCGAACCCGTGACAGTCGCCTGCAAGGATAGGGCGGCGCCGAGTTGAACCGACGCCGTGCTTGGCGTCACCACCACCGACACCGGCGGAGGAACCAGGAGAGTGACCGTGACGATGCCGTACGAGGTCGGCGCGGCGACCGAAGTGGCGCGGACCGTGACACTGGCCGACGCAGGCATCACGGCGGGCGCGGTGTAGACGCCGGAGACGGAGACCGTGCCCACGGTGGCGGAACCTCCGACGACGCCATTCACTGACCACGTCACGGCTGTGTTGGCCGAACCCGTGACAGTCGCCTGCAAGGATAGGGCGGCGCCGAGTTGAACCGACGCCGTGCCTGGCGAGACGGCAACGGAAACCGTGGGCATGGAAACCGAAGCGGAAACGACGTTGCCGGTCACCGCTCCGGGTGCCGGCTGCAAGACCCGGAACTGAATCGTGCCGGTTTGAGAAGCGACCCCCGTGGCGGTGAGCCGGGTGCTGGAAACAAACGAGGTCGGAAGCGCCACACCGTTGGCCATCACCTTCGAGTCCGGCGCAAAATTGGCGCCATTCAGACTGACCTGATAATTGCCGACGCTCAGAGACGACGGCGAAAGACTCCAAAGCCAGGGATACTTCCGGGTGATGGTCAGTGGAGTCGACGCGAAGGAAGAAGGGTAAGCGGTGCTTCGGGCCTTCACCGTGACGACGCTGGCGGCTGGTGCGGTGGCGGGCGGAGTGTAGAGGCCGCCGGCACTGATGGTTCCAAGGCTGGTGTTGCCACCCGGGATGTCGTTGACCAACCAGATGACCGTGTTGGGTGTGATCGGAACGTACGCACCGAACTGGCGGGTGCTCCCCAGTTCCACCGTCGAGTTCCTCGGCCAGAGGTCCATGGCTCCGGATACCTGGGCGTGACTCCGACTTTCCACGAAGCCCAGGAGCGCGAGACACGCCCACCCCACGAAAGGTAGGAGCGCTCGGCACGCGAATCGGGTCGAACTCAGACGGTGGGAAGGATGCTGTCGGGTGGTGTTCATTCGTCGAAGGGATGGAATGGAGCGAAACGATCGGAGTGTCCTTGGAACCCGATGACATCCGCAGGGACCGAACCACGCCATGAAACCTGGCGTGACGGTGACTGACAGGGGGATGCCTCCGAGCGCCGTCAGTGGTACCGCAGTTTCGCCGTGAAGACCAATGGGACTTTGGTCGCCTCGCCATGCGAGCGTACGCAAGCCGCACAGGCCACTGAACTAGCGAAATTCACCAACCGGCCGTTCACGGCGGCACCGGGACCGGGTGCTCCACCAGGTGTTCTTCCAACGACAGGACACGAACCGCACCCTGACGGCCTTCGCGGACTTGTTGCTGAGCCGGACCCCTTCGCGACCGGTGTTTTCGGACGTGCATCTAAGGAACTCGATGACGCCCCGCGGTCCATCGTCCGCGATCTCCCCCACCACGAAACCCGACCAACCCTGGTTCGAGGCCTCCAGGGACGGGTTATACGCCTCACCCGTAGGTCCCATCCGCACGTGACAGTTCTCGAACCGGATCGAGACCGGAGCGCTGGCCGCGGTCAGCGGCTTGAGCCAGACTAGGATCCCATTGCCCGCATTGTCGGCCACCACGCAATTGCGGATGACGCAGTCGACCAGGCGTTCGTCGGGTTCGTCCGGTTCCAGATCGATTCCCGCCTCGGGAGGTGTTCCGGCGGTTCCCGAAAGGGTGCAATTCTCGATGAGCAGGTGAACGGCGCTGATGACACTGATGCCCTGCCGGTGGTTGTCGTGGCACACACAGTTCCGGATCGTGACGTTCTCGCACCAGCGATTGGCCTTGCTTGAACCGATGTAAATGCCGTCGCCACCCGACGACTCGATACGCAAGCCTTCGACGAGCACATTCCGACAACCGGTGAAGGCGAGGCCCATGCGCCATTCAGCCTTCGTGTACGGCGGTTGTTGGTAATCCCTCTTGCGCATCCGAAGGATCGCCCCGTGCCCACGAACCGTGATGTGGGTGGCATCCGTGGCGTCCCGAGCGTCGAATACCCACGCGTCCGCGAAGGCGACATCGCTTAATCCCTGGGCAACCGCCGCAATGGCGGCCTCGTTCCGGATAGTCGATGCACCTTCCGCCGGTGAACTGAGAAGTACCATCCACCCGGCCAGTCCAAGCGGCCGCAGGACGCGTTGAAGGCGCGGGATCGAAACGTCGCCGGATGACATGGCCCGACCGTAGCCACGGCCTGGGCGGCATCAAAACCGATTTCCACGAGATCCACCTCCGTGAGAAACAACCTAAAACGTGGCACTGAGTTAAAGTCTATTTTTACTCAACACGGCCATTCGGAATCATTTGGCGGATGTTGGCTTCTGGGACCGAACTGTTCTCGATCCTGCGGCGTTTCAGAATGCACCCGGATCGGGTTCACGGGTGTTCTCCGTTCCGCACGTTCCGTTCCTCTCGTAACTGACCGTCGGGTTCGCCGGTTCAACCACCGGCGGGCAGTTCCAGAGACTTGATTTCCGGCAGGGCGGCCTGTCCGACGATGCCCTGGACGCCCCCGTACAGTCCTGCCGTGTGGTTGATGACCTGGCGGATGCTGCGTTCCCGCTTGGCCCACTGCTTCTCCATGGCGCGACGTTCCGATTCGAGATCGCCCTGCATGGTGACAAAGGCTTCGACGATGGCCTCGATCCGCTGCCTGAACTCGTGGCCGCTCAGGTACTCGTACAACTGCTCCATCTTCCCCTGCCGCCCCGCCTGGGCTTGTCGGGACACCGCCGCCTGAATCAACCCCTGTCGCAACGCCAGACCCAACGGGATCGCGGCCGCGTAGTCACACACCCAGATCCCTTCGTGTAACCCGAATGCCTTGATCCCATCGGGCAGCGTGCGCGTCACGATGACCGCCAATTCAGCCCGCGCTTCCCGCTGATCTTCCTTCAATTTCGCGGGCCATTCCCGCGCCCAATGCTTCGTGCGCTTGGTCTCCCAGAGGATCGCGCCGCATTCGAGCCCGGCATTCGTCCGGACCCTTTGAAGGACATCGGCCCCACGCACCCCCTTGGCCACCGGTTCGATCGCATCGGCGAGAAACTCGTTGCGGAGGTTCTGTTCGAGCTCGAGTTCGAGAACCTCGCCTTGCAGTTGCATGGAACCCTGCTGGGCCCGCTGCTTGAGAGCCTCGATCTGCTGCTGCATGCCGGCGATCAACTGCTCCTTCTCCGCGAGCCTCAGCTTGTGTTCCTCGGCCGACTGGGCCCGGGCAGTGTCGGCAATCCTCCCGCGTTCGGCGTCGAGTTTTCGGGCCACCTCGAGTTCGAGCTGTTGGGCGCGTTCCTCGACCAGGCGCTGCTGTTTCCGAAGCTCCAGTTCCGTTTGACGGGCGGTATCGAGTCTGAGGCGTTGCTCGGCGAGTTGGCCCTGGAGGTCGCGGAACTCGATGCCGATCTTTTCGCGTTCTTGCTGCGCGGCGGTGCTGAGCAGTTTCTGACGTTCGACGACCATGCGCTTGGCGAGTTCGGCGTCGAGGTTCTGTCGCTGCGTCTCCAGTTGGGCGAGGTGATCGCGAACGGATTTCTCACGTTCGGCCAGCGCCGCTTCGGCCACTTGGCGGCGTTCCTCGAATTCCCGGGACAGATCCACGCGAATCCTCTCGGAGACCGCTTCGGAAAGCGGGAACTCATGTCGGCAATGGGGACAGGTGATCAGCGATTGGGCATCCGACATGCCGCAAGGAGAGCATGCGCCATCCCCGGATGAAACCCCGGGTTGCTCGGGATGGAAGCGTCGCCTGCCGGAAGCAAGGCCCGGGCGTGACGGCGTGGGGTTTCGCTCGCGACGACAGCGGGTTCGCGGCTAGCGTTCGGGCATGCAACGCCTGGTGTGCCTGCTGCTGGCTCTTGTGACTTGGGGTGGGGTTCAACTGCGAGCCGACGAGGCACGTCTCCTCCGGTTTCCGGCCATTCACGGCGACCAAGTGGTCTTTGGCTACGCTGGAGATTTGTACACCGTCGCTTCGAGCGGCGGCGTCGCCCGGCGGCTGACCAGCGACCCGGACAGCTATGAAATGTTCCCCCGGTTTTCACCGGACGGCCGCCATCTGGCCTTCACCGCCCAGTACGACGGCAACACCGAGGTTTACGTCATGCCCGCCCAGGGCGGCGAACCTCGTCGCCTGACCTACACCGCGACCCTCGACCGCGACGATGTCTCCGACCGCATGGGCCCCAACAACATCGTGCTCACCTGGCGGGACAATGAATCGGTGGTCTACCGCTCGCGGCGCACTCAGTGGAATCCCTTCAAAGGTGAGCTGACCCTTGCCCGCCTGGGCGGTGGAGTTCCCGAAACCCTTCCCCTACCCCGCGGCGGCTGGTGCAGCTTTTCGCCCGACGGCAAACAACTCGCCTACAACCGTGTCTTCCGCGAGTTCCGAACCTGGAAACGCTACCGCGGCGGTCAGGCCGACGAGATATGGCTTTATGACTTTGCCACAAAGGAAACGACCCGCCTCACCGAGAACCCGGCCCAGGACATGTTCCCGATGTGGAAGGGTGACCGGATCTATTTCGTGTCCGAACGCGACGAAAACCGGCAGGCCAACCTCTTCGTTCTCGACCACAAGACGAAGGAAACCCGCCAGATCACGCGGTTCAGCGAGTTCGCGGTGAAGTTTCCGTCGCTGGGCGACACCGCCATCATTTTCGAGAACGGCGGTCACTTGCACCGGCTTGACCTGGCCACCGAGCACGTCACGCGCATCGCCATCGAGATCCGGGAAGACTTCGCCAGCGGACGCGGCGGTTGGCGCGATGTTTCCAAGGAAATCACCTCGAGCTTCCCCGCGCCAGACGGCTCACGAGCCGTCCTCAGCGCACGCGGCGATGTCTTCACCGTCCCCGCCAAGCATGGCCCAACCCGTCAACTGACCGCGACGCCAGGCATCCATGAACGTGACGCCGCCTGGTCCCCGGACGGCAAGTGGATCGCCTACGTCAGCGATGGGTCCGGTGAGGACGAAATCTGGATCCGAAGCCAGGATGGCCTCGGAGAACCCCGCCCACTCACCACCGACTCCGACACCTACAAGTACGCCCCGTCGTGGTCGCCCGACTCCCGCAAGCTCGCCTGGACCGACAAAAGGAACCGACTCCAATACGTCGACATCGACTCCAAAGCCGTCCATCCCGTCGATCAGTCGGAGGCCTTTGAAATCCGCGAGTTCGTCTGGGCACCCGACAGCCGCTGGATCGCCTACACCAAGCCGGAGGTCCGACGGTTCTCCAAACTCCACCTCTTCAGCCTCGAAACCGGTAAATCCATTCCTGCCACGGATGGCTGGTTCGACGTCGGCTCGCCCGCTTTCGGCAGCGACGGCAAGTACCTGTTCTTCGTTTCCGAACGCTCCTTCAACCCCACGTACGGCAGCACCGAGTGGAACCACGTCTACAGCGACATGGAACGTATCTACTTCGTCACCCTCGCCAAAGCCACGAAGTCCCCGTTCGCGCCCAAATCCGATGAGGTGAAACTCAAGGAGGACAAAGCGCCGAACGCGGACAAACCCGCTGATCCCACCACCAAACCCCCGGACGTCAAACCGGAGGATCGCCCGATCGGAACACTCACAGCCCTGCTCAACGATCCGCAGTTCCGCAAAGTGGTGACCGAGTTGGCCAAGGCCGGCTCGGAGCCCACGACCAACACCGCGGCCTCCGCCACCCCTGCGCCAGCGTCCACCAACAAGACCGATGCCGCTGTCGTCACGGTCACCGTGGATGCCGAAGGCCTACCCGAACGGATCGCCGCCCTGCCGCCCGGACCTTCGAACTACGGAGCGATCACCTCGGTGGGCGACAAGCTGTACTATCTCAGGAAGGGAAAGCTGGTCCTCTTCGAGCTGGAGAAAGAAAAGGAAACGGAACTGGGCGACGTCGGCGGCTACCGCGTGACTGCCGACCAGAAGAAGATGCTGGTGCGGAGCGGAGGCGATCTAGCGATCGTGGACCTGCCGACCGCCAAACTGGATCTTGGCGACAAGAAACTCAGCCTGGCTGACATCCGCGTGGCGCTGGATCGGCCGGCCGAGTGGAGCCAGATCTACGCGGAGTGCTGGCGGCAGATGCGGGATTTCTTTTATGCCCCGAATCTCCATGGCGTGGATTGGGCCGCGATGCGCCGGCGTTACGAACCCTTGCTGCCCCACGTGCGCCACCGGGCCGACCTGACGTACGTCATCGGTGAGTTGATCGGCGAACTCAACGCCGGCCACGCCTACGTCGGTGGCGGCGACTACCCCAAACCTGAGCGGATTCCCCTGGGTTTGCTCGGCGCTGGCATTCGTCGGGATGCGTCCGGCTACTACCGGATCGAGAAGATTCTCCGCGGCCAGAATTGGGACCCGCGCTACCGGAGTCCGCTGACCGAGATCGGCGTGAACGTGCGGGTGGGCGACCTGATCCTTGCGGTGAACGGCAAGTCCACACGGGACATGGCCGACCTTTACGCCTCGTTGGTGGGTCAGGCCGACAAGCAGGTGCGCCTGAAGGTTCACTCCGAACCGAAGGAGGAAGGTTCCCGTGAGGAGATCGTGATCCCCACCGCCGACGAACAACCGCTGTACTATCTCAACTGGGTTCTGGGAAACATCGAGACTGTGGACAAGGCCACCGGCGGCAAGGTCGGTTACGTGCATGTGCCTGACATGGGCGTTCCCGGCTTGAACGAGTTCGTGAAGTTCTACTACCCGCAGCTGCACAAGGAGGCGCTCATCGTCGACTGCCGCGGCAATGGCGGCGGCAATGTCTCACCCCAAATCGTCGAGCGCCTGCGACGCGAGCCCGCCATGTGGACCATCGCGCGTAATGGCTCGGTGAACGTCGATCCCTCCGGCCAGGTGCTCGGTCCCAAGGTGCTGCTGCTCGACGCCTTCAGCGCCAGCGACGGCGATATCGTGGCGTACCGGTTCCGCAAACACGGATTGGGCCCCATCATCGGCCAAAGGTCCTGGGGCGGGGTGGTCGGTATTCGCGGTTCCCTGCCCCTGCTCGACGGCGGAACCCTGAACCGACCCGAGTTCAGCCGATTCGACCTCGAAGGCCGCGAGTGGATCATGGAAGGCGTGGGGGTCGAGCCGGACATCGTCGTCGACAACGATCCCGCACGGGAATTCGCCGGGATCGACGACCAGTTGAACCGCGCCATCGTCGAGATCCAGCAAGCCCTGGCCCGCAAGCCCGTGGTCATTCCCCCGGTGCCGCCCTATCCTGACAAGCGGCGGTGAGCGTGGCTTGAAAGCCGTTCACCTAATCCTGTTGCTCGCCCTGAACGTGGGGTGGGCGGCGCTTCCAGCCATCGTGACCCGGCTGGAATCCCAGCTGGCGCCCCTGGAGTTCGTCTCGCTCCGGTACGCCTTCGCCTTCGCCGGGCTCGCGCTGGTCTGGCCGTGGTTGCCCGGCAAACTGCCCCGCGGACTCGATTTTTGGAGGACGGCTATCATGGGAATCATCGTCTTCACCGTCGGCCACCAGTTCCAGGTCCTGGGGATGCAACGCAGCGGAGCCAGCGACGCCGCGATCCTGCTGGCCCTCGATCCGTTGGTGTCGTCGCTGGGCGCCGCCTTGTTCCTGCACGAACGGATCCCAGGCAAGCGCTGGACGGGGTTCGCCCTCGCCATCGTAGGTGTCAGCCTGATGTCGCTGTGGAACCGGTCTGCCCCGCTCCCGGGCCTGGTGGCCAACCTGATGATCGTCCTTTCTTTCGTCTCCGAGGCGGTGTGGTCGGTGATGGGAAAACCGTTGGTGAGCCGCTGGGGGATTCCCAAGGTGACGGCCTTAGCGCTGGCGGCGGGAACGTTGGCCAACGGACTCATGCTTCTGCCGGACGCCCCGGCCCATGGGGCGCACATCGCCGCGCTCTCCTGGGAAGCCTGGGGTTGGCTGGCATTTCTGGGAATCGTGCTCACCGCGATCGGGTACAGCGTCTGGTATCTGGTGATTCGGGACGTTCCGGTGAGCGTGGCGTCCATGACGATCTACCTCCAACCGGTGGTCGCCACCGTGCTGGCGGTGACCTGGGCCGGGGGAGATCCCCATGCCGGACATGCCTGGGGCAGCCTGTTCATCGTGTTGGGAGTGGTCCTCGGCATTCAGAGGACCAAGAATTAGCTGTTGCGGCCGGTTTGGCGGTTGGTAGCTTTCCCGCCCCTTGTCGCCAGCAATGGCACGGGGGTGAACGGCCTTCGAATCCCGGGTCCGGATGGACCAGGGGGGCCACAACAACACCCAACTGAATCCCGTTATCCGCGGGATGGCCTGACGCCCCCAAAGCGGCTGGCTGTAGGAAAAGGAAAAGACAGTGCTGAAAATCGGAATCAAGGAATTGCTCGAAGCCGGTGTCCACTTTGGACACCAAACCCGTCGTTGGAACCCCAAGATGAAGCCGTTCATCTTCGAAGGTCGCAACGGGATCCACATCATCGACCTCAGCAAGACGGTCACCCAATTGGAAGCGGCCTGCACGTTTCTATCCGAAACCGTGCGGCAAGGCGGGGAGATCCTGTTCGTCGGCACCAAGAAGCAGGCCCAGTCGGCCGTCAAAGAAGCCGCCACAGCCTGCAACGCCATGCACGTGACCGAACGCTGGCTCGGCGGCACACTCACCAATTTCTCCACGCTCAAGAAATCCCTCGAGCGCCTTCGACATATCGAGAAAATGGAGGCCGACGGCAGCATCCTCAACTACGTCAAGCAGGAGCAATCGATGCTCCGCCGCGAAGCCGGTCGCTTGAAGAAGAACCTGGATGGCATCCGCATCATGGCACAGAAGCTTCCCGCAGCCATGCTGGTCGTCGACATCAAGCGCGAACACAACGCCGTCGCCGAAGCCCGCCGCCTCAACATCCCCCTGATCGCCCTGGTCGACACCAATTGCGATCCCGATCTCGTGGATTACCCAGTCGCCGGCAACGACGACGCCATCCGCTCCGTCCGACTCATCCTCAGCGCGATGAGCGAAGCGATCGCCCGCGGTCGTTCCGAGTACGAAGCCAAGTACGCTCGCCGCAAGACGTTGGATAACGCCGAAACACCTGCCGCGCCTGCTCCCGCCGCCGAAGCGCCCGCCGCTCCGGCCCTGGCAACGGAACCCGCCGCCGCCGCCGCCACCCCCGTTCCGGCCTGATCACCGCGAATTCCCGGCCGGCGAGAAGGGTGGGCAACCCACCCTTCTCGCCGGCTCAAACCCCGACCTATCCCCTTTATGGCTGAGATTACCGCCGCCGCCGTTGGCAAACTTCGCGAGATGACCAACGCCGGCCTTATGGACTGCAAGAAGGCCCTGTCCGAGGCCGCCGGAGACCTGGATACCGCCGTTGAAATCCTCCGTAAACGCGGTGTGGCCCAGGCCGCCAAAAAGTCCGGCCGCGACGCCCGCGAGGGGGTCATTGCCCAAACAATCGCCCCCGGCGGACGCATCGGTGTGCTCGTCGAGATCAACTGCGAAACCGATTTCGTCGCGAAAAACGACACCTTCAAGGCGTTCTGCGACGAGGTCTCCCGCGCCGTGGCGAGCGATCCTTCCGCCGACCTCGAAGCACTCCGCATCGCGGCCGTCGCCAAAATCGGCGAAAACATCCGCATCGCCCGCAGCGACCGTTTTGAATTGAGCGGCCCCGGCATGATCGCCGCCTACATCCACACCGGCGGCAAGGTCGGTGTCCTCCTGGAGGTCGGCTGCTCCAAGGACGCCACTCCGTCCACCGACGCCTTCAAGCAGTTGGTCAAGGACATCACCCTCCAGATCGCGGCCGCCAGCCCGACCTCGGTGGATCGTGACGGGGTCCCCGCCGACATCATCGCCAAGGAGCGCGAGATCGCGATGCAGTCGGACCGCCTCAAGGGCAAGCCAGCTGCGGCGCTCGAGAAGATCGTCCAGGGTATCCTGGAGAAGTACTACCAGACGGTCTGCCTCACGGAGCAGGGCTTCGTGAAGGATCCGGAGAAGACCGTGCGCCAACATGTGGAGAGCACCGGAAAGCTGGTCGACGATGCGTTGACCATCCGCCGTTTCCTCCGCTGGCAGGTCGGTGAAGCCACCTCGGCCTGATACTGTTCAAATTTCACCGACCCCAATGGGATGGCCGCCCTCAGGCGCCAATTCGTTGGGGTTTTTGCTTTAGGCCAACACCGGCCGAATCACGCTCCCGTGCACGTCGGTCAACCGGCGCTCGAGGCCGTTGTGGTAAAAGGTGAGGCGTTCGTGATCCAGGCCCAGCAGGTGCAGAATCGTGGCGTGGAAATCGTGGACGGTGGCCACATCGATCACCGACTGATAGCCGAACTCGTCGGTCGCTCCGTAGCTGAACGGAGCCCGAACCCCAGCACCGGCCAGCCAGCAGGTGAAGCCCTTAGGATTGTGATCCCGACCCTGAGCACCTTTTTGGAACGTCGGCATCCGACCGAATTCCGTGCACCAGACGACGAGGGTGTTCTGGAGCAGCCCGCGCTGTTTCAAGTCCTTCAACAACCCGGCGGTGGGCTTGTCGAGCACCGGGCCATGGACGCTGTACTGGCCAGCGAGATCCTTGTGGCCATCCCAGTTGCTCACCCCTTCCCCGCCCGTCTGATACGCGCCATTGAACAACTGGACGAAGCGAACGCCTTTCTCGACCAGGCGCCTCGCGAGAATGCAGTTCCGGGCGTACGCGGCCCGGAGATCCTTCACCTTGGTGCCTGATTCGTCCGCACCGTAAAGCTTCAGGATGTGGTCCGGTTCGCCGGACAAATCGGCGACCTCCGGCACGCTGAGCTGCATGCGGGCGGCCAGTTCATAGCTCGAAATCCGCGCGGCCAGTTCGGTGTCGCCAGGAAACCGCTCGAGATGTCGGTCGTTCAACCGCTGGAGAAAGTCGCGGGTCGCCAGGTCGGACTCGGCCGTGATTCCCTGGGGACGAAGCAGGTTGCGAACCGGGCTGGCCGCGTTGAAGGCAGTACCCTGATAGGCGGCGGGCAAAAATCCCGGACCCCAATTGTTGACGCTGTTCTGAGGCTTCCCGCGAGGATCGGGAATCGCCACGTACGCCGGCAGGCTTTGGTCAGAAGTTCCCAGCGCGTACGTCGTCCACGATCCCACGCTCGGAAAACCATCGAGTGTGTAGCCCGTCGACATGAAGTTCTCACCCGGCCCGTGTGTGTTCGTTTTCCCCTGCATCGAATGGATGAAGCACATGTCATCCACGCAATCTCCGAGGTGCGGAACCAGGTCCGAAACCATCTTGCCGCACTGACCGCGGGGTCGAAATTCCCAAGGGCTTCGGGTGAGCGCGCCTTGTTCGCCCTGGAAGGTGATGAGTTTTTCGTTGCCCGGCATGGGCTGGCCGTGTCGTCGGATGAGTTCGGGCTTGTAGTCGAAGGTGTCGAGCTGGCTGCACGCACCACTGCAGAAGATGACGAGAACGTTCTTGGCCCGCGGCGGGAAGTGGGTCGCCCGCGGCGCGAAGGGTTTGCCGGGATCGACCGCAGGGCGCACCGGTTCTTTTCCGGAAACGCTCGCCGCCAGCAGGTTCTGTCGGCCCAGGAGATGGGTGAGGGCAATCGCGCCGAGACCAGCACCGGCATCGGCGAGAAAACGCCGGCGATCCAGGAGCGGGTGACCGGCCAGGGGCAGCCCGGAGTGGCGAATCATGGGATGAAAAGAAATTCGTTGGCGTTGAACAGGGCTCGGGCAATCGCCAGGACCCCTTGCTCGCCGGCAAAGGAGTTGGCGTCGCGAATCTCGTCCGGCGAGGGCGCCCGATTGAAGGCGAGCTGCCACGCGCGCTCGATCTGACGCGGGACCTCGGGCCCCGCGTCGCGCGCGAGCCGTTCGGTCAGAATCTCGGACTGGGTCAGAACAAATCGGCTGTTGAACAGATTCAAGGCCTGCAGGGCGGTGGTCGAAACACTCCGGCGCGGGACCACCAAACTTCCGTCCGGACAATCGAACGCGCCAAACACGTCGTCCTGTTCCATCCGGACTTTGTAGGAATAGATCATGCGCCGGAACTCGGCCGGTCCGAAGTCATCTTTGGGATGGTAGTGATAGACGTTTTCACGATCGACGTTCAGCAGGTGAAAGCTCGGTCCGCCCCGCCTCGAATCCAAAGCACCACTGAGGTGCAGGATCCCATCGCGAACCGCCTCCGCCTCCAATCGACGCGGCGGAAACCGCCAAAGCAGCCGGGTCGCAGCATCCACGCGCGATGCCTCTGTGCGCGGCGCACTCGATTGCCGCCAGGTCGCTGATAACAGGATCTGCCGTTGGATCGCCTTGATGCTCCAGTTCCGTGCCACCAGTTCACTCGCCATCCAGTCGAGCAACTCCGGATGCGTGGGCCTCGAACCGTTCTTCCCAAAATCGTTCGGCGTATCCACCCACCCCACTCCGAAATGATGCTGCCACAGCCGATTGACGATCACCCGCGCCGTGAGCGGGTTCGTGTCGTCGGCCAGCCAGTTCGCCAATTGAAGTCGGCGCGCCTGCTCCGGTTCGTCCGCGGAGAGCGTCACCGGTCGGAAGAGGGCGAGGGTGGCCGGATCCACCGCCTCCCGTTTCTGCATCGGATCCCCGCGGTGCAAACGATGGGTCGTCTTGGGCTGGCTGAATGTGCCCGCGTAGACCATCGGCGGCTTCGACAACGCGTCGCGCTTCGACTTGAGTGCTTCCAACTCCGCCAACCACGCCCTGCCCTGCCTCGCTTCCTCCTCCGAAACCCCTTCGAAACGATACGGCATGGCTGCCGGCGCCTTGCTACCCGAAGCCAGCGGCTGGCGATCCGCCGAACTGGCCACCAACCGCCAGACGCCAGGTTCAAGCGCCGCTTCGATCCGGTACTCGCTGGCCAGGCGATCGCCGAAATCTCCCTTCTGGTCGCGTCCCCACACGATTCGCTCAATGCGGGTGGCCTGCGGCAATTCGAGCTGCACCCACCCCTTCCCTCCTTCGTTGGAAATCCAGGATCGACTGTTGCCCGCCTGGCCATCGTTCAGATGCTCCAGCTTGTGAATCTCATATCCCGGGAGTGTTCCCGACGCCGTCACCCGTGTGCCGGCGCTGGCCAATGCGACGTTCCGTTCGCCGGAATACACTTCGAGTTCGTCGAGACACGGCTCGCCGCTCGTCGACGCCAGAATCGTGAAGCGGATGAACCGGGCCTCCACCGGCTGCAGTTCTTCCACGTTCGACTTCGCGTTCACCGCAGGCCGGAGTGCGGCCAGGTTCGTCGTGGTGGAATCCGAGGTGGCCGCCAGAGGAATGAAACGCTTCAGCCTCTTCTCGAGTTCGGAGACCGCGACCGAAAGCGTGGCCAGCTCCTGGGTCACGGTTGACGGCAACGCCAAGGCTCGTTCGCCATGTCGGACCCCTCCGAAGATCGCCGTGAGCGCGTAGTACTCCCGGTGTTCGATGGGATCGAATTTATGCGTGTGGCATCGGGCGCAACCCAAGGTGAGCCCCAAAAAAGCAGTCCCGGTCGTGTTGACCATGTCGTCCAACTCGTCCGCCCGCTGCTGGGCGGTCAACACCGGATCCGGACTGCCCACGATGTCCACCGGGCCACCCACCAAAAAGCCGGTCGCAACGTCGACGCCCAAGGCATCGCCCGCAACCTGCTCTCGAATGAAGCGGTTGTAGGGCAGATCGCTGTTGAAGGCGTCGATGACGTAATCCCGAAACCGCCACGCATTGGGTCGTTCCCGGTTGGTTTCGAATCCGTTGGTCTCCGCAAACCGCACCACATCCAGCCAGTGCCGTCCCCAACGTTCGCCATATCTCGGATCGTCGAGCACCCGATCGACCAGCGTTTCAAATGCCTTCGGATCGGTATCGTTGAGAAATCGCTCCACCTCGCCCGGGGTCGGCGGCAGACCCAGCATCACCAGGTGCAGCCGTCGGATCAGCATGAGCCGGGGCGCCTCGGGTGAAAGGGATAGTCCGGTCTCGGCCAACCGGGCCGCAATGAACGCGTCAATCGGCGACCCGACCCATGACGCAGGGGCCCCGGACCCGGGAAGGGTCGGCACCGCCGGCCGCCGCACCGGCGCAAACGACCAATGCACGCGAGCTTCCTCCGCCGTTTCCGCGGCATCCTCTGGCCAGTTCGCCCCCCGATCGATCCACGCCCGAAGCGTTGCGATCTGCTCAGGGGTCAGTCGGTCCCCTTCCGGCGGCATCACGCGATCGGAATCCCGGCCCTCCACGAGCTGGATGAGCAAGCTATCCGAAGCCTTCCCCGGCACCCAAGCGGGCCCCGACTCCCCGCCCTTCGCGGCGTTACTTCGCCGATCCAGGCGCAGATCGGCTTTCTGCTTCTCAGCTCCGTGGCACTTAAAGCAATGCGCCTCCAGCAACGGCCGGATCTCTCGCGTGAAGTCTCTTCCTTGCCCCGGTGCGTCCTCGGCGGCTAGAAGGTCCAAGCTAGGAAGGCCCATTGCGAGGAGGGCCAACCCGACAACCGAGCTCAGCCATCGCCAACGATTCCGAGACGCCACGAGCGACCCGAGCGACAAGACGTTGCAACGAATGGAATCCATGAGGCGCGGGGAACTGGCGTTCAACTGGCAACTGGGTTTGAGAACTTCTACCGCAACGATCCTTCGGATCAATGTTTCGTTCAAACGACCTGGCCATTCAACCATTCCTCCACCCGTAGGATCTCCGTGGTCAGCAATACCTCAAAAAACCTTTAACAAACCCTTTGCCTTGGAACCTCGACCCGGCCAGAGTTTATGTCTGGTTCGGGGCGTAGCGTAGCCTGGTAGCGCGCTTGTTTCGGGTACAAGAGGTCGTGAGTTCGAATCTCACCGCCCCGACCATCCCCTCTCCCGAGCAATTTCTCCCCGAGTCAATGCCCTCGTCGGTCGCCGGCCGCTGATTCCACGGTGGAACCACACTTTCTCTAAGAAACGGTTTGAGTTAACGTTAACGCTCGCGTTTGTTCCAGAATGGCCGAGCTGGAACGGCCCGGAACCCAGGCCACCAAGGCGATCTGGCCGCCGGTACGTTCCACCAGGGCACGCTCGGCCGGGTGGACGGTCTCCAGGGTGTAGTCCCCTCCTTTCGCCCAGATATCCGGCTTTGACCATTCCAGGAACCGCTCCGCACTAGGCTCGTCGAAAAGGCAGACGGCGTCGACACACCCCAGCGCCGCGATCAGGCCGGCACGATCGTCCTCGTGATAAATGGGACGCGAAGGTCCCTTGAGCACGCGTACCGAAGCATCCGAATTGACCCCGACCAGCAGTCGATCGCCGAGGGTTCGGGCTGCCTCCAGATAGGTGGCGTGGCCGATATGCAGGAGGTCGAAGCAACCGTTGGTCACCACCAAGCGTTCGCCGGCCTGACGGATCTGGGCACGCCAGGTCCGCAGGGAATCCCATGTCAGGATCTTGTCTCGAAATGCCACGCCCAGAACCTGACAACGCCAGAGCCCACGACAACTCGGAATTCGTGTGCGGACGTTTTCGAGCAGGATTGGGCGCTTCCCGAACCTCCGCAGAATCGGCAAGGTTTCGGGCATGTTCACACTCGCGGGCAAAACGGCTCTCGTGACAGGCGCGGCGTCGGGCATTGGTTCAGCCATTTCTTTCGCATTCGCTGCCGCGGGAGCGAGGGTTGTGGTTACCGATATCTCGGAGGAAGGCGCCGTAAAACAGGCGCACTTGATCCGCGCCGCCGGCGGTAAGGCGGATTCCTGGGTGGTCGACGTCGGTCAGACGGCATCCATGGCGGCCGTGGCGGCCTGGATGGACGAACACCGAATGACCCTCAACATCCTGGTGAACAACGCGGGCATCGGATTCGTAGGGACCTTATTGACAACCACTTCAGCGGATCTTGAGCGTCTCTGGAACGTGAATGTGCGTGGGGTCTTCGAGATGACCCGCACCTTCCTGCCGGGCATGGTGGCTCGTCGCTCCGGCTGCATTATCAACCTGGCATCGATTGGTGGGATCGTTGCCGTGCGCGATCGACTGGCGTACACGACCACGAAATTCGCCGTCGTTGGCTTCACCAAGGCCGTCGCCTTGGATCATGCGAAGGATGGGATCCGCAGCAATTGCATCTGTCCGGGTCGGGTCGAAACCCCGTTCGTGTCGGCTATGATCGCCCAGTACCCCGATCCGGCCAAAGCCCGTGCGGAGATGGAATCCACCCAGGCCATCGGCCGGATGATCCGACCGGAGGAGGTTGCCGCGGCCGCCCTTTACCTGGCCAGTGATGCGGCGGGCGCGGTGACCGGTTCCTCGCTCATTCTCGACGGCGGGTGGAGCGCCGGCAAATAGCGTCGATGTTCCACGTGGAACATTTCGGCTGGCACAGGCTTCCTCATGAGCCCCTTCCCCGCTATCGCCCCGATCGCCGCAACCACACGAGCAGGATTCCCAGGTCACTGGGGGTGACGCCGGAAATCCGACTCGCCTGACCCACCGTGCCCGGTTGGATTCGACCCAGCTTCTGCCGGGCTTCGATACGCAGGTTTGGCACGCCTTCATAGTTGAAGCCAAGGGGAATGACCTTGTCTTCCAGGGTCCGGAATCGAGCCACCTCCGCTTCTTCGCGCCGGATGTAACCCTCGTACTTCAGTTGAATCTCCACCTGTTGGGTAACCTCTGGAGGGAGATCGGTCCGGCGCCCTGGCAAGACCTGGTACGAAGTCTCGGGTCGACGCAGCAGGTGAGCCAAGGTCTGCCCCGCTTCCCGAGTCTGCTCGAGTCGGCCAAGTTCTGCCAGAATCGCCGCTCGCTTCGCTTCGAAGGCCCGCTGGCAAGCCAGGGGTAACAGACCCAACTCGCCTCCCATCGGGCTCAGTCGAAGGTCAGCGTTGTCCTGTCGCAGTAACAGGCGGTACTCAGCCCGACTGGTGAACATGCGGTAGGGCTCCTGGGTTCCCTTGGTCACCAGGTCATCGATCAGAACCCCGATGTACGCTTGGTCGCGTCGGAGCACCAAAGCCGCCCGACCCTGAATCCTGAGAGCCGCATTGATCCCCGCCATCAGACCCTGGGCGGCAGCCTCTTCATATCCCGACGTTCCGTTGATTTGACCCGCCAGGAACAGATTGCGGCAAATCTTGGTCTCCAGATGAGCATGAAGCTGGGTGGGCGGGGAAAAGTCGTACTCGACGGCATAGGCGGGTCGCAGAATCTCGGCCTCCTCACAGCCGATGATGGTGCGCACCAATTCCACTTGAACATCGTAGGGCAGGCTGGTGGAGAAACCGTTGACGTAGATTTCATCGGTGCCGATGCCTTCTGGTTCCAGGAAGATCTGGTGCCGCTCTTTTTCAGCGAACCGGACGATTTTATCCTCAATGGAGGGGCAATACCGCGGTCCAATGCCCTCGATCACCCCTGAATACATCGGGGACTTGTGCAGGTTCGCCCGAATCACTTCCGCCGTCCGCTCGGTGGTGTGGGTGATATAGCAAGGCAGTTGGGATCCGACCTGCGCCAGAATGGAACCCGGCAGCGCCTGTGCGCCGGCCGTTGGAGTTTGGGAAGCGCCAGGGCTGGCTCCGACTCCAGGCAACGGAACCCCCGGATAACGTTGGGCGGGAAAGAACCGGTCGTAGGGCCGGCTGGGCAGCCCCGGGGGACCGGAGACGGTCGGGGAATGTTCCACGTGGAACATCGCGTCCCACCAGAAGCTAAATCGGGGAACCGGAACGTCCCCGTGTTGAACTTCCGCCTTTGAGAAGTCGATCGAGCGTTTCAACAGGCGGGGCGGGGTACCCGTCTTCAATCGACCCAATTCCAGTCCCAGTTCCCGCAGAGAATCGCTGAGGGTCATGGCGGCTCCCTCGCCCGCACGTCCGCCCCGTTGCTGGTTCGAGCCGATATGCATCAAGCCGCGAAGAAAGGTGCCGGTGGTGACCACCACCGTCTTCCCATGGTAGTCGACGTCCAATGCGGTCCCCACCCCATAAACCTCACCGTTCCGGTGAAGCAGGCTGGTGGTCTGCGCCTGCCGAACGTCGAGTCGGGGTTCGCGTTCGCAGATCCATTTCATCCGGAACTGGTACGCCTTCTTGTCCGACTGGGCGCGAGGTGCCCGAACGCTTGGACCTTTCTTCGTGTTCAGCATCCGAAACTGAATGCCGGTCATGTCGGTCACCTTTCCCATCTCCCCGCCCATCGCGTCGATCTCTCGAACCAGGTGCCCCTTGGCTAATCCGCCGATGGCCGGATTGCAGGACATTTGTCCGATCGAATCGCAGTTCAAGGTGAGCAGCAGCGTCTCGCAACCCATCCGGGCCGCAGCCAAGGCGGCCTCAATCCCGGCGTGCCCAGCACCGACGACGATCACGTCATACGATTTCGGATGAACAAACATGGCTTCGCAACTGATGCCTCTACTCTGGGGCCGTCGGCGTTGAACCTCAAACCATGAGATCCACCCCAGGCTGCTCGACAGGCAACCTCCTGAGAGGGGTCGCTTGTGCCGAAAATTCCTGAACTCGCCGTCCCTTCCCGCCCGAACACCTTACTTGCTGGCTTCAGGGGTGACGGCAAACGAGACCCGCTGAATGCCGGCGCGTCGAACCAGATCCAGCACAGCGAGCACGGCTCCGTGGGAGGTGGCTTTGTCGGCGCTGACGTACACGGGCGTGTTGGTGGATTTGCCGTGGAAATGATTCGAGAGAGCCAGACCCAGGGAGGGAAGGGTGGTCCCATTCTCACCGATGAACAACTGACCCTCCCGGTTGAGGGCGATGCTGAAAACGTCGGCTTTAATGTCCTTATCCCCGGAATTGGCCACGGGCGCATCAACCTTGATCGCCTTCAATTTCTCCATGTTCAAGCTGACCATCATGAAGGAGGCCAGAAGGAAGAACATCACATCGATCAGCGGGATGATCTCGATGCGCGAGTGCCGTTTGGGGACGGGCGATCCAAGCCTCATGGCGATGACCTCTTCTGAGGCAACGTGATGTTGAAGGAGACCTTTTGGATGCCGGCCTGGCGGCACAAATCCAAAATGGCGATGACCTGTCCGTGGGAAGCCTCCGGACTCCCCTTGATGTACGCGGGAATGTTGGTCTCCGCCGCATACCGGTTGGTCAGGTACATGAAGAGGTCGGGCAGCGACTTCCTCTGTTTGTCCACGAAGGCATCGCCGACGGCATCGACTTCGATGTGAATCATGGACGGCTTCTTATTGCTGCTGCTTGCGGTGGGTGTGGGCAGGTCCATGCGCAGGGTTTGCACTCGGATCATGGTGATGCTGACCATCATGAACGAGGCCAGCAGGAAGAACATGATGTCGATCAGGGGGATGATCTCGAAGCGGGCGTGTCGCTTTCCGACGGGGGAGGAGATCTTCATGAGGGGATCGCCCCGGGGTTGGATTCCCGGGCCGGGAACGCTCACTCTTGAACGGTCGCCTCTCGCCGAAACTCCATGGTGTCGAAGCCCTTCTGTCGGGCGGCGTTCACCATCACCTCGATATTGGTCGCGGCGGTTTCGAGCTCGAATTGAAGTCGGGACAATTTGGCGGTGAACAAATTGAACGGGATCAACGACAAGATGGCGATGCCCAGACCGGCGGCGGTGGCGATCAGCGCCTCACCAATACCGCCCGAGACTTTCTGAACGGCCAGTTCGGCGTCACCCAGGCCCGTGAATGAATTGAAGATTCCCGTGACGGTCCCGAGCAGCCCGAGCAAAGGAGCGAGTGTCACCAAGGTATCCATGACGGTCAAAAATCGGCCCGCTCGCTGAAGTTCGACACCCGCAGACACTTGCAGTGCCCCCTGGAGCGAAGAATGCACATGGTTCATCCCATGATAAATCATGCGGATGATCGGATCATCCGAACCCTTCGAAAGCTGGGCCGCGGTCCGAAAATCCCCGTTGTCGAGCGCCGCCAGTAGTTTCTCCAGCCGCACCGGCTCGCGCTTCCTCGATTCACGCCACCACCAGAAGGAGCGTTCTCCGACGACGGCAACCGCCGCGAGTGCCGCGACGAGGATCGGCCACATGATGGGGCCACCCTTGATGAACAATTCGACGAGCGTGTAGGCGAACATGGCGGAGGAGTTGGGTCAGGAGCGAAAGGGAAGGGGAGGGTAAGGTGAGGCGTCCATTTCAAGGGGCGAAGGTGATGGCGATCTTGTAGTTGGCTCCTTCACCCGCCTCGGCTCGCCATTCGCGGCGGATAAAATCGCAGACGTGCCGGTCCAAGGCGGGGTTGCCCGAACTCCGGCCCACCTCGACCTTGGTCAGGAACCCATTGGTGCTGACGGTGATCAGAGCCTCCACCGTTCCGCCAACGCGGCTGCGTTGGAATTCTTCCGGATAATTCGGAGGTGGCTGCTTTCGGAACTCTTTGCCGCCAAATCGGATAGCTCGGAATTCAGGACGCGGCAGGTTGTCAGGGGGAGGGGCCTTGGGGATCACCGCGGGCGGGGGAGGGACATAGCGTGCGTCCGGCGCAATCGCCACAAAGCCCTGCACCGGCACCGAAAACGTCACGTCCTGAGGCGCCGCCACGAGGACGGGCACCACCACCAGGATCTCCACCATTTCTTCAGCGAGATCCTCCGGCTCCTGTTCCTCCGTGGATTCCGCAGTCTTGTCCTCGGCATCGACGGGCGGGAGCAGTTCCGCCCGCATCGGTTCGGGGAGGGGCGCCACTTCGCGAATGACAAAGACCGGTTGCCTCAGCCCCATGCACGCCACCACCACAAACATCAGGGAGATGGAGTTCGCCCAAGCCAGTTTCCGTGCGTCATCGCGGTTCGCCCGAGGAAGGCAATACGCCGCCAGATCGGACTTAAGCCGATACTCGGGGAGCGTCTCGGAATCGGAGAGCGAGGCGGTCATGAGAGAATGCGCCCTCCCCACCCCAAGCAAGGGACATCGGAGACTCCGCCCGGGTTGGTCCGGAACAACCGATCAATTCGTGGCGGATTCGGCATGGCGACAAGCGCTGCGCAGGGATCCCAGCGTCGATCAGCTTGGTTTCTCTCCGCGCCCGACAGCGGCAGCTTGTCCGTGGGCCCCCGGGGTGGCAATCGGGAAAGTTGCCAGGAATCCACCAACCGAACACCGCCGACAAACCCAAGGGGTCTTCCTGAAGCACGTTCAGCCTGTCACCCCGGATCTCGACCAGATCACGGTTCGTGAGCCGGAAGTTCCGCCGAGCAAACCAGCCGGCTCGCAAAAACCGCGAGGTCAAGCCTTTCGTCAAAACGTTCGATGTTTAGAGAGTAAAGGGCCGTCTTTCGCATCAAGACCCAATGGAATCCACGGACCCATCGAACCATGCCGCGGCCCTCTTGGGCCCCACCCTGCACCTCCGAATGCACCCAAAATGGGAATACCCCCAGACCGGTCCCAACGGCATTCTCGCTGCATGAATTCATCCTCGTTCCATGGCTTGAATCATTCCCTTATGCGCATTTCCCTGGCAGTTCTCGCCTGTTCCACTGTCGCGGCCTCCGCCAGAGCTGGCGACAGCTCCAACACCTCCTCGTCCGAGCCCGTCGACCTCTCGAAAGTCGACAAGCGGGGCTATCACGTGTTCAACCCCACGCCGCGCGAATACATGCGGGAGATGAGTACGGACCGCCCGGACAAGACGGAGAGCGCGTACACCGTGGATGCGGGCCACTTCCAGATTGAGATGGATTTCTTCAGTTACACCCGGGATCGGGACACCTCGGGAGGTGCCGACACCCGGGTTGAGAGCTGGGCGATTGCACCGATCAATTTCAAGGTGGGTCTGCTCAACTCGGTCGACCTTCAGACCGTGATCGAGACCTATAACTTCGTGGAGACCGACGATCGGGTGGGGGGAACGAAGACACGGCAGGAAGGCTTCGGCGACGTGACCAGCCGGCTGAAGGTCAATCTCTGGGGCAACGACGGCGGTTCGACGGCCCTGGCCCTGATGCCGTACGTGAAGTCGCCCACCAACCAGGACCAACTCGGCAACAACAGTGTCGAGGGCGGCATCATCCTGCCGTTGGCGGTGGAATTGCCGGCAGGGTTTGCCATGGGGATCATGCCCCAGATCGATTTTGTCCGGAACTTCGGTCGCGACGCCCCCCCCACCGAGATCGTGAACACGATGACAATCGGGCATGGTATCATCGGCGACCTGGGTATGTACGTGGAGTTCTTCAGCGCGGTCAGCACCGAGGACGATTCCCCGTGGGTCGGCACCGTCGATATTGGGTTCACCTATGGGCTGACTCCCGACATCCAACTGGATGCGGGCGTGAACATCGGGGTCACCGATTCGGCCGACGACATCAATCCGTTCCTGGGGATCTCGTTGAGATTCTGACCCAGGGAAACCTGTATTCCCCACGGCGGCGTTTTCCACCTGCCGTCTCCTTGGTTCGATCTTTGGCGGCCCTTCCAAGTGCTCGAGCCGCGCGGTCCGCGAAGCCCATTATGAATGCCGAAATCGCCAGGAGCGCTAAACCTTCTCCACTGACGTCACTCTCGACGCTTTCCAGGGCGGTCCGGCTCACGACCGCCTACGTTGTTTTGGGGCTACTGTGCATTGCAGGATCCGGGTGGTGGCTGAATCACCTGATTTGGGACGCTTCTCCGGGCACCTCCGCGATAGCCGGGCTCGGCTGGCTCATCGTTTCAGCAACGGTTTTGCCGCTTGGGCTGGGGCTGCATCGAATTATTCGCAAGATCCGGCGTTCGACCGAGCGGCTGAAGCCTAGCGAGGAGCGCTGGCAGCAAGCGCTCGAAGGCGGTCTGGGACTGGAATCCGCAGACGAACGAGGTCTTCTACAGCACGTCCTGGAAAACGATGCTGGGATACGAGCCCCACAAGATTGGCAACACCCTGGCCGAATGGAATTCCCCGGTTCACCCGGACGATCTTCCGGGCGTCCTGACGCAGGTGAATCGGCACCTCAACGGTGAAACCTCCGCGTATGCCAGCGAACACCGTCTCCGCTGCAAGGATGGCTCGTACATATGGATCCTGGCCCAGGGCAAGGTCATGGATCGGACTCCCGACGGCAGGCCACGGCGGATTCTCGGCACCCACTTCGACATCACCGCGCGTCGGCAGGCTGAACAACAGTACCGCAACCTCTTTGAGAATTCCGTCCAAGGCATTTTTCAGGCGGATCCCAACGGCACGATCTACAATGCCAACGCCGCCTTGGCCGAGATTCTCGGCTTCGAGCACCCAAACGAGTTGATCGCCTCGTGGCGCGACCCCGCTCAAAGCTTCGGCCCGACCGAGGAATGGCAGCAGGAACTCCAGCACTTGCTGACGGCCAGTGGGGTGGTCAAGGACTTCGAGCTCCAGCTCCAGCATCGGGGGGGGACGCGGCTCTGGGTTTCTTGCAACGCGTGGTGCGTCTCGGACTTTACCGGCAAGCTCACTCGTTACGAAGGGACGGTCACCGACATCAACACCCGCAAGATGGCCGAGGCCCTCGTCCGCGACCGTTTGGAACTTCAGGATCTACTGACCAAGGTGGCGGCCACCGTTCCCGGGATGATCTTCTCGTTTCGCATGCGCGACGACGGCTCGGCGTCCCTCCCGTTCTGCACGCAGGCGATCCAGGATCTTTGGGGACTGAGCCCTGAGGAAGTACGAGAGGATTTCTCGCACGCCTTTGCCCAAATACATCCCAAGGATTTGGAACGAACTCAGAATGGCATCGCCGAATCCGCCCGAACCCTCACCCCATGGCATAACTCGTTTCGTGTGCTGCATCCCCGGAAAGGGGAACGGTGGCTTTCGGGCCAGTCCATGCCCCGGATGGAGCCGGATGGCAGCACCCTGTGGCATGGGTTCGTGCAGGATGTCACCGAGCACAAGCTGGCCGAGGAAGCTCCCTGCCTCAGCGAGGAGCGCTACCGCAACCTGGTCGAAACCACCTCCGATTGTATCTGGGAAATCGACCTCGACGGCAGTTACACCTACATCAGCCCCAGAGTTCGCGATCTGCTCGGCTATTCACCAGAAGAAGTCCTCGGACGAACCGTGTTCGAGCTGATGCCCGACCAGGAAGCGGTTCGACTTCGCTCCTTGCTCTCGGACTTAACCACAACACGAAAATCGTTCTCGGCCCTCGAAAACGTCGGCCACCACAAGGACGCGCCGGTTGCAAGCAGCAGAATCCGGCATTTACACCATGAGCGGCGCTAAGGTAGAAACGAGATCGGTTCCCAGCCTTTCGCACGCCCATGAACGGCCACCCACCGCGTTCTCGTCTCCCGGATCGACGGTGGATCGCCGTCCTCGGAGCCTTCGCTATCTGGCTTGCCCCAGCCCCGGCCTCCGTCGCTGCCACGCCGGCGTCTCAAGTGCCGCCCGGGACGCCATTCACGACCGAACAACGATCGCATTGGGCATTTAAGCCCGTGGGTTCACCCGCAATTCCAAGCGTCCGGGAAACCGGTGCCGTTCTGAATCCCGTGGATGCCTTCCTGGTGGCGGGTCAGGAGGCGGCCGGGGTTCGACCGGGGCCCCCAGCCGACCGCGTCACCTGGATCCGGCGGGTGAGCCTCGACCTCATCGGCCTTCCTCCAACGCCTGCCGAGGTGGATGCCTTCGTGCCGGACACCTCGTCCCAGGCGTACGGGACGGTGGTCGAGCGACTGCTCGCTTCCCCCCACTTCGGAGAACGCTGGGCCCGCCATTGGCTGGATCTCGCGCGGTACGCCGAAAGCGAAGGCTTCAAGGCCGATGAAACCCGCCCCAATGCGTGGCGCTACCGGGACTACGTCATCCGATCGTTCAACGATGACAAACCCTACGACCGATTTGTCATGGAGCAGATCGCGGGCGATGAACTCTGGCCCCAAGACCCCGACGCGAACGTGGCCACCGGGTTCAACCGCCACTATCCGGACGAGAGCAACGCCCGGAACCTCGTCCAGCGCCGCCAGGAGATTCTCAACGATGTCACCGACACCATCGGTTACGCGTTCACCGGCCTGACGTACGCCTGCGCTCGCTGCCACGATCATAAATGGGATCCGATCTCGCAGGCCGATTACTTCCGGTTGCAGGCCTTCTTCGCCAACACCACCGCCGTCGACACCTTGCCGCTGGCGCCTGAATCCGAACGAGAACGTCACGCGCAACGCCTCGCAGCCTGGGAATCCGCCACCCACGAACTCCGTGAGGAAATCGCCTGCATCGAAACCCCGGGCCGAAATGCCATCATCACCGACTACGTCGAAAAGTATCCCGCCGAGATCCAGGCGATGCTCGCCAAGCCCGCGCGGGAAAGGGCGCCGTTCGAGCAACAGATGGTCGCGAAGGCGCAGTTGTACCTGGACCCTTCCTCCCATCAGTACCTTGCGCCGTCGTCCGCGGTCGGAGGCCGACTCAAGGGCGAAGAAAAGGCCCGATGGTCCGAGTTACGGGCGCAGTTGAAAACTTTCGCCGACCTTCATCCCGGAACGCTGCCGGTGGGAACCGCCATGATGGATCTCGGACCGGATTGTCCGCCCACCCATGTTCTCCGCCGGGGACTCTGGGACGCCCCCGGCGATCTCGTGGAACCCGGATTTCTCGCAGTGTTGGGTCACGAGGCGGCCGACGTTCAGACGGTGCCTTCCGGAACCAGCGGGCGCCGTGCCGCCTTGGCCAAGATCCTGGTGGATCCGGAAAACCCGCTGACCGCGCGGGTGATGGTCAATCGGTTGTGGCACCATCATTTCGGCCAAGGCCTGGTCGGAACCCCGAGCGATTTCGGATTGAAAGGCGATCGGCCGACTCACCCGGAACTTCTGGATTGGCTGGCCCGGGATTTCGTCGCCCACAACTGGAGCCTGAAGCACATGCACCGGCGGATCGTGCTGTCGGCGGCCTATCGGCAATCCTCCCAGCATCGAGCCGACGCCGCCTCGCTGGACCCGGCAAATCGTTTGCTCTGGAAGTTCCCTCGTCGACGACTCGAAGGCGAAGCGATCCGGGATGGCTTGCTGGCCGTGTCGGGGCGGTTGAACCCAAAGCCAGGGGGCCCGAGCATTTTTCCGGAACTTCCCAAAGGCATGGAAAGTCGGGGCGGATGGCCGGTGTCAGCGGATGCCGCGGAGCGGGACCGCCGAAGCATCTACGTCTTCGTCAGACGCAACACGCGTTACCCGATGTTCGAGACGTTCGACATGCCGGACACCCACGAGAGCTGCGCCCGCCGCAACGAGACGACCAGCCCCGTGCAGGCTCTCACCTTGCTGAACAGTTCCGTCACCCTCGATCTGGCGCGCAGCCTGGCCGCCCGGGTGCTCGGCGAAGCGGGGCCCGATCCGACACGCCAGGTGGAGTCGGCATGGCGTCATGCCTGGTCGCGGCGTCCCGACGATGAGGAACGCGTGGCCGCCCTGAATTTCCTGATCGCTCAGCGGAATCTCCTGGAGTCGCAGATTGAATCGGAATCGCCACCCGCCATGCCGCCGCATCCCTTGGCGGCGAGTGATCCGGCCGGGGCTGCCGCTCTCGCGGATCTGTGCCACGCGCTGATGAACGCCAACGAGTTCGTCACCCTGAACTGACCTTCCGATGCGTCCACCGTGCGGTCACATACAGTCGCCGGGTTCGCGCCGGGAGTTTCTCCGACGCTCCGGTGCCGGCTTTGGTTCGGTGGCATTGGCCTGGATGCTGCACCGCGACGGCATGAGCGCCCGTGCCTCCGCGCCCGTGATCGATCCCCTGACGCCCCTGGCCGATCGACCACCCCACATGAAGGCACGGGCGAAATCGGTGATCTGGCTTTTCATGGAGGGAGGGCCCAGCCACCTGGACCTGTTCGATCCGAAGCCCGTTCTTCAATCCATGGCGGGCCAACCGATGCCCGAGAGCTTCGGCCGACCCATCACCGCCATGGGCACGGCCAGCAATACCCTCATGGGAACCCGCCGAACCTGGGCCCGACACGGGCGGAGCGGGACCTGGGTGAGCGACTGGTATCCCGCCATCGCGAAGCACGCCGACGACCTCTGCATCCTCCGTTCCTGCCACGCCGACGGTCTAAATCACGTGGGTTCAGTGTGCCAGATGAACACCGGCGATATCCTGGCGGGCCGCCCGGCTCTGGGCGCCTGGACCACCTACGGCCTCGGTTCGGCCAACGAGAATCTCCCCGCCTTCGTGGTGCTCGCCGACGCCGGTGAAGTGCTCGGTGGACCGAAGAATTGGAGTTCGGGATTTCTTCCGGCGGTCTACCAGGGCACGCAATTGCGGAACAGCGATCCGCCGATCTTCCACCTCGCCCCGCCTCCCGAGATCGACGACCGCCGCCAGCGGGCCAAGCTGGATTTCCTCGGTGGCCTCAACCGCCGGTTCGCCCGCGACAAGGCCGAGGACACCGACCTCGCGGCCCGGCTCGATTCGTACGAACTCGCCTACCGGATGCAAACGGCGGCTCCCGAGGCGGTGGATCTCTCCAAGGAAACCGAAGCAACCCGCCGCCTGTACGGCTTGGGCGACGAGGTCACGCGTCCGTACGGGCGACTGTGCCTGATGGCCCGCCGACTGGTGGAGCGCGGGGTGCGCTTTGTGCAGTGTTATTCCGGCAGCGGCAGCGCCTGGGACGCCCACACCCACATCGAAGCCAATCACGGTAAGATGTGCCGGCAAACCGACGTCCCTATTGCGGGTCTGCTCGCGGATCTCAAGGCACGCGGGTTGCTCGAAGACACCCTCGTCGTTTGGGCTGGCGAGTTCGGCAGGACCCCCTTCAACGAGAAAGGTGACGGCCGCGATCACAATCCGTGGGGCTTCACCACCTGGTTTGCCGGCGGCGGATCGAAGCCCGGCGCGGTGGTAGGTTCCACCGACGAGATCGGTCTGCGCGCGGTGGAAAATAAGGCGCATGTCCACGATATCCACGCGACAATCCTGCATCTGATGGGGCTCGATCATGAACGGCTGACGTACTTGCACAACGGACGCGACGAACGCGCCACCCTCAACGGCGGGGACGTCGTCGAAGGCGTCCTGGCTTGATCCACAAACCGGCTTTGCCTGGCGACTCGCAGTCGCCTAATCTCCCCGAGTGATCCCCTGGCGTCTGTTGCGAATTGTGGTCCTCACCGGTGCGTGCGGCGTGACCCTCGCCGCCACCACCAGCGGCGCGGAACCGGTGTCGTTCCGCAACGAGGTGATGGCCATGCTGTCAAAGTCAGGCTGCAATGCCGGCGCCTGCCACGGCAACGCCAGCGGCAAGGGCGGCTTCAAACTGTCCCTTCGCGGGGAGGATCCCGACGCCGACTACAACGCCATCACCCGCGATGCCTTTGGTCGGCGCATCCTGCCCAACGCACCGGGCGACAGCCTCCTTCTGCTCAAGGCCACCACCCGGGTCGCTCACGAAGGCGGAGCCCGTTTTGATCCCACCTCGACCGACTACCGACTCCTGCATCGCTGGATCGCTGCCGGCGCACGCGACGACGCAGCCACCGCGCCAAGGCTGGAGGCTCTCTCCGTCGATCCCAACGAGCAGGTGGTGTTGGCCCCGACCCAATCGGTTTCCCTGAAGGTTCGCGCCCGATTCTCCGACGGCTCGCTCCGCGATGTCGGACGTCTCGCGGTGTACGAACCCACAGCCGCCAATGTGACCGTCACACCCGACAGTGCCGTGCAAGCGTTCCGTCCGGGCGAAGTAACCGTCGTGGTCCGGTACCTCGAACAACAGGTCCCCGCCCGGCTCGCTTTCGTTCCCGATCGGCCGGATTTCCTCTGGCCGGACCTCGAGCCTCACAACCTGGTCGACGACCATGTGTTCGCCAAACTCCGACAGCTTCGCATCCGTCCGTCGCCGGTGGTCGACGACGCTCGCTTTCTGCGGCGTGCGTCCTTGGACCTCCTGGGAATCCTGCCCACCGCTGAGGAAGCCAAGGCGTTCGTCGCGGATTCCTATCCGAACAAGCGTGCGCGCGCCATCGACGCCATGCTCCTTCGCCCTGAGTTCGCCGACACCTGGGCGCTGAAGTGGTCGGACCTGCTGCGGACCGAGGAGAAAGCGTTGGATCGAAAAGGCGTGGAACTATTCCACCGGTGGATTCGGGAGGGGATCGCCTCAGGCAAACCGATGGATCAGTTTGTCCGGGAAATCATCCTTGCGCGGGGCAGCACCTACGAGAATCCGCCGGCCAACTTCTATCGCAGTCTGCGGGATGTGAGTTCACGGGCCGAAACCGTGGCGCAGGTCTTTTTGGGTACCCGATTGCTCTGCGCCCAATGCCACAACCACCCGTTCGATCGGTGGACCCAGGCCGACTACCATCAATGGTCCGGCTTCTTCACCCGGGTGAACTACAAGGTCCTCGAGAACCGTTACCCGGACGGCTTGGACAAACACGCTTTCACCGGCGAACAGGTGGTCTACGCCACCGACGAGGGTGACGCTAAACTGCCGAAAACCGGTAAAATCGCACCGCCGCGCTTTCTTGGTTCAGCGAGTCCCATCGACCCCAACACGGATCGCCTGGAAGCCCTCGCGCAGTGGGTAACGTCCCCCGAGAATCCCCGGTTCGCGAAAACCCAGGTGAACCGGATCTGGTATCACCTGATGGGACGCGGGTTGGTCGATCCCGTAGACGACTTCCGCGCCACCAACCCTCCCAGTCATCCGGCTTTGCTCGAGGCGCTCACCTCCATCTTTGTGAACCACAACTTCAACCTGCGGGAGGTGGTCCGGCTCATAGCGAATTCCCACGCCTATCAGGCAGACTCCGTTCCCGACATCACCGCGGTGGAGGACGAATCGAACTATTCCCATAACGTCCCGCGTCGTCTGAACGCCGAACCGATGCTCGACGCGCTCAGCCAGGTGGCGGGCGTTCCGCTGATCTTCCAGGGATACCCGGAGGGCATGCGAGCAGGGCAGATCCCCGGAGTCCAGGCCGTGAATGTCCGGCGACGTGGTTCCGGCAGCGGCGAACGTTTTCTCACCGTCTTTGGAAAGCCCCAGCGTCTTCTCGCCAGTGAGGAGGAGCGCTCCTGCCAGACCACCTTGGGCCAGACCTTTCAGCTCATGACCGGCCCGGCCCTGGTGGAGCTCTTGCGTCGACCGGGGAATCGCCTGGATCAGCTGGCCAGTTCTGGGCTGCCACCCGAAGCAATGCTCGAAGACCTCTATTGGACGGCGCTAAGCCGCGCACCCGCGCCCGAGGAGCGCGAAGCGATGGTGCGACATATGGAAACTTCCACCGACCGGCGTGCCGGGTTGGAGGACGTGGTCTGGGCGCTGGTGAATGCGAAGGAATTCGTGCTGAGACCGTGAAGGCTTACCTCATGAAACCACTCTCCCCCCGTTCCGCCTGCTCCAGCTTCGACGCCTGCGGATTTAGTCGCCGGCACGCCCTGAAGGTGGGCGGGCTGGGCTTGCTGGGACTGAATCTCCCCGGATTGCTGCGGGCCGAAGAACAGGCGAGGCGCATCGGCACCATCAAACCGCGGATCAAGTCGGTCATCTTCCTCTTCCAGTATGGCGGGCCAAGCCATGTCGACATGTTCGATATGAAGCCCGGCGCGCCGGAGGCCATCCGGGGTCCGTATAAGCCGATCGCCTCGAGCGCCGACGGCATTCAGGTGAGCGAGAAGCTGGAGCGCACGGCCCGGATCATGGACCGGGTGACGCTGATCCGGAGCGTTCACCACACCATGAACAACCACAATTCGGCGGGGTACTATGCCCTGACCGGTCATGCTCCAGCAGTCGACGACCAGCGTCTTCGCGATTCGCTCGAACTGTTTCCGGGCTACGGGTCGGTGGTCGACAAATTCCTGCCGCGCGATCCGGAAGTGCCCACCTACGTTTCCTATCCGCACGTCATTCGCGACGGTTCGATCACCCCGGGCCAGCACGCGAGTTTCCTGGGCAAGGACCATGATCCTTTCTTCTTCACCCAGGATCCCAACGCGGCGGGCTTTGCACTGCCCGAACTCACCTTACCCAGCGGGGTGGAGCCCGCACGGCTCGCACAACGTCGTGAACTGCAGCGGATCATCGACCGCCAATCGCGGATGCTCGAGGTGTCCGCGGCGGCCCGTGGCCTCGATCAGTATTATGACCGCGCCTTGAACATGCTGGGATCCGAACGCTTGCGGAAGGCGTTCGATCTCTCGAAGGAACCCGAGCCGCTGCGGGAGGCGTATGGGCGGACCACCTACGGGCAGAGCTGCCTGCTCGCCCGTCGCTTGGTCGAACACGGCGCGCGTTTCGTCACCGTCTATTTCTCGGACAACATCGGAGGCCAAAGCACCACCTCGGGAGGCTGGGACACCCATGGCTTCAACAACACCCGCATGTTCCCGATCGTGGAGAAGTTTCATTTCCCGATCACCGAGCAAACCCTGCCGACGCTCCTGACCGACCTCGAAACCCGCGGCATGCTCGACGAAACGCTGGTGCTGTGGATGGGGGAATTCGGCCGAACACCCCGCATCAATGAAAACGTCAGTCGCGATCACTGGCCGCATTGCTACACCGTGATGCTAGCAGGCGCGGGGGTGAAGAAGGGGTTCGTCTACGGCGCTTCGGACAAGGAAGGCATGTACCCGGCGGAAAATCCGGTCCGCCCCGACGACCTCGCCGCCACGCTCTATCACCTGTTCGGAATCGATCCGAAATCGGAGGTGGTCGCCACGGGAAGCCGACCGCTACCAATCTCCGCCGGAGAGCCGGTCACCGGCATTTTCACCGGAGCCTCATAGAGCCTGGCGTCTTTCCCGGCGCACAACTTCCGGTTCGTGATCCTCGAACCGTTCTCTTTGGAACCGCCAACCCGTAGCTCGCGCCGGGACGTCCGTCAGGTTCTGGCCTGTGTCCGCCCTCGGACGCTTCGCTCGCCCGGTCCCTCCGCGGCGCGCCGGCTTTGGATATGCCGCCTCAAAGAGTTTGCACTTTCTCCGCGATACGGACACAACCGCCCCCCGCGTTGCCGCCAAGGCCGGGTCGAACCGATCGCAACCTTATTCGAAAACCGCCACCGACGAGATGAAGTCCAAGTCCATCACCGAAGCCCAGTTTCTGTCCCTGCTCCAAAAGATCCTGCCTGAAACCACCCGTGACCTGAAACTCGCCGAGGCGATTCTGGATCGGGTGACGAAGGAGATCCGGTTGATGCGGTCGTTGGAACGATTCGAGACGTTCTGTGCCGAGGGCTCGCTGCCGGATCTCGAGCCAGCCACGGTTGCGAATCTCCAGAACGACCTGGCTTCCACGTTTGGCGAGGAGAACGTTGCCGTGATCCCCGAGGAGACCGGCGAAGCCGTGGCAGTCGAGATCAAGTTGCCGGATCGCACCATGACCAGCCGGCTCAGGGTGCAATCGCCGGATGCCATTCCCGAGGAAGACGAAGCGAAAGTGCGGTTTGTGCCCTTCCCCCTGGCGTTGCCCGAAGACCCGGAACTTCTCTGGGTGTTGGCCCGGCGGGAAGATCTGGCTCCCGAAGAGGCCATGCGATCCCTCGCCTCGATCGAGGAGGAATTCTGGGCCAGCAAGGGCGGCCTCAAATTGCAGAAGGACCGAGTCGATCGGACCTTCGCCGAATTCATCGCCAACGTTCCAGCCGGCATGCTCGCCGACAGCGGCATGAAGCGGCACTACAAGGATCCGGAGCCGCGACAGACGCTGCGACGGCTGCCCCCTGTCCAACAGGACAAGGCTTAGCCCGGCCCTCACGGAGCCGCTGTGAAATCGTGGGCGGATTCCCCGGTTGTGGAATCCCAGACCCGCACCCTGCCGTTGTGATGGCCGGCGGCGATGACGTTCGAGGAAATGGCCAAAGCCAGAACGCCTTCGCCCGCCGTTCCCAACTCCCGCACCTGCATCAAGGTGTCGGCCCGGTGTTCTCGAAGCATCCCATCGCTCCAGGCGCTCAGAATGCGATCGCCTCGAACCACCAGTCGGGACACCTGCGCATCCACCGCCTCGGATGCCTTCGCGTCTTTCCCGGTCAGGACGTTCCAACTCCTCAGCCGGCCCTCCTTGCTGGCTGTCACCACCCGCTCGGAACCTTCAAGAAAAGCGACGGCCGTGACCGCGTCCTTGTGCTCCCGAAAAGCGCTGATCAAGGAACCGTCGGAAACGTCAAAAACCCGGGCCGTACGATCTCGACTGGCCGTAGCCAGATAGCGGCCGTCCCCGCTGAACGCCAGATCGAGCACCCAGTCGGAGTGGCCGGTGATTGTCCGCAAACGAACAAGCGTCACTCCATCCACGATCGCGATCCCGCGGTCGGTTCCGCCCACCGCGATGCGTGAACCATCCGGGCTCACCGCCAGCGCCAGCAAGGTGTCGCGGGTCCTCAGGAAAATTTGCGGAGCCTGGGTTCCTGCCAAAAAGACACGGCCCACCGCTCCCGCCCTGCCCGGCGCTCCTCCGGCAAACAGCAGCGTCTGGTCCTCGGCCCGGTAAACGAGGGATTGAATGCGTTCCGGAACGTTCGCGATCCGTTGCCTCAATCCTCCCTCCGACCCCCAAATCGTGATCTCGCAATACCCGCCCACGCCGATCCATCCGTCCGTACCGGCGGGCGTCTCGCCCGGCGGCCGCGCGGGTTCAGGGCCCGTGAGCAAGCCGCTCGTCCCAGGAGCGTTTCCCAGAAACGCTACCGCCGCCACCGGCACCGGATACGGGTAGTGGGCCGGGGGCAGGGGAAAGTCGCCGACGGCGAACTCCGCCAACGCCGCTCCCCGGTTGAATCCATCCAACTCCGCCCCTTCCTCAATCCAACGCCGGACCTTCTCGACCGTCGGCCGATCGAGCGGTTCGCCCTTCTGCGGCATGCGATCGTCGGCATCCTCCGTGATCAGGAGCCGGAACAGGTGGCTGGCCTCCGGTTGCTTGGGCGTAATCGGAACCTTGCCGCTGTCGCCTGGATGGTGGAGTCGTTCAACCGTGTCGAGGCGGTAACCTCCCTTTTGGACGTCCTCGTCGTGACACCGCAGACAGCGCTCCACGAGCACCGGGGCGATGTCGCGCCGAAACGAAGCCGTCGCCGTCCATCCATCGGGGCTACCGAGCGCAGCCCAAACCGCCCAGACCGCGAACATCCGTCGAACGAGGCGAATCCAGCCACTCCAACCACGGTCCGGGAGAAGCCCCCATGGCGCAGGCGCCATGCCCACAGGGCTTGAACCGGGGAATCCGTGGGGCGAGATGTTATACTTCGCTCGTCGCGGAATCATAGAAGGCCAGCACATCGCCCTTGCTGCCGTTGATTTCGGCTTCCTTGAACCGGATGGCGGCGCGCGGATGCTGATTGAGCATGCCGGTCAGGAGGTAGGGCAGATCGTAACCCCACAGAAGCTTCGAGCGCATCGGCTCGATGTGATTCTGCACACAATCCAGCACCGGCCGGAGGTTGAACTTGGGATTCCGCAGGAAGGCGAGGATCAGTTCCATCGGGCAATTGCCAGCGCCCCGACCCAGTCCCGCCATGGTGGCATCGACGTAGTTCGCGCCCTCGATGATGCCTTCGATGGTGTTGGCATACGCGAGCTGCATGTTGTTGTGCATGTGCACCCCCACTTCCTTGCCCGATGCCTTGGCCACATCGAGGTACTTGCGCACCAGATAATGCACCTGCTCGCTGTAGAGGGCCCCGAAACTGTCGACGACGTAGATCGCCTTGGCCTCGGACGTGGCCAGCATCTGGAGACCTTCATCCAGTTCGCGGTCGGGGATGATCGACGCGGCCATCAGGTTGAGCGTGGTTTCGTAGCCCTTGTCGTGGGCGTCCTTCACCATGTCGAGAGCGGTGGGAATCTGGCTGATGTAGGTGGCGACCCGGATCATGTCCACCACGGACTCCTTCTTGGGCGGGATGTCCTCGTGGTAGTCACAGCGCTCGGCGTCGGCCATGACCGTCAGTTTGAGGTCCGAGGGGTTTTCCCCGACAATCCGGCGCAAATCCTCCTCGACGCAGTACTTCCAGCAGCCGTGTTCGCCGACCTTGATGCCCTGGCGAGAAGCCTTGTAGCCCAGCTCCATGTAATCGACGCCGGCAGCGACGCAGGTGTCGTAAACCACCTTCACGATCCGATCCTCGAACTGATGGTCGTTCATCAAGCCGCCGTCGCGGATGGTGCAATCGACCACCTTGATTTCGGGGCGGTAGGAGAGCCAGCGGCTGGTCGGGGATTCTTTCGATTTTGAGGCCTTCATGGCATTCGGCGTGGGGAACGGCTGCGGTATAAGGGAAGCAGGATCTTCGCGGGGCAGGGAGGGGGAGGCAACCCAGGAAACGTAACGGCCGGAGCGCTGAAGATGCTCGAGCGCTGGGCGGCCAAGAAGTAAGCCATGCCCCTGGTGACGCTCCCAACGGAAACCGAACCGCGGGCGTCTGCCATATTCCCCAGCTGACGTGGGGTAGTCTCTATTCCACCACCCAGTGTTCGATGTCCTCCCGTGAGATCGTGAAGACGTCCATGTCTTGGGTCACCGCGCCCAGGCTCACCAGTCACTCGGTGAAGAGCTCCCGGGTCCGCAACTCCAGGTCCTTCACGTCAGCGCTGGCGGAAGGAATGACGGAACGGTTCGAGTCGCCGATGGGGGTCGTCGGAGTGCTCATGGGGATCTCCGGAGCGTGGCGATGATTGGATCGGCCTGCAATCGCGGGATAGCTCCGGTCCTGTCCAAGCCTTTGACACGGCTTCCCGTTGCTGACACCGTCCGCCCTAGTCTCGCGCGGGCAGCGCCCGCTGTCGTCCACTGCTCCGTTTGAGCCGCGTTCACGATGAAATCGCTTCTGGTCAATCTGTTGGTGGTCCTCTCCCTGGTGCTCTGTTCGTTCAATGCGATTCAGTGGTTTCGGGAGGCAAAACTCCATGGTCGCCTCGAGGATCTGGGCAGTCAGATTTTTAAGAAATCCGGCGAGATCCAAAACCTCCAGCAAACCGTCCAGATCCACCAGGATGAGATCAAGCGCCTGGAGAATATCCGCGAGAACTTCAACAGCCTTGTCAAAAGCAACCGACTGGTGATCAACGCTCTAGAAGAGCAGTCCGAGACATTTCGGCGCGATGCCCAAATCCAGGCCGCCAAGGCCGCTCAGGTTGAACAGTACAAGACCGCCTACGAGAAAGCCAACGAGGGCATCATCAAGGGCAACGAAGTCATCCAGCAGCAGAACGAGCGGATGAAGGGCCTGGCTGAAGAACGAAACCAGTTCGTCGAGCGTTTCAACAAGCTGGCCGTCGATTACAAAAGCCTCGCCGAGGACTACCAGAAGGTGCTCGGCATGTACACGAACCTGGTCGCCCAGGTGAACGCCGCCAACGACAAGAACGCCAAGCGCTAGCACGCCTGTGCCCATGATTTTGCCCGCCGATTCCCGCCTTGCCGACCTCACAGCCCGTGTCGAGCGGATCGTCGCGTCCGCCCCAGTGCTCGACATCCATACCCACCTCTACGACCCCGCGTTTGGCTCCCTGCTCCTTTGGGGCATCGACGACCTCCTCGTTTACCACTACCTCGTTGCCGAGGCGTTTCGACATCTCAGCCTCCCGTACGAAGATTTTTGGCGGCTCGATAAGTCCGCCCAGGCGGACCGGGTTTGGCAGGCACTTTTCGTCCAGAATTCACCGGTCTCGGAGGCTTGCCGGGGCGTTCTCACCACCCTGCATTGCCTGGGCATCGACCCTCGCCGACAGGATCTGCCCTCGCTTCGGAAGTGGTTTGCCGGTTGGAAGACCCCCGAGTACGTCGACCGCTGCCTCAACCTCGCCAATCTGCGCGGGATTGTGATGACCAATTCGCCTTTCGACGACGAGGAACGCCCCATCTGGGAACGTGGATTTGCGCGGGATCCCCGCTTCCATGCGGCCTTGCGCATCGATCCATTGCTCGTGGCCTGGCCCGACGCCGCCGACCGACTGGCCCAATGGGGTTACGTCACGTCCCAGGAACACAACCAGGCCAATATCGACGGCGCCCGACGTTTCCTGGCCGATTGGGCCCGCAAGATCTCCGCCCGGTACGTGATGGTGTCGTTGCCACCGTCCTTCCGCTATCCGGACGGATCGGCGACCACCCGGCTTATCGACGAGGTCGTGCTTCCGTTCTGTCGGGAGCATGGCTTGCCGTTCGCCCTGATGCCGGGAGTGAAACGCGCAGTGAATCCGGCGCTGCGCCTGGCCGGCGACGGCATGGGGCGAAGTGATTTGTCCGCCTTGGAGAATCTGTGCGCCGCCAACCCCTCCAATCGGTTTCTGGCCACCCTCCTCTCCCGGGAAAACCAGCATGAACTCTGTGTCGTGGCCCGGAAATTCCGGAACCTTCACATCTTCGGGTGCTGGTGGTTCACCAACATCCCGTTGGTGATCGATGAAATGACCCGGCTACGGCTGGAACTGCTTGGATTGAGCTTCACACCCCAGCATTCCGACGCCCGGGTGCTGGATCAGGTCATTTACAAGTGGGACCACAGCCGTCGCCTCATTGGCACGGCCCTGGCCGCGAAGTACAGCGATCTGGCCAAAAGCGGTTGGTGGGTGACCGAAGACGAAATTCGGAGAGACGTTTCGGCACTCTTCGGGGGTGCGTTCGAAGCTTTCTGCAAGGCCTGACCGGTCCCACCCGTATGCGACCGAGCCCTCCGCCGACCGTTTACCTCGATTACAACGCCACCACGCCTCTGGACCCGGGCATCCGCGAGCTGATGATCGCGGCCCAGGACGATGCCTGGGGCAACCCCTCCAGCATCCATCACGTGGGTCGCCACGCGCGCGCCCTGCTGGATGACGCCCGGGATCGGCTCGCCGCGTGCCTCCAGGGCCGGCCTGGGGAGATCGTATTCACCAGCGGGGGTACCGAGGCCAACAACCTCGCCGTGTTCGGCTGCGCCCGAGCCAGACGCTCCGTTGGCCGCCATCTCTTGTGCTCTTCGATCGAGCACCACGCCGTGCTGCACGCCTTTGCGGCTCTGGCCCGGCTGGAGGGCTTCGAGTGGTCTCAGATCCCCGTCGACCGCTCGGGACGGGTCTCCCCGAAATCCGTCGCCAAAGCCCTTCGCCCCGACACCGCCTTGGTATCGGTCATGTCCGCCAACAATGAAACCGGGGTGATCCAACCCATCGCCGAGATTGGCCACCTCTGCCGTTCCAAGGGCATTCCCTTCCATACCGACGCCCTGCAGTGGTTCGGCAAGGAGCCCATGGGCGCGGTGGGCGACTGGAACGCGGATCTGGTGACCCTGTGCGGCCACAAGATGCATGGCCCCAAAGGTGCCGGAGCCCTCTGGATCCGCTCCCCCTTGCGGTTGGAACCGCTCCAAGTGGGCGGTGGCCATGAACTGGAACGTCGAGCCGGCACGGAAAACCTGCCGGCCATCCTGGGTTTGGTGTCTGCGGTGGAACGTTTTGCGCGAACACCGGTGTTCGACCGCTCCCGATTGGCGCCCCGGGTGACTCGTCTTGCCACCTGCCTATCGGCGGTGGACGGGGTGATCCTCCACGGGATGGAAATGCCTCGCCTGGCCAACACGCTCGCCTTCAGCGTGGAGGGAGCGGACAGCCTGAGTTTGATCGCGAACCTGGACATGGCGGGTGTCTGTGCCTCCAGCGGGTCCGCTTGTTCATCGGGATCGATAACGCCGTCCCATGTCCTGGTGGCGATGGGTTGTACGCCCGAACTGTCCTCCTCCCTGGTACGACTCTCGTTGGGTCGAGAGAACACGGAGGCGGAAATCGACCGCGTTTGCGAGGGATTGGCCGCCTGGATTCGCCGTTCCCGGAGCCGTTCCTGAAAGCCTGTGAACAAGTCCCTGATTACGGCCGAGAAAGCGGGGGTTATTCAGGATTGGGAGGGTTATCCCAAAGAGCCTCAAAGATTGTACCCGGATGACGACCAACTCAAACCCGTTGCAGCCCAACCCCAACAGGAGGTTGTTGAGCTTGTCCACAGCCCTTAATATGGGGCTTTCTTTATTCAAGAGATCTCTCTATTAAGCCCGTTATGAAACTCGCGATCGCCAAGGAGCAGATCCTCCAGGGATTGCAGGCGGTGCAGAATGTCGTGGGCAGCCGAACGACGCTGCCGATCCTGTCCAATGTGCTCTTGAGGGCGGTCGACAACCGGGTCGAACTCACGGCGACCGACCTGGACGTCACGGTCTCCTGTGCGGTGGAAGCCAATGTCCGAACGCCTGGCAGCACGACCATTCCCGTTAAAAAGTTCTTCGGCATTTGCCGGGAGCTCGGCCACTTCGAAATCGATTTGGAGACCGACGAACGCAACGTCTGCACCCTGTCTGCGGGAAATTCGTATTATCGGATCAACGGGCTGCCAGCCGAAGACTTCCCTCCGTTGCCCATGTTCAGCGATAAACGCCACGTGGTGCTGCCGCAGGAGAAATTGAGGTCCATGCTCAAGAAGACGGCTTTCGCGATCTCCTCGGACGAAAGCCGCTATGTGCTCAACGGCATCTACCACAGCCTCAGAAACCACAAGGTTACCCTCGTGGCCACCGATGGCCGTCGGCTGGCGCTGGTCGAGGAAGAGGTGGAGCTGACACCCGAGAGCGAAGGGGACTTCATCGTTCCCACCAAGGCCATCAACGAACTTACCCGGCTGTTGCAGACCGGCGGCGAGGTTGCCATCCGCTACACCGACAACCAGGTGGCCTACAGCCTGAAGGGTGAGAAATCCCCGTCCATTCTGGTCATCTCAAAGCTGGTGGAAGGCACTTACCCCAACTACCGCCAGGTGATCCCGACGGATTTCAAGGAACGCGTCCCGGTGGTCCGGGAAGAACTCCTGCAAGCACTTAGGCGCGCGGAGATCATGACCAGCGACAAGTCGAACTCGGTGAAGCTGGCGTTCACAAAGAACAATCTGGCGATCACCGCGAACACCCCGGAGGTCGGGGAGGCTCGGGAAAGCCTTGCCATCAACTACAAGGGGACGGACGTGGCTATCGCCTTCAACCCCACCTATTTGATGGATCCGTTGAAGGCGCTCGATAGCGATGAAGTCTTCCTGGAGCTCAGTGACGAATTGAGCCCGGGCGTGGTGAAAACCAACACGCCCTTCCTCTACGTCATCATGCCGATGCGGATGGCGTGAATTGGGCCGCCTGTTTCCGAACGAAGGCAAACAGGTGGGTGCTGAATTGGACCAGCAGTCCAATGCCCACGATGATGCACGCCAGATAGGGGGTCAGCCAGGCGGGGTTCCGGACGACTTGCAGGATCGTCACCGTGTCGCCCACGTAGCTCGCTTGGTAGAACGTCAGCCCCTGGTACCGCAACGGGGTGTTCATGTAGATCTTCACTTCCCGGTCCTCGCCCGTCTGCGGATTCTTCAGGCGGACCTGGCTCGAAAAGTTCTTGGGAATTTCCGTCCCCTTGTACTTGTCATGCTGGAAGTCCAACAGGGTGAGACTGAAGTCCTTGTAGTGCCGTCGCAGCCGCAGGGAGAGTTCGTATTTCTTTCCTTGAACCTCGAACGGTTGAGGACGCATCAGGTGCTCGCTCACCAGGAAGGTGCCGACGGATCCCTGCGGTCCCACCACTTCCACCACCGCGCTGGGAACATCCCGCGAATCCAGGACGGTCACCTTGGGTAACTCGATGGCTGCAAACCGTTTACCAACGCCCGACGAAACCGTCGGCGCGTCCGAAACCGCCTCGCGATTGGTGATCATCGAGTTGGGGTAGTAGCGGACAACCTTCAGTTGGAACGGCAGGTCCGGATGGGCCAGCGGCACTCCCGTGGAAAGCAACGTGTCCGGAATCACCACCACCCGATCACGGTCCGGTTGGGAACCGTCCACCACGGCGAGTTCTGCCTGGCGATCGCTCTCGGAGTAACTCTTGGTTTCCCCTTCGGCGAGACGCATGGCGCTTTCACGGGACAGAACATCTGTAAATAGCTGCCCAACAAGCAATAAGATGATGCCCGTGTGAACCAGCACGATGCCGAGCTTTTTGCGCGACATCTGGAAGCGAGTGATGTGCGCCGCCAGCAGGTTCACCAGCAGCATCCCCCCCAACAAATAGCCCCCGGGAAACACCGGGATATAGGCGGCTTGGGTCACGTCGGCCGCCGTCGACGGCGGCAGGTAGATGTTGATCATCTGCAGGGTCTTCTTCAGGGCGGCAACCATCGACGCGAGGTCGACGAACGCGCTGTGGAAGAAGCGGTCCTGGGCCAGGTAAAGGCCGAGGGGCTCCTGGGCCATCGTGCCCAGAAAGACCAGCAACAGACTCAGGGAGAGCAACGCCAAGGTCAGGCGAAGCGAGGCCAGGGGTTTAAAGATCCAGCTCATGAGCCGCGAGTGTATTGGGCCGATTGAATGAATTGAACGAACGCTTCCCGCTGGGCTTCGACGACCGCAGGGGCGCCCAGAATTTTGTAGAACCAACTGAAACCGTCGCGCCGGACCACCGCCGCCAGGATCCGGTTCTGAGAACCGCTCTCCGGGCTGCTTCCCGTGAAGTCCGCCAGGGTGGCTTTGCCGCCCAGCACGTCCAGGTTGTCTTGCAGGGCCATGAGCTCCGGCTCGGGTGCCGGCGGAAGCCCCACCTGACTGCGCCAGCGATTGAGATTGGGGACCAATCCTCCCACATCACCGGGAAACACGCTGACGGTGATGTCGGCTCCCGTCACTGTCCACTTGCTGTGGACCATGTTGGGCGCGGTCTGAGTCGTCCAGCCGTCTGGCACCTGCCATTTCGGCTTGGGTGTCGAGCCCGGTGATCCCCCATCCGTAGGGGTCCCGGCGGTGGCCCCTCCCGCGAAGGGACCCACCATCGTGGGCGCCGCCACCATCGAAGGCTCGGGGGCGGTGAACTCCACCCCCGCCAGGAAGGTTTTGAGGGCCTCGCGATTGGCTGCAACCGTCGCGACGTCGCCACCGAGCTTGAAGAACCAGGTAAACCCGCCGCTTCGGAGGGCAGCCACCAGAATCTGGTTGCCCGCCGCGGCCGCATCCGAAGAACCGGACCCCACGATGCTGAAAAGGCGGACCGGTTGACCGGACACGGTGGTTTCGTCCGTGTGCGAGAGCAGATCGGCCTCGACGATGGGCGCCAGGCCCAATTGGCCACGCCAGAGGTTCACCAGGTCCAAATCGGAACCTCCGGTGCCTGGCAAGGGAATGACTGCCAGGTCGGCTTGGCCGTTGTTGGGACCGGTGACCGCGAAATTGGCGACCCTCATGCCGGTGGCACCTTTCGGAGTCCATCCGTTCGGGACTTCCTTCCACCGCATTCCAGGCCGGGGCGGCATCTGGTCCGGCAGGGAGCCGGCCATCGACCCGTGGCCGGAAGCGGGCGCAGGGGCCGCAGGTGCATCCTTGGGGGCGTCGTAAGAGACAATCGCTTCACGGTTGCATCCGGCGATGAGGAGCGACGCCAAGCCGAGGGAGACGGCCGCGAGGGATCTCGGCGTGGTCCGGGGCCAGTCCACGGAACGACGTCTAAGGAAAATCATCGAGAGCACAGGCCGAAAAGCGTAGCGCCAGCGGCTCCGATTGCAACGACGGGCCTGGGATCGCACACACTGGATCAGGACCTATTCGGCGGCGGGGCGAGTGGGCGGGAGCATGTCCGGCGTAACACCCACCTTGGTGGATTCCCGACCTTCCAGTGCCGCCACCAGATCCTGGGTGGCTTGAAAGACGGCGGGGTCCCCTTTGCTGGCGTCTTCGGTAATGATGGTCTGGACTTGGGTGACCACGTTCAACAAGGCGGTCTTTTGGGCTTCGGAAAGGGTTTCATGAGAGGCCTTCGCGGCCTGTGCCAGGGCGGAGGTGCCGTTGAGCAATTTGCCGCTGTCCAAGGTCTTTGCGGCGGCATCTACCTGCGACTTCAACCCCGCATCCGCGCCGCTGAACGCGGCCACGAGTTCCGAAGTGTCCAGCTTGGTCTTGGCCGGTCCGCCGCAGCCGGCGGTGAGGAAGGTGGCGGACAGGACCAGGACGGTGATGAGTTGGGAGAACAGGTTTTTCATGGCACGACGCTCGGAAGAGCCGAACTCGGACAAGCGATACCAGAACCCTCGGCCAGTGGCGAGGTTCGCGGTAGTCCCAGGCGGACTTCCCAAGGCATCAATGCGTGCAGAAAAGCTGTCGCCGACGGACTCGCAGTTCGGGAAGGTCGGAACGGTTCATGAAGATCGGCTATCACTTCGCCCTGCGATGGGCGCACTGGAGACGGCGTCGGTACGTCCAACGTCTCCATGACATCGCTCGCTTCCCCGGCGCCACCGCCCCTGAGTGCGACGCGACATTCTACTCCTTCTCGGGTACCCGGGACCTGCCGGAGCAGGTGGCCTGCCTGAAATCCTTCCTTCGTTTCGCGGTGTCGCCCCGCCGTATCGTGGTGGTCGGGGATGGCACCCATACCGAATCGGACCGGGCCATTCTTCAAGCATTGCATCCAAGACTGGAAACCCTTCCGTGGGATCGCTTCATTCGGAAGGATCTCCCCCCACCGCTGACGGCCTATGCCGAGGCATATCCGCTCGGGAAAAAAATCGCCGTCCTGATGTCCGTGCCCGCGACCGGGTCGTGGATGTTCAGCGATTCCGACATCCTCTACTTTCCAGCCGCCTCGGATCTTCGGTCCCGGATGGGAAAGGATCGGGAGGGGCCGGAGTATCTGGAGGACTGCTATCCGTCGTTGGATGTCCGGTTGATTCAGGCAGACGATGAGAAGCAGTCGCCAGTGAACAGCGGCTTTGGGCTGGTTCATCAACCGTTGGATTGGAGCGAGGCGATGGAACGATTCCGGGGCATGAAGGGCGAACCGGGGTACTTCACGGAACAGACCCTGTTCCACCTGGCCATGCGCCGCAGTGGCGGTCGTGCCTTGCCGAAGGAACAGTACGTGATCCAGAGCGATGACCAGTGGATGGCCCGGGATCGGCACACGGGTCCGTCGGTGGTCCTGAGGCATTACTTCAGCTCCATCCGGTACAAGATGTGGCTGAAGGTTCCGCTCAGGACTTAGGCAGCCCGCCCGCGGAGGCGTCGGGCAAGATGATACAGAAACGGGGCGTAAAGCCTAAGCGCCAGGCGGGCCACGTGGGCCGTAGGAATGGTACGGTGCCGCCAATAGCCCCGGAGGTATCTGCGAAACGCTTCCTTGGCCTGGCCGCGTTCGCCCACCGCCTCATGCCCCAAAGCCAGGTAGAAGGTCCTCCGATGTTCCTGGATCTTGGAGGCCTCAAGGGCGACCGGCCCCAGATGGGCACCGATCGTTCGGAAGGCCTTCAGTTCCCGGTGCGTTCGCGCCACCAGCGAGGTCGAGGTCCAGGAACCTCCCGCGATCCGGTAGACGCTCATCGGAGCATCCGCCAGGTACCCGAACGTCCCTTGGGCCGCCAGCAACGAAACCAGCGAGAGATCGGTCAGCTCGAGGTCGTTGAACCACGGAGGAAAGCCACCCAGAACCCCACGCCGAAAGAGAATGCTGGTGGTGTGGGGGAACATGTCGGCGATCACGTCCTTCAATCCCAGGTCCCGTTTTACCGTCTCCGCCAGATAGAGTCGCCCGGTGTCCAACTCAGGACCGTCCTGAACGTAGCAGTCGTGGAAACAGGCGGAGCAGTCCGGCCGGGCCTCGAGGAAATCGACCTGCTTCTGAAGCTTCAACGGACTGGTCCAGTAGTCGTCTCCCTCCAAAAGGATCGCATACGGAGCACGAGCCGCTTCGAAGACGGACAGGAAGTTGAACTTCCCGAAGAAGCCAAGGTTCTTGGGATGGAGGAAAGCACGGATGCGACCCGGATGGGCGCGGGCGTACTCCGCCACGATCTCCCGCGTGCCGTCGGTCGAGCAATCGTCGCCGACCAACAACTCGAAGGGGAAAGACGTCTGCTGGGCGAGGGCGCTGTCCAAGGCCTGCCGGACCGTTGCGGCGTGGTTGTAGGTGATGAAGAGGACGCTGACCTTCGGATCCGGAGGCAGCAAGGACGTGGGAAGGGGGGGGGCCGACATGGCTTCAGGCGGCAGCGTTGCGTGACGCCAGCGCTCGTCGGACGGCCTCCGGGGACGTCAGAGCGACGCGGAGAACGCCGCAAAGCACGTCGACATCCTGGGGCGAGACGGCGGTTCCGGTGGGCAGGACGATGACCCGCTCGGACATCCGCTCGGTGTTGGGCAGGAGCAAGCCCGCGTGCGGGAAGTAGGAACGATACGGTTCCATCCGGTGACAGCCGGGCCAGAAATAGCGCCGGGCGATGACGTTTTCCGCGGTGAGCATGGCGACGACCTCATCCCTCGAGAGCCCCGCGCTCGAATCCAACTCGATGACGATGTACTGGAAATTGCAGCGCTCGGATTCGTCGTAGCCCAGGAGCGACACCGAGGGCACCGAGGCGAGTCCCTGGACGTAGGCGTGGTAATTGCGGCGGTTGACGTCGACCAGGGCGTCGAGGCCTTCGAGGCTTGTCAGCCCCATGGCGGCACAGACCTCCGTCATCTTCCCGTTCGTCCCGATGAAGACGACTTTGTCGAAGCCCGCGAAACCGAAGTTCTTCATCAGCCGGATGCGGGCCGCCAACTCGTCGTCGTTGGTGGCGATGGCGCCCCCTTCGAAGGAGTTCAGGAACTTGGTGGCGTGAAAACTGAAGACTTCGGCGCGCCCGAAACCGCCGATCATGCGGCCTCCATACGAGCAGGCGAACGCGTGGGCGGCGTCGAACATCAGGGTCAGGTTGCGGCGACGGGCGATCTCCGCGAGGGCGTCGATGTCGCAGGGGCGACCCCAGACGTGGGTTCCGATGATGCCGGTGGTTCGCGGGGTGATGAGGCGCTCGACTTGGGCGGGATCCAGGTTGTGGGTGCGTTCATCGACGTCGCAGAAGACGGGTGTGATCTCCTGCCATTGAAGGGCGTGAGCCGTGGCGACGAAGGTGTAGGAAGGGACAATGACCTCGCCGTGGAGTTGGGCGGCCCGAATGGCGATCTCGAGCCCGATGGTGGCATTGCAGACCGGGATGCAGTGGCGAACGCCCATCAAGGCGCAAAGACGCCGCTCGAACTCCTGAACGAAGGGCCCGTTGTTGCTGAGCCAACGCCGGTCCAGCATATCGTTGAACCGAGCGAACAGACGCTCGCGGTCGGCGATATTGGGACGACCCACGAGGAGGGGCTCAGAGAAGGCGGGAGAACCGCCGCAGACCGCCAGTTCGGAGACGTTACCAGGTGATTTCAAAGTGTTCATGCCTTTGGGGACGCAGCGAATTGGGCCGGCCAGCCGATTGGGAGGGTCGTCGATGGGCGATCGCGCCGGGCAGGCTAGGAGGGGGAAGGCGAAGGGTCAACGCGCCGTGGCCTTCATGAATCCATTCCATGGCCTTCCGGATTTTCCGGGTTTGGAAAAGTCGGTTTTCGGTTCAGCCTCTAACGCATGGTGACGACGGCAGAAGAGAAGCCCCGGCTAGGGGAGCCCGGGCACCTGGGGTTTCTGGACGGCGTCAGGGGCCTGGCGGCCTTCTGGGTCGTCGTCGGACACAGCATGATCTTCGGCGGCTGGTACTGGGTGAAGTTTCCAGAGCCAGTCATCGCCGTCGACGTCTTCATGTTCGTCTCCGGATACCTGATGGTGCACCAGTGGACCCGCAGGGTGGGGACTGGCGCCGATTGGAATCGGACTGCCGCCCTGGAGTTCTGGGTCCGTCGTTTCTTCCGGATCGCACCCGTCTACTTCCTCTGCCTGGGCTGGATGTTCGCGAATTGGCAATCGCTCACCGAGGGCTTGAAGGCCCTTCAAGCGGCGAACCCGGAAAGGTGGGCGGGTCAGGCAGCCTACGATCCATCGAACTGGGACGGCGGTCTGGTCAACGGCGTGCTCCGGTTCACCTTCCTGTTCGGACTTATCCCATCGTACGCGGTGACGTCGTTTACAGGCGATTGGAGTCTTTCGCTGGAAATGCAGTTCTATGCGGCTTTCCCGTTCACGGTGATGGCCCTGCGCCGGTGGGGCCCCGCGCCCGTTGCGTGGACGGCGGTTCTGATGGCGTTGTTCGTCAGGGAAGCGTCGCTGCGCCTCCAGGCATACTTCCCAGGAACGATGCTGATCTTTCCGCTTCCGTCGCTGCTCTTCCTGAAGCTACCGGTCTTCCTCGTCGGGATGATCGTGGCCGACGTCAATCGTCGGCAGGCCGAAGGACCCCGCGGAAACGGATTGGAACTGGTGCTCGCACTGGTCGTCGCGGCCATGAGTTCGTGGTACATCGTGGCCGTGGCGGCGCTGGCAATTTTTCTCGTCGCGCCGGCGACGGGTTTGGCGCCGGGCACTCGGCGATGGCAGGAGAGACTGTCGAAGGCCCTGGGAAACCGCCTGATGAGATTCCTGGCGGACGCCTCGTACTCTGTGTACCTGTTTCACAGCTTGGTGATACCCCTCGCTGGAGGCTGGTTGCTTCGCCAGGCGTGGTTTACGTCGATGCCTGGTCGGACGCGGGTGATCGTGTTGCTGGGTGTGGTGCTGGGTATTACGTATCCGCTGGCGCTCGTCCTTCATCAGGTTGTGGAACGGCCGGGTATTGAATGGGGACGCCGGTTGGCCCTGCGTTTGCGCAACTCGCGAGTTGACGGCCCAAAGCGCCGGCTTTGAACTCGCGGGGTCATGAACCCCTTTCAGATTCACCTTCCTCGGCGGCGCTTTCTCAAAGCCACGGCGGCGGCGGCCGGTCTTCCCTTTTGGTACCTCGAACAAATGAAGAGTTTCGGGGCCTCGCCGAAACCGCTTGGACCCAATGACCGACCGGGGATTGGACTGATCGGGTGCGGCGGTCAAGGCCGGGGCGACTGCAATTGGGCCAAGAACTTTGGCACCGTCATCGCCGTGGCGGACGTCGACGACAAGCACGCGGAGGAGGCGAAGTCCCAGTTCAAGGCCGAGCACACGTACAAGGACTTCCGCAAACTGCTCGAGCGCGACGACATCCACGTCATCATCAATGGAACGCCCGATCACTGGCATACGCTGGTGAATGTCGCGGCGGCCCGGGCGGGCAAGGACATCTACAGCGAGAAACCACTGACCCTCACCATCGAAGAAGGGAAGCGCCTGGTGAAGGAGATCCGCGGCGCAAACCGGGTGCTCCAGGTCGGCAGCCAGCAGCGCAGCGATGGCAAGTTCCGCCTCGCCTGCGAACTGGTGCGCAACGGCCGTATCGGCAAGCTCGAGCACATCATCGTGGGATTGCCGACCGGACCGCGCGAGGGCCCCTTCCCGAAACAACCGGTGCCCGACGGGATGAACTGGGACTTCTACCTGGGGCAGACGCCGTTCGTGGACTACAACGGCAAGAATTCCCATTGGAACTTCCGGTGGTGGTACCAGTTCTCGGGCGGGCAAATGACGGACTGGGGCGCCCACCACAATGACATCGCCCAGTGGGGCAACGGCACCGATCGCTCAGGCCCGATCGAGTTCGATGGCAAGTCCCTCGTCGACATGATTCCCGGCGGTTACGACGCCGCCTCGAAGTATCGGATCGAATGCAAGTACGCGAACGGGGTCACCATGACGCTGCTCGACGACAGCTCGGTTCACGAGCGGGGGGTTGTCGGGGAAGGGAAACGCACACCCAACGGCGTCCAGTTCCTGGGTTCGGACGGCTGGATCTTCGTGAGCCGTGGTGAGATCCGGGCCAGCAAACCCGAGTTCATCGAAACGCCGCTGGCCGCCAACGCCACCCAACTCTACAAGTCCGACAATCATATGGGGGACTTCTTCGACTGCGTGCGTTCCCGCAAGGACCCGATCTGTGACGTGGAAATCGGCCATCGTTCGATCAGCGTGGCGCACCTTGGGGCGATCAGCGTTCGCTTGGGGCGCAAGATTCAGTGGGACCCGGTGAAGGAAGAGATTGTGGGAGACGCCGATGCGGCGAAGTGGGTGGGTCGACCTATGCGAAAACCGTATGATTGGTCCTTCGTAGGTTGAGCCTTGCCAGGGGGTTCCTTGACGCTCTCTGGTGTGACCCTTAGGTTGGCCGCAGATGAAAGCGATGAACGAAGGGGGATTGTTGATCCCCTACGTGGTGGAGCAGACGGGACGAGGCGAACGGGGCTACGATATTTATTCGAGGCTCCTGGTGGATCGCATCGTCTTCCTCGGCACGCCCGTGGACGATATGGTTGCCAACGTCATCATCGCGCAGTTGTTGTTTCTGCAGATGACCGATCCCAAGAAGGACATCCATCTGTACATCAATTCTCCCGGCGGAAGCGTCACGTCAGGGCTGGCCATCTATGACACGATGCAGTTCCTGACGTGCGACGTGAACACCTACTGCATCGGACAGGCGGCCAGCATGGGCGCCGTTTTGTTGGCGGCAGGTTCCAAGGGCAAGCGTTACGGGCTTCCCAACGCCCGGATCATGATCCACCAGCCCTGGGGTGGTGTTCAGGGGCAGGCAAGCGATATCAGCATTCAGGCAAAGGAAATCCTAAGGCTTAAGGATCGACTCAACGAGATCCTCGCCAATCACACCGGCCAGACATTGGACCAGATCGACCGCGATACGGATCGCGACCGGTTCATGTCCTCCCACGAAGCCAAGGCCTACGGCTTGGTCGACAACGTGGTGAAGTCCCGCAAGGAAATCGCGGAAGAGGCGACCAAAACCCCCTGAACAGCGTGGCACGACCGACCCAACTCACCATGTGCAGCTTCTGCGGGAAGTCCCACGCAGAGGTGAAGAAGCTGATCGCAGGTCCAGGCGTCTATATCTGCGATGCGTGCGTCGGTGTGTGCCGGCAGGTGCTCGAAAAAGAATTGCAGGTCGATGACCGCAAACCAGCGCCCCGCTTTACCGTCCCTAAACCGGCGGACATCAAGCGGCACCTGGACCAGTACTGCATTGGCCAGGACCGCGCCAAACGGACCCTCGCGGTCGCAGTTCACAATCACTACAAGCGGATCATCTCCAACCCGCCTCCCGTCCCGGGGAAAGACGGCCCGAAGGACAAAGGACCGACCAGCGTTCCCACGAACGGGGACGAGGTCGAACTCGAGAAGAGCAACGTCCTTCTTATCGGACCCACCGGTTCAGGGAAAACCTTGCTGGCCCGTACCTTGGCGCGGCTTCTGGACGTCCCCTTCGCCATCGCCGATGCCACGACCCTGACCGAGGCGGGTTACGTGGGTGAGGACGTCGAAAACATCGTCCTGCGCCTGCTCCAGAACTCGGATTACGACGTGCGCCGGGCTCAGATGGGGATCATCTACATCGACGAGATCGATAAGATCGCGCGCAAGACCGAGAACGTCTCGATCACCCGTGACGTCTCCGGCGAGGGCGTGCAGCAGGCGCTGTTGAAGATGCTGGAAGGCACCATCTGCAACGTCCCGCCCCAAGGCGGACGCAAGCATCCCCAACAGGAGTACATCCGGATCGATACCACCGGCATTCTGTTCATCTGCGGCGGAGCCTTCGTCGGCTTGGATCGCATCATTCAGCGACGATTGGGACGGCGGGTCTTGGGATTCGGGGCCGGCGACGCTCCCGAGCGCCTCGCGCCCGTCAATGAGCAGGAGTGGATCGACTGGGTCGAACCCGAGGATCTGCTCGGCTACGGGTTCATCCCGGAATTCATCGGGCGCCTTCCAATCACCAGCGTGCTCGGACCGCTCAACGAGCACGAATTGTCCTCCATTCTCACCGAGCCGCGCAATGCACTGACCAAACAGTTCGCGAAGCTGATGGCCATGGATGACGTCGAACTGACGTTTACCCCAGACGCCATCCGCGAAATCGCCTCCCAGGCGATGAAGAAGGGAACCGGGGCCCGTGCGCTGCGGGGCATTCTCGAGAAGCTCATGCTGGAGCGAATGTTCGAGATTCCTGGCTCCCCCGATGTCGAAGGCGTCACGGTCACGGCCGCCGTCGTTCGTGGCGAGGCCCAGCCCATCGTCCGGCACCGCCAGGAAGCCGCCGCCGCCTAGGCCGTCCATCGGTCCTCAAATAGGCGACCCCGCTCGCCCTGAAGGCCAATCCGTCGGGGCGGGGCCTGTCCGTGTCTGACCCTGTCTGTCCGTGCCGGTCGGTCTTCATCCGTTTCAAATTGCCTTTCCCTTGGTGCACCACCCGCCGCCCCTCTGTGTCATGCAAAGCGCCTAAATGGCACATACGGAAATAACAATATGTCAGTGTGCCATAGAGGCTCTATCGGGGTGCCTGAGTCATGGTGACCGTGGTGCTAAGCGAGTGTCCTCGTAGTCAACATCTTAAGAATTGGATTGGGTGGGTGGCCTGATGATGGCACGGCTGAAGCTATTCCCGGGGTACGACAAGAACGAAACGAAACACCTATGACACTCATGAAATTCACCCGGCCCCACCTCTTCTGGCGACGCGCACCCCTCGATTCAGTCAGCCGTCTGCAAGAGGAACTGGCAAAACTGATTGATTCGCCCTTCTCGGGTTTCGGCACCCAGTTCTCCAACGAATGGGCGCCCTCTCTGGACCTCTTTGAGGACAAGGAGAACTTGGTGGTCCAACTCGAGGTGCCTGGAATGAAGCGGGAAGCCTTTGAGATCGGACTCCATGACGGGGTGCTTTCGATTTCCGGCGAACGGAAGTTCGAGGAGAAACGCGAGAAAGCGACCGGCTATCGCACCGAACGTTTCGAAGGCCGTTTCCAGCGCTCGGTCGCGCTTCCGAAGGCGGTCGAGGGCGACAAGGTCCGCGCGGCTTACAAGGACGGTGTGCTGACCGTGACGCTGCCCATTGCCGCCCAAGCCCGTCCGAAACAAATCGTCGTGGGAACCGAGTAATCGATTGAAGCGCGCTGGATCACCAGGGACCCACCACGAAACACCCCAACCCAACCCCTATTCAATCTGAATCATGAATAACACCACGCAGTGTGAGACCAAGAACGAGACGCGCGGAGAGCAGGTCAACTATCTCCTGCCATCCGTCAACATCTACCAGACATCGGATGGGTACACGCTGGAGGCGGATATGCCGGGCGTGAACCGTGACGGACTCGAGGTTTACCTCGACCAAAACGAACTGACGCTGCTCGGTCGGCGTCAACCAAGCCCGAGCCCGGGCACGCCCGAGACCACGCACTATCGGGAATCGGCGTGCGGGGATTTCCGACGGGTGTTTGAACTCGATCCCGAGATCGACACCGACAAGATCACGGCCCGTGTGGAGAATGGCGTGCTGACGCTCCACCTGGCCCGGCGCGAACACATGAAACCGCGCCAGATCGCCATAACCGATTGAGGGATGGCGGGTTGAATGGTCAGCACCACACTGGAACGGCCGGGATCCGAACCCGGCCGTTCTTTTGTTGTGCGATCACCCTCCATGGCTGGGGTTGCCGTTGGAGGTTCAACTTACGAACGCTGGATTCGCGATCGGCATCCGGGCGTCGACAACGCGGAACCAGGCGTGGAGCGACTTGCCTGGTTCGTGAGCGAGGTGACTTGGTTGAATCGCATCCCTTCCGGGGCCAGACGATCGATGTGCAGCGTTCCGTGGAGATCGGCGCCGTAGCATCCGAGGTCCCGAGCTCCGAGATCATCGGCCAGCAGCAAGGCAATGTTGCGAGGCCTCGGGCGGCTCCGGCTCCACCCACTTCCCATGTTCGCGAATGAGCTCGACGAGGCGATCCACGGCTTCGATTTCCGGGATGTTGAACTTCACGGCGGTCTTGCCGACGTACAGGTTGATCTTCCCGGGGGCGCCGCCGACGTAGCCAAAATCAGCGTCCGCCATCTCACCCGGGCCGTTCACAATACAGCCCATGATGGCGAGCTTCACGCCCTTGAGGTGATCGGTGCGGGCCTTGATGCGTGCAGTGACGGTCTGGAGGTTGAACAATGTGCGGCCGCAGCTGGGGCACGCCACGTAGTCGGTTTTGAAACTCCGGCAACCCGCGGCTTGAAGGATGTTGAAGGCTAACCGGAGGGACTGACCGGCACCGGATTCGGCACGCACGAGAATGGCATCGCCGAGGCCATCCGCCAGAAGCGCGCCGAGGGTCACGGACGCGCGCAGCAAGGCGACGTCGGGCAAAAGCGGCACCGCGCTGAGATGGAGACAATCCTTCAGCAGGATTGGGGTGCGTCGACCGAGGCGCTTCAGGCGATCGGCGAGCAGACGGAACGCGGTGATCGCCGGAATGGGAAGGTCGTCTCGGACCGTCACCCATTGGGTGTCGCAGGCGACCGAGAAGTCCTCACGGGGATCGATTTCCTGGACGTTCAGATCTTCGTAGACCGCTTCGGGGCGTACGTCGGACTTGGCGGGAATTTTGGGAGCAACCTTGTCCCAGGTGGACCGGGTGACAACCACACGGACGACGTTTTTTCCGCCACCGGCCATTCCAGGAGCCAGTTCGGAAGCGACCGATTCGCGCCGGGAATAGGTGAACGGATCGAAAGGGATGGATCCGGCCGGAATACCCGGGGTTGGGATGTCAGTCGCGGTGGTCAGGGTTGGAATCTGGGCCAGGAGATCACGGCAGACGACAATCTCGCGGGGGCTATCCTCGGTCAGGCTGACGCGGATGGTGTCGCCAAGGCCGTCGCAAAGAAGGGACCCGATGCCGATCGCGGACTTGATGCGGCCGTCCTCGCCTTCGCCGGCTTCAGTGACTCCCAGGTGGATGGGGTAACTCCAATCCGGACCCAGTTCTGAAAGGCGCGCGACCAGCAGCCGGTAGCACTCGATCATGACCTTTGGATTGGAGGCCTTCATCGAGAACACGAACTGGTGGTAGTCGAGGCTGCGGCAGACGCGGGCAAACTCGAGGGCGCTTTCGACCATGCCGGCGGGGGAATCGCCCCAACGGTTCATGATGCGGTCGCTGAGAGAGCCGTGATTGGTGCCGATGCGCATGGCGCGTTTCAGGCGCTTGCACTGTTCGACGAGGGGGATGAAGGCTTCCTCCATCCGCTTCACTTCGGCGCCGTAGGCGTCATCGGTGTACTCCTTGACCGCGAACTTCTTCTTGTCGGCGTAGTTGCCTGGGTTGACCCGGATTTTTTCAACCCATTTGACCGCCTCCAGGGCTGCCTCGGGTTTGAAGTGAATGTCGGCGACGATAGGAACCCAGCAATCCTGTGCGCGCAGTCGGGCGACAATGTGCTCCAGGTTGGCGGCGTCTTTTACCGTGGGGGCCGTGATCCGGACGATCTGGCAGCCGACCCCGACGAGGTCCAGCGTTTCGCGGACGCACGCCGCGGTGTCCATGGTGTCGCAGGTGATCATCGATTGGACCACCACCGGGTGGTTGCCCCCGATGATCACGCCGCCGCGGGACGGGTCGCCCACGACGACCTCGCGGGACAGGCGTCGACGGTACGGGTAGAGAGATTCGCAGTAGCGCATGCGGTCGGGTTGTCGATACGGTCGATCACTTGTTCGCGGCGGGGGTCGGCTGGAACTTCATGGTCGGTTCGCGTTGGCGGGTCAGGAGATCCTGGGCGTCAAAGAAGGTCACGTAGAGCATGAACCCGATGACGAGGCTGGCAAAGGCGTACTGGATGTAGGCGAGAACCCGGGCGTTCAGGGGGCGTCGGCGAATCCACTCGATCAGGGCGAGCACGATATGGCCGCCGTCGAGGACCGGAACGGGGAGGAGATTGAGCAGGCCCAAGTTGACGTTTAGGATGACGCTGAACCAGATGGCTTGCCGCCAGCCCTCGGCATTCTCGAAGAGGATGTAGTAAACCCGGACGATCTGAACGGGCCCTGACATGTGCTGCAGTTTAATATCGGACTTCTTGGAGAGAAGGGCGTCGAAGGTGTTCACGATCGCCATCACCGACAACTTCAGCTGCTCGATGGGGCCCGGATGGACGACTTGGACCTTGCCGAAATCGTCGTAGACGATGCCCATGTCACTGTCCCATTGGACACCGATACGGGGGGTGGATTCGCCGATCGGAACGGCCGGGGTGACCTTGGCTTCGACGGTCTGGCCCTGACGATCCAAGGAGAAGACGATCTCTTGGGTGCCTCCGCGTTGAATGTGTTGGCTGAACTCTTCGGCCACCCGGAAACGCTGGCCATCCACCGCAACGACGCGGTCACCGGGACGGAACCCGCCGGTTTCGGCCGGGCTGCCGGGAACGACATTGGCCACGATGGCCCCGCGAGGTTGAAAGGGGATCTCCAGGGTCTGGCCCTTTCGTTCGACGGCGAGCAAGAGGTTGGTCCCGGGATTTTTCCGGGCGAATTCGGTGATACCGAGGGGGCTGTAGAGCCGATTACCGTTAACGTGGGTGATGAAATCGTTGGGCTGGAGGCCGGCAACATCGGCGGCGCTCCCTTTCGTGACAGCTCCGACCATCGGGGTTTCGGCGGCCATCATCTGGAGTTGCCGGGTGGCTCGTCGCTGCCAGGCCTTGCGTTCGGGAATGATTGGCTTGGCGGTGGCTTCCTGGTCTTGGCCATCGCGCTCAAAGCGGACGCGAATGGTGTCGCCTTCGCTGCGGACGATTCGCCAGGTCACGCTATCAGCGCTGATGCCGCCCCAACGGGAAACGGGCTCATCATCAATGGCCAGGATACGATCTCCGGGCCGGAGTCCTGCCTTCTCGGCGGGCGAGTCGGGAAGCACATAGCCGATGGTGGTGGTGGCCTCCGCCTCGGCGACAGGGCGACCCATCCACCAGACCATGACGGCGAAAACCGCGGCCAGTCCCAGGCTGAAAAGAGGGCCGGCCACGGCGACGATGATCTTGTCCAGGGGCGTAATGGGGGGAAGCTGGGCGCGATCCAATTCGGACCGACCCTCGACCGCTTCCATGGGAGCTAGTTGGGGAAGGGCGACAAAACCGCCGAAGGGAATGGAGCCCCAGCTGTACCAGACGCCATTGATCTTCTTCTGCCAGATTGGCTTACCGAACCAGATGCCGAAACGTTCCACCACCAGACCCCGCCATCGCGCCGCCAGAAAGTGGCCCAATTCGTGGACCACGATCATCAGGTTAAAGAACAGCAGAACCTCCAAGAGAATGACGATGACCTTGATGATCTCCATAAAACGGCGCGAGTCCGACCGCGGTCGGACTGCCAACACTATAGAGCGGCGGGAAGGGGTGGCAATGCCGTCCAACAGGAGCATCGGGCCACAGGAAGATGGTTGAAGGCTCCCGGGTTCCCGCAAACCGACGGGCTATTCGACGACCGGCGAGAGGGAATGGGAATCGCCTGGATTCCCGGGTTTCGGAGGAGGAGGTGTGTCGGGGCTGAGTTCGGGAAGACTCACGCTGCGTGGAAGCCCAGCCTGAGGCGCGGACGCTAATGCATTTTGTGTCCAGCGTCAGGTTCGCGGGTTCGGACAGCGAGTTCTGCCCCGGGTGGCGGTCGCTCAGGGCTCGACGCGGCAGGCGGCAGGGAGGGGAACGAACGGTCGGACGGGAATACCCCGGGCGGCCATGCACGCTTTGGCTTGGGCGACGGTGAATTCGCCGCTGTGGAAGATTCCGGCCGCGAGTGCGGCATCGGCCTTGGCCACCAGCAGCACCTCCGCCATGTGCTCCACGTTGCCCGCGCCGCCACTGGCCACCACCGGAACGGGTACTGCTTCGGCCACCCGCCGCGTGATCTCCAAGTCGTACCCGTTTTTCATGCCGTCGCCATCAATGCTGTTGAGGACAATCTCACCTGCCCCCAGTTCGCAGGCGCGCCTGGCCCACTCAACGGCCTCCAGATGAGCCGGCTGCCGACCACCTTTCAGGAAGACTTCCCACCGGTCAGGGCCGGTCTTCTTGGTGTCGATGGAAACCACGATGCATTGGCTGCCAAACTTCACTGCCCCGGCCCGGATCAGGTCCGGATTCTGGATGGCGGAGGAATTGATGCTGATCTTGTCCGCCCCGGCCCGAAGCATCGTCCACATGTCGTCGACGGTCCGGATACCACCACCAACGGTCAGCGGCATAAAACATTGGTCGGCGACCTGCTCGATCACGGAGACGATGGTCGCCCGCTCGTGGGCGGAGGCGGTGATGTCGTAGAAGACCAGCTCGTCGGCGCCCTGGTCATTGTAGCGGAGAGCCAGAGCGACGGGGTCACCGACATTGCGGAGACCGCCAGACTCGGCCCGACCGAACTGCTGGCCGCGGGTGACTTGGCCGGCGTGGACGTCGAGACAGGGGATGACGCGTTTGGCGAGCATGGAGAGGTTTTGGCGAACGGAACGACCGCCGCCCCATGGTTTTGGGTGGGCGACGCGAAACAAGCGGAATCTTCCGTATTGCCGTGAAGCTGGAACGATTCCGTCGCACGGCATGCCGGCGCTCCGGAGCGAGGGCTCATGGGTCGTGCGATCAGGAACAGGCTCGACGTGGCGCACCCGGTCAGGGCCATAGTTCCCCAATGTCCAATCCCGCTCCATCCCGCCTGGGCCTGTCCTTGCCGGGCCTCTCGGACCGGCCGTGCGGTACTTGGGCGCGGCAGCGGGCAGTGGGATTCCTTCTCATGGGAATGGTGGCGGTGACGCTGAATGGACGGGCCGCAACCGACGACGATCTTTTGTTCTTTCGGAAAAAAATCGAACCGTTGCTCCAATCGCAGTGCTTCGAATGCCACAGTCATGCTTCGGGCAAGATGAAGGGCGGTCTGGCGCTCGACTCGCAAAGCGGCTGGAAGGAAGGCGGAGAACATGGGCCGGCGGTTCTGCCCGGAAACCCCAGGAACAGCCGTTTGATCCAGGCGATTCGACGCGGCGACCCGGACACCGCCATGCCGCCCAAGTCGGCGCTGACGCCCGACGATGTGGCGTTGCTTGAAGAGTGGGTGCATAGGGGAGCGCCCGACCCTCGAACGCTCCCTTCCAGGGATGATGCCAATGCCGTCCAAGCAGGGTGGGCCCTTCAACCGATGGCCCGTCGATCCGTTCCAGCCGGCGGGCCAACCCATCCGATCGACGCCTGGCTGGGCGCATCGGGCACGACGCCGGGCGCGCCACTCTCCGGGACGACGGGGCGCGCTACCTTGTTGCGACGTCTGATGGTCGATCTGCACGGAGTCGTCCCGACACCCGATGAGGTCCGGTCTTTCGCTGGGTCCGCGCTATCCGAAGACGAAGCGCTTTCGCGGGAAGTCGATCGCCTGCTCGATTCACCGCGCTACGGGGAACGCTGGGCCCGGCACTGGCTCGACGTCGTGCATTTCGCTGAGACCCACGGTCATGACCAGGATCGTCCCCGGGATAACGCGTGGCCGTACCGGGATTACGTCATCGAAGCCTTCAACGCCGACAAGCCCTATGCCCGATTCGTCCAGGAACAGGTGGCCGCCGACGCCCTTTTCCCGAATGAGCCCGCGTTGACGCCGGCGCTCGGCTTCCTGGCGGCGGGTCCGTGGGACGAAAGTTCCCTGCGCGACATCCGGGAGGACGTGATCGACCGCGAGATTGGCCGGTACCTCGACCGCGACGACATCGTGGCCAACGTGATGTCGACGTTCGCCAGCGTGACGGTCCATTGCGCCCGGTGCCACGATCACAAATTCGACCCGATCCCACTGACGGATTACTACGCGCTCCAGGCGGTGTTTGCGGGAACCGAGAAGGCCGAACGCTTGTACGATCTGGACCCTGCGGTGCATGCCAGGCGGCAGGCGTGGATGCGACTTCAAGTCGCCTTGGACCGGCGCGATGTCGAGGGCCTGGATGCGGAGATGGGCGACGCGCTGCGAGCCGAGCAGGCCGACTGGGAGCGCTCCGTGTCGGCGAGGACCACGACGTGGACCGTTCCCCAACCGGAGACCTGGTTCAGCGACGTGCCGGTCACTTTCGATGGACGAATCACGGGCGAACCACCGCCACCTTCGATCCAGGGGTCAGGCGACGTGAAAGGACTGAAGCTCTTGGAGGACACCTCGTTCCTGGCCCAGGGACCGGCACCTGCCACCAACGTCCAGGTGATCGCTTTCCATGTGCCCCATTCGGGGATCACCGGCCTTCGCCTCGAAGTGATCCCGGATCCTTCGCTTCCAGCGAAGGGCCCCGGCCGGTCGGAAAACGGCAATTTTCATCTGACCGGCTTCGAAGTGTATGCGCGCGTCGTGGGTGGGGACGGCTACTCGCCGGTGCCGTTGACGAACCCCAGCGCCAGTTTCAACCAGGACGGCTGGGACATCACGAAGGCTTTCGATGCGAATGCCTATTCGGGCTGGGGCATTCATCCGGAGGAGGGCAAGCCGCACCTCGCGATGTTCGAACTCGGGCAGCCGGGATCGCTGGTGGAAGGACAGCAGCTGCGGATCGTCCTCCGGCAGGAACACGGTCGAGGTCACACCCTTGGGCGGTTTCGGCTTTCGGTGACGACGAACGCTCCACCCCTTCGCGCGTCGCCGGTTCCGGAAGCCGTCGTGAGGGCCTTGGCCATCGAGGCGGCCCGTCGTTCGCCGGACGAACGCCTCGCAGTGACCTCGCATTTTCTGTCGGGACGGATCGCGCGGGAACTCGCCGCATTCCCGCAGCCGAAGCGGGTGTACGCCGGAGCGAGCTTGTTTCCGGCGAACGGCGGTCAGAAGCCGCTGGGACGGCCCCGCGAGGTGAAGGTGCTGCGACGGGGCGAAATCCTGAAACCGCTGGGCGTGGCGGAACCGGGTGCGCTGGGGTGCGTACAAGGTTTGGAAGCCCGCTTCGGGGTGCATACGGACGAGGCCCTTCGGCGCGCGGCACTGGCGCGGTGGCTGACCGATCCCGGAAACCCGCTGGTCTGGCGTTCGATCGTCAACCGGGTGTGGCACTACCATTTCGGACGGGGAATCGTCGACACACCCAATGACTTTGGGCGCATGGGAAGCGCACCCACCCATCCTGAACTGCTCGACTGGCTCGCCATGACCTTCCGGGATGACCTGGGCGGTTCGCTCAAGCGCCTGCACCGATTGATCCTCACCAGCCACGCGTGGCGCCAGAGCGCCGCCGATCCCCAATCCCCGGCAGTGGGCCAACCGTTGCGACGACGGCTCGATGCGGAGTCCTTCCGCGACAGCGTCCTGCGCATCACCGGCAAGCTCGATGACACCCGGGGTGGACCCTCGGTCCGCCAGTTCGCCATGTCGCCCGGCATCCATGTCACGCCCAACGTGAACTACGCCGCCTATGACCTCGATTCCCCAGGCGGTTCCCGTCGTTCGATTTACCGGTTTCTGTTTCGCACCCTGCCCGATCCGATGATGGACGCTCTCGACAGTCCGACCGGGAACCAATCCCAACCCATTCGATCCGAGTCGTTCACCGCGCTCCAGGCATTCGCCCTGCTAAACCATCCGTTCGTCGTTCGCCAAAGCGGGTTGTTCGCCGAACGCGTGGCCGCCTTGGAAATCACCACCGCGGGTCGGGCGCGGCGAGCGGTGGAACTCGCCTGGCTCAGGTCGCCGTCTGACGCGGAGTTGACCGAGTACGAGGGACACGCCGAACGGTTCGGGTTGGCAAACCTGTGTCGTCTCCTGCTCAACAGCAATGAATTCCACTTCGTGGACTAGGGGAGCGCTTGACATGAATTCTGTTCCACTCCGCACGGGAAGGTCGCGGCGCTCGTTCCTCAGGCATTTTGGTGGCGGCCTCGGAGGCGTGGCGTTGGCGCACTTGCTGGAGGGGAACGGTCTGGCGACCCGCGGTGTCTTCGCTGGAACGTCCGCGGCGGGAACAGGACCGCATTTTCGACCCCGCGTGCGGCGGGTGATCCAGTTGTTCATGAATGGCGGCGCGAGCCAGATGGACACCTTCGACTACAAGCCGGAGCTCGAACGGCGCCATGGTCAGACCTTCGACCCGGGGGATGGCTCTCGCGTGGAAGCCGCCACCAGCGAACCTGGCAAGGTGATGAAATCACCGTTCCCATTCCGGCAGTACGGCCAGAGTGGTCGCTGGGTCAGCAGCGTCTTTCCCCACCTCGCCCAGCGCGTGGATGATCTCGCGTTCCTGATGTCGATCGAGTCCCGGACCAACGTCCATGGACCGGCGAGTTTCTTGATGAACACAGGATCGCTGTTGCCGGGGTTCCCCTCGATGGGCGCCTGGGTTTCCTACGCGCTCGGCAACGAGGCGGACAATCTGCCGACCTTTGTGGTTCTCCCCGATGCCCGAGGGTTGCCCTACAACCAGCGCGGCAATTTCTCGGCGGGATTCCTACCCGCCACCCACGCCGCAACCATCATCGACGCCGGTGCCGCCGAGCCGATTCCCTATCTCCGCCCTCCGACGTCGGCGTCGTACGTCACCGGAACCGCCCAGAAAGATGGGCTCGACATCCTGCGGCGCATGAACCAGCGCCACCGGTCCCTCAGCCCGGAGGATTCCCGGCTGGAAGCCCGCATCCAAAGCTACGAACTGGCGGCGCGCATGCAGCTCGCCGCGCCGGAAACGTTTAATCTCGGTTCGGAGTCCGAGGCCACGCGACGGTTGTACGGCTTGGATGAGAAGATTACCGAAGATTTCGGCCGTCGTTGTCTGACCGCGCGACGCCTGATCGAACGAGGCGTCCGGTTCGTCCAGGTCTGGAGCGGCGCCGGCGGGCCCGCCAACAACTGGGATAACCACAGTGACATCATCTCCGAACTACCGAAGATCGCGACGTCCACTGACAAGCCAATCGCCGGCCTGTTGGACGATTTGAAGGCAAGAGGCCTGCTGGATGACACGTTGGTGGTCTGGAGCACTGAGTTCGGACGCATGCCTTTCACTCAGGGCGCCACGGGACGGGATCACAACGGTGGCACTTCGATCGGATGGATGGCGGGCGCGGGGGTGAGAGCAGGCGTCACCCATGGCGAAAGCGACCCTTGGGGCTGGAAGTCCGTCGACAAACGGACCACCTACGACGTCCACGCCACAATCCTCCACCTGCTCGGACTCGACCACGAACGGCTCACTTTCCGCAACAACGGCGCCGACCGCCGCCTGACCGACGTCCACGGGCATGTGATCCGGGAGATTCTGAGCGGCTAGGTGGAGGGTAAACGCCGGGCGAGGAAGAAGATTCGATCTCCCTGGATCACACCCTCCTCTTTGGATTTTTCCGAGATAACTCAGAACACACCCCAACCATGCACGGCGTTTCTAAATGGTGCCCGTTTTTTGAATCGGGGTGACTTTGGGGAACACCGACACGCTTTGGCAGTCCTAAACCTTGACACACAGAGAAGGACTCGAGGATGAATTCGCTTGAGATTCGAGCGAGGCTTATTCGGGCAAAACGAAAAGCAACGAGATGAAATGTCACTTACAATTCCCTGATGATGTGTCCCAACTTGGTGTGCGCAAGCCGACGCACCGCCGTCACCCAGGCTGGCAGATCAACGGTGGATTCACCGTCCTCGAGCTGCTGGTAGTGATCGGCATCTTGGGTATTCTGATGGCGTTGCTGATTCCCTCGTTGTCGAAAACCAAGGAAAAGGGTAAGCAGACTCGATGTGTCGCGAATCTGCACCAACTCAGCATCGCCACACAGCTCTACATCTCGCAGTTCGAGTCGTTCCCAGGGCATAAATGGTCGGTGGGCGACGGTAAGAGCGATCGTTGGCCGGTCGCGATCGCGTCCGAGTTGAAGGCGGAAAAGTTCCTGATCTGCCCGTCCACACCGGAGTGGAAAATCGGGCGGAACAATCCGTATGGGTACAATTACAAATACCTGGGAAGTCTACGTTCCAACAGCAAGAGCCCGACCGCACCGCACGAACGCTTTCCGGTGAAATCCGTCCAGAATCCATCGAAGACAATTGTTTACGCCGACTCCGATGGGACGGGATGGACCCAACCCTACGCTTCGGACGGTGAGCATGTGGAGGCGTTCGGGAATCATGCCTACACGCTGGATCCGACCTTCATTCCCAAGTTTTCCATGATGTCGGTCAACAACGACGGCCGGCCTGAGGCGTACTCCTTTCTGGGGTATCGCACCTACATCTCAACCCGCCACAACGGCGGTTCCGGCGCCTCATGGGCGGACGGACATGTGGAGAAGGTGACTCCAGCCCAGGTGTATCAGGACAACCGGTATTGGAACGGTTACGGGGAAGAGATCAGCGCTGATGTGCATGTCGACCACCGGGTCCAGGATGGAGTCTTTCGATTTCAGGAGGTTCTCAAATGACGGGGGTCAAGCGAGCAGTACCCGGAGCCCCGTCTGATGTTGTCGAGTCGGTCTACCCATCCAAGCGTCCCGCTACATCGGCGGCCATCCACCCTATCTCCGTGCCTCTGTGAGACCCATGGAAGGCGTCAGTTCTTGATATACACATATTTCAGATCCCTTACCCGACCCTTCGCATTCCAGCGCATGGCCCGGAAGCGGAGGATCGAATATGCCGGGCGCTGCTTGGGGTCTCCTTGGCAGTCGACCGGATACCCGCGCGGTGGAGGAATGGCTTGCAGCCTGTCGCTGGTATCGGCGAGCGAGTCTCCGGGTTCGCCGCTTCTTGATCGAGACGGGTGGACCGCCGGTTGCCGGGGAGACACCCGGGGGTGCCAAAAAGACCGGCTTCCTGCGTCGGACGGCGTCTGGAGACTACCTCCTTTTTAGCGAGGCGCGAAGGAATGCGAGCTTGTCGATCACCAAGGTGCCAAACGGCAATCCCACCAGCTTCGCCTCCCAGTTCAGGGGAGCGCGCGATCGGAAGGTTCCGATCGGGATTCCGTGGAGATGGATTGCCAGGCATTCCGGCAGGACACGGGCAAGTCGTTCCAGCCATCGTTCGCTCGGTGCCCCTTTCCAACCGGCCATGGCGGGGCCAAGACTCTTGAAGGCCGCCAGGTTCGCGATCTCCAGAACGCAACTCCGCTCATCTGCAACGAGCGTGGCCGCGATGCCGCCCTCGTACTGTAGGGTGAGGTCGGCGATCCACTCGGCGGTTGCCTCAGGGGCGGACGGTGCGGAAGGTGGTCTCACTTCCCGGTGTTCTCCCGGGTTCGAATCTTGACGATGCCGTTCAGTTTCCAGTGACCGTGCTGAGCGTCGGGCCCCATGACGTTCGGAACATGGACTTCGAGATTGTTGAACTCGTAGGTCACTTCGGCGCCGCGTCCGGTTAGTTTCGCGAATAGAGACTCGGCAAGGTCGGGCCAGGTGGTGGTGGGATCGGACATGACGTGACCTAGCATCCGTCTTTATGGGGCCACGACGCCAGCCAGGACTGCGGAGAAGTTCCCGATTCTCCCTCGTGATTCCAGCCGTTCACGGTTGAGGCAGCCTCAGGCGTCTCGTCCCAGGTCTTCGGGGAGCAGGCGCGCGCTGATCCGGGCGGATTCGAAGATGACGGGCAGCCCGCTGCCCGGATGGGTGCCGCCGCCGACGAGCTACATGCGCTCGAACTTCTCGAACCGGTAGCCCTCCTCCTCGATGGCCGAGGTGCGCCCTCGGTTGCGCGCCCCTGAAGCGTCGGCACGAATCGCTTCATCGGCAGTTCATGGCGAGAAACAGGGCGAGGACGGGTAAGAGTAGGTGTCGTTGCTTGCTGGCGAGAAGGGCCAGTCGTTTCGCCAGCCCGCTGAAGATCACGGCGTGGATGGGGTATAGAAGGTACCAGTACAGGAGTCCGGTCAGCCCGCGAGGCGCGAAGAACGCGGTTTGGAAAAGCCGCGATGTGTCGGGGTCCAGCGACTCAACCCGGAACTCCAGCCATGCCCGGCCCGGCACCTTCATCTCGGCGCGCAGTCGAAGCAATCGGTCTGGTTCCACCGCCTCTACCCGCCAAAAGTCCACCGCGTCACCAACGCGAAGTACGTGCGGGTCGCGCCGCCCTCGTCGGAGACCGACGCCCCCGATCAGGCGGTCGAAAATCCCGCGCACGCGCCAGGTCCAGTCCATGAAGAGCCATCCGGTCCCCCCGCCCAACTGCGTGAACGCCTTAAAGACCGCAGCGGCCGGCATGGGCACGAGGCGCTGTCGACGTTCGATAATGATGCCCTCCTGGGTCGTGAGAACCACCGGCGGAACGTCCCCCTGGCTGCTGGACAGCGCATCGCTCCACGCAGTTTCCACCTTCCCGGTGTCGAGGTTGGCGAGCGCCAGCCGCACAGCTTGAGCGTAGTCGAGCGGTTGAATCTGCGGGAAGATCTGTCGCGCCGATTCGTCCCGCACGACCACATCGTTGCGCAGTCCCTGAATGAGAGGACGGGCGATGGCCGCTGGGACGGGGGAAACGAGATGCACCCAGTAGGAGGACAGTCTTGGTGTGAGGACCGGCACCGGCACGAGGCATCGCCTGAGGCCCCGGGCCCGGGCATAACCGCGAAGCATGTCGCCGTAGGACAGCACGTCGGCGCCGCCGATCTCGATGGTGCGGCCGGCGCTTTCGGGCGTGGTGAGCGCGGCCACGAGGTAATCGAGCACATTGCGCACGGCAATCGGCTGGGCCTTGGTGTAAAGCCAACGCGGGCAGATCATGACCGGCAGGCGCTCGGTCAGGTAACGGATGATCTCAAAAGAGAGGCTACCGGAGCCCACAATCACGGCCGCGCGGAATTCGGTAACGGGCACCCCGCTCTCGGTCAGCACTTTGCCGGTTTCCTGGCGGGATCGGAGGTGTTCCGAAAGGGTGGAGTCGGAATCCCCCAACCCGCCCAGGTAGACGATGCGCCGGAGACCGGCAGCCCGCGCCGCGCTGGCGAAGTTGCGAGCGGCCTGCACGTCGCGCTGCTCGAAGTCCTGTCCGCCGGCCATGCTGTGAACGAGGTAGAAGGCCACCTCCATCCCCTGCATGGCCGGCGGCAGTGTCTCTGCGCGAAGGCAATCTCCGGTAGCGACCTCGACCTGGCCCAGCCACGCACGCCCTTGGAGGCGGGCCGGATCGCGCGCGAGGCAACGGACGTGGAATCCGGACGCCAACAGGCGCGGCACGAGCCGTCCGCCGATGTAGCCGGTCGCCCCGGTGACGAGAACTGTGCCAAGCGTTGCCATGAATTCGGCTCGAACGAACTGCAGCCTGACGGAATGCGAGCCGAGGTCAATCCAGGGCGCTGAGATAGGGCGGCGGTTTCGGGCCCACAATCGAATGGAGTCTCTCGCCTTCACGCTTCATGGGGTAAGCTGGACGCCCGTGAACAGTTCGCGAGCGATCTGGGCGATCGATAACCCGTCACGCCCGCAAAACGGATGGATCAGTTGGTAGGTGTGGAAGTCGATCATACGGCAAGTCCGCCGCAACCGAGAACGGCGCTAAGGATGTTGCCGGCGCAACGGAGTTCGCCGGAGCGAGCCACGGGCGTGGCCGCAGGGGAGTCCAGTCCGAGAACCTGGGCAAGGGGCTGCCGTAGGCAACCACATCGGCGCTCACGAGTTGTTGGCGGGCTTTGGCTAACGTCACGGCATCGAGGTGCGGATAATGACGGCCAAGGGATGCGTCGGAATAGAAGCTGAGGCCCTCGGCATCGGCATCGGCGACGGTGACCAGGAATAGGTCGAGCGCCCAGGCGGGAGGCTCGCAGTCACACAGCGGTTGATGACGAACGAGACGATGGTCCCCACTGGGGCCCCAGGCGTACCGCCTGCCAGCGCGAGCAACGGGGCCAGCGTGGGGTGGCTTGAAGGATGAGTTGTGTCCGGATGCAGACATGTGAACTCGGCCAAAGGCGTGTCACCACAGCGCGAATGTCCAATGTCGAGAGACGACCCCACTGAGTTCGGAGTCACCTGCGCAAAGGCGCTGATTGGCCATTCTGCCGAATTGCGACGCCATGCTAAATTCCTATCTCTATGTCAGGCCGGACACCGTTCGCTTGCCCTTTCAGAAGTTGGGCAGAGCACTTTCTATGTTTTGAACAGGAGCGTTGGAAACCACGTTGAAACCTATTACTGAGAAGGTCCAATCCGACTCGACAAGTTGTCTCCACTCCCTCACCCAAACCACTTTTGATCCGGTTGAAACGAAACGTTAGGACGCGTCAAGAAATAAAATTTACAGTTAGCCTCTGTCGCGCGGGCTGATCGTGTAGTTCCATTCGCCGTGGAAGCGGAGGGGAGTGATGTTGACCACTGCCATTTCCTCATCGGTGACTTTTCGACCCGCTGGGTACTTTCGATGATCCAGGCGACAGGTGACGGTCAACCCCTTCGCCGTACTCGTGCCGGCAATCAACCGCACGATCGTCTCGTAGTCGCACAGCGGTTCTCCACGCCAGTTTGAGGTGATGAAGGAGAATAGGCGATGCTCCACTTTGTTCCACTTGCTGGTTCCCGAAGGGAAATGGCAGACCCTTATCAGCAGAGCTGTTTGATCCGCGAGTCGTTGTAACTCCAGTTTCCACAGGCGAAGCCGATAGCAACTGCTGCCACCTCCATCCGCGGTGATGAGCAATTCTCTAGCCTCTGTGTACATTCTGCGACCCTCATGATGCCACCAACCCCTGATGGAAGCGACTGCGAAGGCGGCTGTGTCGTGGTCGGTGCCAACGTTCACAAACCCAGTGTTGCGTCCCAGGTCATAAATCCCATGCGGAAATGCACGTGGCACTGACGGATCGGGAAAGTCGTGGCCGTTGACGTGCTCAGCCGCTTTCTGCCGACGCCATTGCCGTCCTTTGTTTTCAAAGTTCCCGACGAGTTCTTTTTTCTTCGTATCGACCGAAATCACCGGCCATTTCCGCGCCATCGCCCGCCGCACCTCTCGGCTAATGTGCTGGAACTGGGCATCTCTGTCGGGATGATCCTGCCCCTCTTCGGTCTTGCGATTGCCCTGAAGGCTGTACCCGGTGGCTCGGAGGATCTGTGCCACTTTCTCGTGACTGATCGGATGCCGCCGATCGGTGAGTTCCCCAGCCAAAGTTCGAGTGCTCTTGCAGGTCCAGCGCAGCGGCGAATCCGGATCGCCGCGCGCCAGCGGTTCCACCAATGCCTCCAACACTGCGGGCAGTTCGGGATCATTCACCTCCACTTTGTGTCGTCCTCCTCCAGAGCGTCGAACTCGGTCCTCAGGCAATGCCTTGGCCGTCAGTTCGAGCATTCCCTTGGTGATTGTGACCCGGGACAGGCCGCAGGCGCGGCTAACCAGTGAAACGCCGCCATAACCTATCTGTAACGCTTCCGCCGCGGCCAACATCCGCCTTGATCGCTCATTCAG
>Ga0105046_10000222_pt1 | contig 72809 bp, 61 predicted proteins | sample MAT03_FD_78385 | JGI IMG/M metagenome (GOLD analysis project Ga0105046, IMG submission 78385) | Freshwater microbial communities from Lake Fryxell liftoff mats and glacier meltwater in Antarctica - MAT-03 (megahit assembly) | ecosystem: Environmental > Aquatic > Freshwater > Ice > Liftoff...
GGAGTAGACGAAGTAGAGGATCGGGCGCTTGCCCTGTGCCTTTGCACGCTGCATGCTGGCGCGCAGCGTCTGGATCGCGTCGAGTACGTTCTGGCGGGTTGGGACTTTCGCGGCGAGCGCTGCGAAGTCAGGCACGAGCGCTTCGGTCTCCTCGTCGGGGCTCGTCAGCAGCAGCGCCTGGGTGGTGATCGCGGCGAAGAGTTCGTGGTAGCGGATGGCGTCGTCGTCGGCATAGCGCAAGGGCTCGAGCTCGTCGTCGTCGGACTGGTTCCAGCCGATGACGAGCGCGAAGCGGGCGTCGGGTCCCGGAGTGTCGGCGTGGGCGGGCTCCTCCGCGAGGAAGGAGCCCCCGATACACAGGGCCAGCGCGGTGATCGCGGCCGTGTGCGGGCTTCGCCGAGGGCGGGCGCGATAGGGACGTGGGCTCATGGGAACTCTTGCCGCGGGCCGTTGGGCGGGGCCGCGGAGCCCGGGACGATCGCGCTGTCGAGGATCTGGACGACGTCGCTTGGGCCGAGCGGCAGGCGCTCGCGCAGGCGGGCCTCGAACGTGGAGGGTAGCTCGCTCGGGGCCGCCGGATCGAGCAGTGTCAGGGCCTTGTCGACCGTGTCGACCCCGATCGGCGCCGCCGTGAAGAGTGCCACCAGGCGCAGTGGGCCTTCACTGTGGCGGGCTGCGAGGCGTGTCTCGAACGCGAGCGGTAGAAAGTGCCCGGTACGGATCGGCAGGCTCTGGCCCTCGTCGGGCAGCGGGGCGATGGGCCGCAGCACCATGCCGGACGCCGTCGGTTGCAACGCGAACACGTACAGCCAAGCGAGATCGGCGCGCTCGTTCGTGTACGAGAAGCGGAGCCAGTCCTCGAGGTGGACCGCATTCGAACTGACCGCGTCATATTCGCGGCCGTCTTCGGTGACGCCCCCGACACCAAGGCCGACGCGCGGCTCCGGCAGCTCCATGCGGCCGAGACCTCGGGCGCGGATCCACGCATCGGGATCGTCCGCTCGCTGCAGGCTCGCGAACAAAAGGACCGCAAGGACCGCACCGATCGCCACCAGCGGCGCCGCGATCCGCAGCCAGGAGGCGCGTATCCAGCTGGCAGCCGAGGCCGGTGAGGTCGCCGCGACGCCCGCCCGCACCATCGCGATCGCGGCCTGACGGCGTTGCTCGTGGCCGCTCGGCAGTCCCGCTGCGGCGCCGACCATGGCGCGATGGGTTGCTATCGCGAGCGCCCATGCGCGCCGCGCCGCGGGGGACTCGCGCAATTCACGCGCGCGGTCATCATCGGCCAGGGTCCACGTCGCGCGTGGGTCGAGGTAACGGGCTACCAGGGCCTGGACCTTCGTCGTGTCGGCGCTAGCATCGATGTGTGAGGGGCTCATGCGAGGCCCTCCTGCTGCTTGAAGCGCAGCATTTTCTTCTGCACCCCTGCGATCGCTTTACGCAGTCGATAACGTGTGACGCCGAGCATGGCGGCCAGCGTCTCCTCGGCCTCGCCGCGGGCGAAGTAGCCATCGAGCACCGCCTGCTCGAGCGGGTCGGCCAGGCTGTCGCGGAATCGCCGGCAGGCTTCGAGCGCCTCGGCCGCGAGCAGGGCCTCTTCCAGGTCTTCGTGACCGTCGTCCGGGTCGACCTCGGGGGTGCGTGCGAAGCGGCGGTCCTTGTCGAGGATCTGGCGGCAGACGTTCTGGGCAAGCCCTCGGATGAAGCGGGCGTAGTCGTTGACGCCATCGTAGGCGAGGCGCGTGCGCTCCTCGAAGGCCGCGGCGAACACCGCCTGTACCGCGTCGTCGCGCTGGACCGCGTCGTAGAAGCCCCGGAAGCCCGCAAAGCCGCGCGACACGACCGTGTAGATCAGCGGCACATAGCGGCGGTACACGGCTTCCATCGCCCAGCGCTCACCCTTGCGGAAGGCCTCCCGGCAAACCGCGTCATCTCGCAACAGATCATCGCTCATGGCACCACGCTCACGAACGCAGGTCCCTTCCGGACCTGGCGCCGTTTCGTCGGACTTTCGTCCAGGGGCTGGCGAGGCTTGTGTGGCGCGGCCGCATCGGCGGGACTCTGGCGCCTAACACGACTCGGGGCAAACGCGGTTCGGTGGGTTCGACGGGCTCGCCATTGACCTTGCGTGCGGCTCGGGGTTGAATCCCTGGCCCGTGGCAACTTGACGGGAGCCGGGGTACGGCCGGACGATGCGGAAACGCGATCGCGGGGGAAGCTGGGAGGCATCGGTGCTGTATACGATTCCGGATTTCGTGAGCCTCAACGCCCGCTTCATGGATGCGGTCATGCGGCGCTGGGAGATGTTGCTCGAGCACGCGATCCACCTTCGCAACGGCGGGCTGTCGCCCGAAGAGGCCGATCAGGCCTTCGCCGCGGTGCGGGCCTCCACGGTCGAGTCGGAGATGGAGCTCGGCACTTTCCGGAACGAGTCGCAGCGGCATGGATGGTCGTTCCCTCTCGACGACCTGACACGCACCTACGAGCTCGACGCGCTCGAGCGTCAGGTGCTCGAGCTCGCGCTGATGCCGCACCTGGACCTGACCTTCCGGCGGCGGCTCGCGCGCTTCAACAACAACATCCTGCTCGACTTCGTCGACGTCGACCTCGCCTTGATGTTGCTCTTCACGAGCCGCACCGAGCGGCTGCAGGCGCGTCGCTATTTCGCATCCGACAGTAAGCTCGTCCTGCACAAGCTCATCTCGCTGGAGCGCGCGAAAGAGCCCAAGGGCGACGGCGCGCTCGCTCAGGAGATAAAGATCCCCGAGCGCTTCGCGGACTTCGTGCTGTGTCGGCGCAGCATCGATGCGTCGCTGCGCACCTTCGCGGACCTCAAGGACCCGGCCGTCACGCTGGCCGACGTGAGCTTGCAGCCCGACGACCTGCGCGATCTGCGCGCGGTGCTGCGCCACTTCGCCAACCCGTCGGGGCAGAACCAGTCTCAGAACAACGGACCGTTCGTCGGCCAGCGGGGTCTTGCGGCGGCGCTCGTCGGGCCGCCGGGCACCGGCAAGTCGATGCTGTCGCAGGCGATCGCACACGAGCTGCGGCGGCCAATCATCACAATCGATTGCGCGACGCTGGCGGGCGACTCGCGTAGCTTCGTGACGCTCATCGCCGATGTGTTCACTGAGGCTCGCGTGCAGGGCGCGGTGCTGTTGTTCGACCGCTGCGACTCGGTCGTCAACAAGAGCAACGCGAAGCTGCCACCAATCCTGTCGCAACTCGAGCGGCACGGGGGGCTGGTCATCTTCACGACCAATCGGCCAGACGAGATCGACACCTCGCTCGAACACTACGTCGGCTATCAGATGAACCTGAGCATGCCCGATGGCGAGCAGCGCACGCGCATCTGGGCGACCCACTTGCCGAAGTCGTTGGCGATCCATCCCGATGTCGATCTCGATGACATCGGCACGCGCTTCGAGATCACCGGCGGACAGATCGCATCCGCCTGCGAGCTGGTCGAGCAGCGCGTCAAAAGCGGGTCAGATGCCCCTGTTATTACTCATGACTTGCTGAAAGAATGCGCGCACGCGCAGATCCGCGCGAACATGGACGAGCTGTCGGTGCGCTCGCGCATCACGCTGACGATGGAAGATCTGATCCTGCCCAACCGCGAGCTCGCGATGATCCGCGAAGTGCTGACCGCCTGCCGCAACCGCATCTTCGTGATGACGAAGTGGGGCTTCGGCAAGCGGCTCGTCACCGGCAAGGGCATCACGGTGCTGTTCAAGGGCGACCCCGGCACCGGCAAGACGCTGTGTGCCGAGATCATGGCGTCCGAGCTCGGCATGAAGCTCTACCAGGTGTCTATCCCACGCCTCGTCTCGAAGTACGTCGGCGAGACGGAGAAGAACATCTCCAAGATCTTCGCCTCGGCGCGCGCGAACCACTGCATGCTCTTGTTCGACGAGGCCGACTCGCTGTTCGCCAAGCGCGTGACGAACATCGAGAGCTCGATCGACCGCTTCTCGAACATGGAAACGAACCTCCTCCTCCAGGAGATCGAGCGCTTCGACGGCATCGTGCTGCTCACGACCAACCTCGACAAGAACATCGACGATGCCTTCGCCCGCCGCATCATGTTCAAGATCGACTTCCCCAAGCCGGACATCAAACACCGCACGCTCATCTGGAAGAAGCTCGTTCCCAAAGACTGCCCAGTCGCTGACGACATCGACTTCGAGCGCCTCGGCGAGAGCTTCGAGCTGGCCGGCGGCAACATCAAGAACGCCGTCGTGCGCGCCGCTTATCGCGCGGCCGAGCGGCGCGACAAGATCACCTGGGACGACATCGAGTTCGCCGCCGAGAAGGAGTGCATCAACGCGGGGAAACTGTTCCGCGCGTCGAAGCTTCGAGAGTGGTAATCAGGCGAGTGCGGCGAGGGCCGCGGCGTAGTCCGGCTCCTGCGCGATCTCGGGGACCTGTTCGGCATGCAGCACACGGTTGTGGCCGTCGAGCACGATGACGACGCGGCTCGCGAGCCCCGCCATGCCGCTAGTCGCGATCTCGAGGCCGTAGTCGCGCGCGAACGACGAGCGGAACGTCGACCCGTTGCGGGCCTTGTCGATGCCCTCCGAGGTGCAGAAGCGGCGATGCGCGAATGGCAGGTCGGCCGACAGGTTCAGGACGATCACCTCAGGGTGGTTCGCCGCCTCGGCGTTGAAGCGTCGGACCGAGAGCGCACACACGCCTGTATCGAGGCTCGGGAAGATGTTGAGCACCTTCTTCTGGCTGCCTAGCGATGCGAGCGTGAAGTCTTTCAGGTCGGGCGTTGTGACGGTGAAGTCCGGGGCCGTACTGCCGACCGCGGGCAGCTCGCCAGTGGTCTCGATGGGATTGCCTTTCAGGGTGATCGTCGCCATGGTCGCTCCTTGTAAGTGCTTGTATGGGATAATGAATCAGCCACGCTGTCGTGGCTCCGAGACGGTCGGCGCGTTGACCTCGGTCGGTCCGGCGCTGGCGCCGTTGCTTGCGTCGGCGAGGGTGTTCGAGAGGGTGCCGACGTGGCTCGACCACCAACCGCGTGCGTCGTCGGGCGTCCAGGGCGCTAGTGGCACGCCCGCGAGCGCCTCGATGAGGGCCGCGCCGTCAGCGGGGCGCAGCGCCGGATCGATGTGCATGCAGCGCATCACGAGCGCGTCCAGCTCGGCCGGAAGCGGCCTGCCGAGGCGCTCCGAGGGAGGCACCAGGCGGGCACGAGCGGTGCCGTGGCGCGAGTAGGCGGAGTACTCGAAGGGCAGGGTGCCGGTGAGGAGCGTATAGAGGGTCGCGCCAAACGACCACACGTCGCTCGACGGGTCGGCCTTGATGCCGGCCTGGACCTCGGGGGCCATGAATGCAGGCGTGCCAACGACCATGCCGATGAGCGTCAGCGTCGCTTCGCCCGAGTCGAGCTGCCGGGCGATGCCGAAGTCGAGCACCTTCAGGAAGTCCGCCTCCTCGTTCGAGGACAGGGCGAGCAGGTTGGCCGGCTTCACGTCGCGATGCACGAGCCCGCCCTGATGGGCCTCGGCAAGTGCCGCGGCCGCTTGCCGCGCGAAGTGCAGCGCGCGCCGTGGATCGAGGGCGCCATGGGTGGCGACGATCTTGTCGAGATCCTGGCCGCGCAGGTACTCCATGGCGATCCAGAAAGTCCCGCGCCCGCTCTCGCCGTAGTCGAAGATGCGAACGGTGTGCGGCGAATGCAGGGCACTCGTCGCGTGCGCTTCCCGTTCGAAGCGTGCGCGCCGCGCGTCCTCAGGGTGTCGGCTGTGCAGGAGCTTGAGCGCCACTTCGCGCTTCAGGTGCGAGTCCCACGCGAGCCAGATCTCGTTCATGCCACCCTGGCCGATCGGGTGCTTCAAGAGATAGCGTCCGAGTCGATACGCGTCCCGCAGGCGGGTGCGTGCGCGCCACAAGACATGCCCGCTGACGACCGCGAACGCGACGATGCCGGTGATGCGCAAAATGTTCTGAATGAACAGCGCGATCGTCGGTGGGTCATCGAGCTGGCTGGCATAGACGGGGCTCAGCGCGACGCCGACGACGATCGAGCCAACGAACAGGAAGATCGCCGGGCCGGCGATCAGCACCGAGGTTGGCCACCTCGTGGGCACGAACGTCGACATTCCAACCGCATAGAATGCGGGCGAGAAGAGATACGAGCTGCCGAGGCCACCGAGCTTGACCGACATCGCACCAAGCGCTGCGAGGCTGATGCTCATGACGATGCCACCCGCGAGCAGGAGTCCCGTTGCCGACCATCGCTGCCGGGCGCGCACGAGCAACCAGGTCAGCAGAATCACCAGCGAGCCCCCGCCGCGCCACGCAATGCACCACCAGGGCGACACATCCGGATAGTGGCTCGACCGCACGTAGAGGTCGAGCGGCAAGAAGGCTACGAAGGCAACGCCGCCCACGCTCAATACGCGCAGCAGCGCCTGCCGGGTATCGTCGATTTCGCTTCGCGTGGTCTCGGCGTCGGGTTTGCCGGCACGGGCAGTCGAAGGCGATTCGGAGTGCTTCGCCACGCGCTCAGCCACGGCTCAAGATGAAGGCCAGCGCGACGCCGATGCCCAGGAATGCGACGCCGATCGCTGCCAGGAGGAGCTTACTCGGTCGCCCGCCGGGGGCGCCTTGCTCCGCGGTCGTTGCCTGCGCGGACGCCGGCTCGGCGGACATCGGGGCCTCTGCGGTGCCCGCTGCGGGCCTTAGCGCCGGGTTGGCGACCTTCGGGCGCAGGGCCGGCGGTGCGGGCTTCGTGTCGTTCGGACTCGTCACGGGTTCGCGTGCGCCGAGCGGGGCATCGGGCGGCTTGGCGGTGCTTGAGACTGGCGTTGGGTTCGGCGGCCTCGCCGCCGCTGCACCGATCGCTTTTGGCAGCGGGGCTTGAACCGGTACGCGCGGGGGCAGCGCCAAGGTCGGCAGCAGCTGCGCGTTCGACTCGGCGGCGGCCTGCGTGATGGTGTTGAACTCGCCCGTGCTCATGCTGAAAGTCGCGGACTTCATGTTCCGCGCATCGAACTCCTGAGCGATCGTCGCCGACAGGTCGTCCTCGAGCACGCCCTGGCCAGTCTCCAGGAAGAAGCGCAGGTCGGCGCCGAGCTCGGTCGCGTCGCGCTGACGTTGCCTTGGCTCGCGCGCGAGACTCTTGCGAACGATGCTCCAGAGCTCGGCTCCGACGTTGGCCGGCAACGGGATGTCGTCATCGCGAAAACGCACGCGCCAGTCGAGATAGTTGATAAGTGCCTGTTTGCCGCTGGCCCCGCGCGCGCCCCGCTCATACGGGAAGAGCTGGGTTCCCGAGAGCAGCTGATAGAAGATCGTGCCGAGTGCGAACACGTCCGCGGTCGTGTCGGTCTTCTGGCGGAGGCGGTCCTTCTCGTGCGGGTCGAGGATCTGCTCGGGCGCCATGAACTCGGGGGTGCCTGCGATGAGGCCCGCGTCCAGGTCGTCCAGGAAGTCCTTGCCGTCGAGGATATCGACCTGCTCGTAGAGCTGAAGCAGGCCCTGCGAGTCGAGCACGAGCCCGAAGTCCATCAGCTTCACTTGCCGATCGGCCTGCGTAATCATGATGTTGTCGGGCGTGATGTCGCGATGGGTGAGGCCCATTCGATGCAGGCCTTCGAAGCCATCGCAGAGCTGAGCCATCAGGGTACAGGCCGCGCGCTCGGGGATCTGGCGTCCAGAGCGCAAGACCGCGGAGAGCGTGAAGCCATCGACGAAGTCCATCGCGACCCACAGTCGTTTCTCGTGCGAGCCGTGTCCTTTATAGGCGACGCAGTTCGGGTGCGCCGGAAGCTGACGCATCACCTTTGTCTCGCGCTGGAAGCGGCGTACCGCCTGCACGTCGTCGCGATAGAGCAGCTTCACCGCCACCCGCGTCGGGGCTACACCATCAGTCGTGCGGGCGCGCGCCTCGTAGACCCACGCGAACTTGCCGGCGCCGACAAAGCGCAAGAGCTCGTAGCTGACCGAGCGCTGTCCTGCGCCCGCCGCTGCCACCGGCGGGGCGAACAAGCCCTTCAGCTCCATGCCGACGTATGTCTCTGCGTTGCCGGGCATCTCGCTTGTCGTCCGCCTCGCCGCGTGTGCAGCCCCCGATAGGGGCGGCACGATCCGACGAAAGCCCCGGAGAAGCAAGCGTCTCCGGGCTGGGGGGCTGGGGATGGATGGAGGCGGGTCAGAGCCTGGTGGGGCCCTGGCTGTCCAAAACCGTTGACGGCGCTCGGCAGAGCCGTGTATTCATACCTCGTGAAGTTGATAGTCGTTCTCAGCAATCTTGTTTTGGTAGTGTTTTCAGCGATCTGGGCGCTGCCCCCGGCGCATGCTCATGGGATTGATCCGCGCCACGAGCTCGCGCCGACCCGCGACGCCGATGGCACGTTGAGGCCCGCTCCCGACTGGTCGATCGACCTGACCGGCTACGCCGATCTCCAGTTCGCCTGGTTCGACTTCGGTCCGAACCAGAACCGGCAAGGGGGTGCCCAGAAGGACTCGCGGCTCGTCTTCGACACGACCCGCTTCGTGCTGGAGCTCGAAGGCACGCTGCCGATGGGGCTCGAGTTCGAGAGCGAGATCGAGGTCGAGCACCACGGCTCTGGTGCTTCGCTAGAGCTCGAATTCGAGGAGTTCGGCGAGTTCGAGACCGAGGTCGAGTCGGGCGGCGAGGTGGTGCTCGAAGAGATCTACCTGAGAAAGACCCTCGGGCCGATCGGCCTGCAGGTTGGGCGATTCTACCTTGGGGTCGGGCTCCTGTCTGAGATCAACCGACCGAGCGAGTATCTCGCGACGATCCGCCCCGAGTCGGAGACCGTCGTGCTACCGGCGGTGTGGCACGAGATAGGCTTCCAGGCGGACGCGCAGCTCGGTCCCGTGAAGCTCACGGCGCAGATCGTCAACGGTCTTGATTCTACTGGGTTTTCATCGCAGCGCTGGGTCGCTTCCGGCCATCAGCTCCGCTTCGAGCTCGTTTCCGCGAGCGATCTCGCGTTCGTCCTGCGTGCTGACTGGGAGGCCGCCGAGGGGGTGAAGCTCGGGGTCTCGGCCTATTACGGGAACACCTCGCGCAATCGTCCAAAGCCCGACCTCGTGCTCGACTGCGATAGCCCCGACGACGGTGAGGTCGCGTCGTGCGGCTACGTCTCGGCGGCCGTCACCCTCGTCGACTTCCACTTCCAGTTGCAGCTCGACCCGCTGTTCGCACAGGGCGTCGTGCTGTGGGGCAATCTCGGCAACGCCAACGCCGTGAGCGAGCGCAATGCGCGCCTCTCGAACAATCTCGGCGTGCTCCGTTCACCGGTCGCGCGCGAGGCGTTCTTCGCCTGGGCCGAGCTGGGCGTCGATCTGGCCGAGTGGCTGTGCCTCCCAGAGGGGTATCACCTCGAGCCCTACGTGCGCTTCGACTACTACGACACGATGTTCGCGACGAGCGACTCGACGTTCGACAATCCCCGCTTCGCCCGCGCGGTCTACACGGCAGGCATCAGTTGGGCCTACGGGCCGCTCGTCTTCGCGAAGCTCGACATCTCGCACCGGGACCTCGCGGCCTTCGTCGACCCGACCCCCCAGGACGAGACGAGCTCCGAGCTGCGCGACGAGACGACCGTGCGCATCTCGACCGGCTTTGGATTCTGATCACCTTGGAGTTACCGATGACCCTTCGCAGCCTTTCGTTTTCAGTCCTTGTCTCGCTCGCGCCAATGGCGCCGATGATCCTCGCCGCGTGCGACTCCAATGAAGTGGGCACCGCCAAGGGCTTCGATGACAAGCAGGTGATCGTCGACTTCTCGGATGAGGTCGTCGTGCCGACGTACGAGCGACTGGCCGCCAAGGCGGTCGAGCTCGAGATCGCGGTCAGCGCGCTCGCGGCCGCGCCGGACGCGGCCAGGCTCGAAGCTGCCCGCACCGCCTGGATCACCACCCGCGCGCCGTGGGAGCAGAGCGAAGGCTTCCTCTTCGGGCCTGTCGACTCGTTCGGCATCGACCCCGCGCTCGACACTTGGCCGCTCAATCAGACGGACCTCGACAACGTGCTCGCCAGCGACGACGCGTTGACGCCGGCCTACATCGGGACGCTCCAGAACTCGCAGAAAGGCTTCCACACGATGGAGTACCTGCTGTTCGGGGTCAACGGTAGCCAGACCGCAGCGACCCTCGACGCGCGCGAGCTCGAGTACCTCGTGGCGATCGCCGGCGACTTCGTGGCGCTGACCGGGCGCCTTGCCAAGAGCTGGACCGAAGGTGACACGCTCTTGCCGACGCCCTACCGCGACCTGTTCGCGACGGCCGGCGAGGCGGGTAACACCGCCTACCCGTCGCTGTCCTCGGCCGCCCAGGAGATCGTCAATGGCATGATCGGGATCTGCGACGAGGTCGCCAACGGCAAGATCGCTGGCCCGTACGATGCGCGTGATCCGCAGCTCGAAGAGAGCCCGTTCAGCAACAACTCGCTCATCGACTTCCAGGACAACATACGCGGCGTCGAGAACGCCTACCTCGGCAGGGTCCCCGATGCGGGCACGTCGGGACGCGGGCTGTCGGTCTGGCTCGCGAGCGAGGATGCGGCCCTCGATGGGCAGATCAAAGCGCAGATCACCGCTTCGCTTGCTGCCATCGCCGCCATCCCGAGTCCGTTCTCGGAGGCGATCGCCACCGCGTCGGCCCACCCGAAGATCGAGGCCGCGCAGGCGGCGATTCGCGCGCTACAGTCGACGCTCGAGAGCAAGCTCCTGCCGCTTCTGTGAGCGACCAGCGGGAGCGCTCGAGTGCCGCTGCGCGACCGCTGGACCCATAACCACTCTCTTTCGTTTCAGGATGTTTCACCGATGAAACGTCTCCTCATGCCCAGTTTCTCAGCCCTGGCGTTCGGTATCGGCAACGGTGCCTGCGACGAGGTCGAGCATCCTGAAACACCTTACGCTTCAGGTGGTGGCCTTACCGTCTTCGACCGGAGCTCGAACGGGTTCGGCGGACCTGGACCGAGCCTCGATGCTCTCGAGTTGGCCGCTCACTTCGCGGGTGACGCGGCGTTCGAGGCGGTCTTCGTGACGGCGCCTGCCCCCATCAATCCGGGGCTCGGGCCGACCTTCAACAACACCAGCTGCAACAGTTGCCACCCGCGCGACGGACGCGGCCTGGCGATCGCCGGTGGACCGCCGTTGTTCTCGCCGTTGCTTGTGCGCGTGTCGCTCGCGGAGGGGGAACCGGAGGTGCCGGGCGGCGTGGTGCCTGTGCCGGGGCTCGGCACGCAGGTCCAGGATCACGCCGTGTATGGGCAATCGCCAGAGGCAAAGGTCGTTCTGACATGGAAGGAGATCGTCGGCGAGTTTGGTGACGGCACGCCGTTTTCGCTGCGCCAGCCCATTATCGAAATGTCCTATCCAGACGGCACGCCGGTTGGAGACGAGGTGTTGATGTCGGGGCGGATTCCGCCGCCGGTGTTCGGGCTCGGGCTGCTCGAGGCGATCCCGGCCGAGGTGATCGAAGCGCTGGCGGATCCGGAGGATGACGACGGCGACGGGATCTCGGGGCGCGCGAATCACGTCTGGGACGCAGCACTCGGCGAGCCGGTGCTGGGACGCTTTGGATGGAAGGCGAACACCGCCGACCTCGAGCGTCAGGTGGCGGCCGCGTACGCCGATGACATGGGGATTTCGAATCCATTGCACCCCGCTGACGATGGCACGATGGACATCGACCAGGCGACGATCGACGCAAATCGATTCTATATCTCGACGCTCGGCGTGCCGGCGCCCCATGACGGGGGGCCTGAGGCGCGCCGCGGCGCGAAGATCTTCCAAACGATGGGATGTGCTGGCTGTCATGTCGAGTCCGTCGAGACCGGAGCGCACGAGATTGCCGCGCTGTCGTTCCAGTCGATCCGACCGTTCAGCGACATGCTGTTGCACGACATGGGACCGGGTCTCGCCGATGGTCGACCCGATTGGGAGGCGAGCGGCAGCGAGTGGCGAACCGCCCCGCTCTGGGGTGTGGGGCTCACGGCGACCGTATTGCCGCTCGCGACGTTCCTCCACGACGGCCGTGCGCGCACCCTGGCTGAGGCGGTGTTGTGGCACGGCGGCGAGGCCGAGAAGTCGCGTGAGGCATTCCGCAAGGCACCCAAGTCCGAGCGCGACGCGCTCATGGCCTTCTTGCGATCGCTCTAAGTCGTCGCCCGGCCCGAACTCATCGGATGGGGGTGGCTGAGACGGTCTGGAAGAACAGGCTCTCGTCGTTCTCGACCTTCACTTCCCAATCCTTGATGTCCATGAAGCCAGCGACCTTCTTCGCCTTGAGCGTCTCGGTGGCGGCCTTTGCTTCGGACTTGATCGAGGACTGTTTGCCCTTCTCGGTGATGGCATAGAACTTCCGGCCACCGTTCATCTGCTCCATGTACGGCAGGAATTGTTCTTTCTTTCCGATGGCTCGCAGCTCGTTGTAGCTGTAGTAGGTCTCGCCACGCCAGGTGATGAGCCAGGACAGGATGTCCTCTTCGCAGACGCGCTTGGGCTCGCTGCGCAGATAGTCGCTGACGAATCCAAGGCCGACTTTCCCGAGCAACGGGTCGAACGCATCGGAGATGTACTCGCTCTCCGGGAGCTGTTTGCACGTGTCGTAGTAGGCATCGAACAGGTACTTCTGGGACCAGTGCGGTGACAATGACGGCATGTAGTAGGACAGCGCCCAGGCGGAGAGGGCGGACGCAGTCAGGCCGAGCCCGACGAGGCCGGCGATACGCGTCTTCGCCACGAAGAACAGCCCGAGCATGATGGCGCACAAGACGACCATCAGCGGGATGAACGTATTGTAGCGGAAGAGCTTCGTCGTCAGGATCGACTGCAGCACATCGCTTGTGTGCTTGAAAAAGTAGCTCTCCTTCCAGGTTTTCTCGCTCGTTTCCGAGACCTTGGCGTCGGCGTCGATCGGCAGGTTCTGTGGCAGCGGCCGATCGTACTTGTAGGTCATCAGATTGCGGAACGACTGCGGATCCTCACGCACATCCCAGCCGACGGCAACGACCATCACGATTGCGACCAGGGTCGAGAAGCGCAGCACCCAGCCGCCCTCTTTCACGAGATAGCGGATGAAGAGCGCCACCAGGATCGCCATCGCGGGCACGGCGGGGAAGATGTAGTGATGGAACTTGGTCGACGAGGCCGTGAAGAACACGAAGGCAAAGCCGGCCCAGATGGCGATCATCACGAGCGCCTGGTTGCGGTAGTCGTTGTTCCGGGCTTTGAGCCGCAACGTCCACAAGAGTGAGAGCGGCAAGAAGGCGACCCAGGGGAAGAAGCCCACGCCGAGCCATTTGATGAAGTGCTCGAAGGTGCCCGAATCGATCTGGTGCACGCCGGTCGAGAGACGATTGAAGTGGTCGTGCCAGAAGAAGCGGTCGACGTAGGGCTTGCCGTGCTTGACGATCATGGCCACGTACCAGGGGAAGCCGATGGCGATGAAGAGGAAGATGCCGCGGCCGATCTCCGCCTCCTTCAGGACGCGCCAATTCCAGGTGACCATCAGCCACACGAGGATGATAGCGCCGGGCAGACCAAAGCCGAGGAGGCCCTTCGCGTAGGTGGCGTGCGCGACCAGGATGTAGAACGCGAACAGCTGGTATTTGCGGATCCAGCGGTCCTTGAAGGCGTCGTCGATGCCGGCCTTGGCCCTGTCCTTCTTGTAGCTGAACCAGGCGCTCAGGAAGAGCAGGCCGAGCAGCACGAAGTAGAAGAGCGCATGCAGGAGGCCCGAGTGCATGGGGCCCGACGGGAACCCGGGGATGGCGCCCGGGCTCGGGAACGAGAAGTCGGAGATCAGTAGCAGATACTGCGGCACTGAGTTCAGGATCACGAAAGCGATGGTTGTCCACGTCCAGAAGCGGAATCGCTTGTCCGTCATCTGAACGCGTGGACCGAAGAACGCTAACAGCAGAAAGCACATCGATAGCGCGAACGTCGCGACGAACGGCATGTCCGTCTGCGCTTGTCTGCTCACCATGTAGTAGAAGGGTGAAGTGGCTAACACGCCCGCTGCGAGAAGCCCGGTCTTGCGCCCCCAGATCATCTGGACTGAGAGGTAGGTGAGGAACACCGCCATGATCGCCAGGATCGCGCATGGCAGGCGAATCGCCCACTCGCCTCGACCGATGAGGCGGGTCATCATCGCCTCGGTCCAGAAGATCAGGACCGGCTTCGAATAGAACGGCTCACCCTGGGTCTCGTCGCCGATCTTGGTCTTCGATCCCCACCACGGGGAGATCCAATCCATCGTCTCGACCATCTCGGTCGTGACCGCGCCGTAGTGTGTCTCCCATGGGTCCCAGAGGCCGAAGGCGCCAAGGTTCGGCAGGAAAATGGCACAGGCGGCGAAGAGCACCATCCAGCGTACACGCCGCTCGTGTTTCTGGGGCTGGTAGACGGGTTTGTCCGCGAGCGCCGCGAGGATCGGGATCTCTTTTTTGCCGTCACTGCGGTCGGGTTCGAAGAGGTCGGCCGGCAGCCCAGCGGGACCACCATCACCATCGTCTACAGGGCCTGCCGAGCTACGCTGCGAGGCCTCGCCGGGGCCACTGATCTGGGTCGTTGCCGTCATCGCGGCGGACATTACCGGACGACTCCGCTTTGGCCAACGGAAGATGAAACAGAAACGCCGTGGTCGCTTGCGCGATCACGGCGTTGTTGATTTGTGGCCTCGACCACCTCGTGGACTCATTGGTCCACGGCACACGCGCTCAAAATGGTCCAGATGCTAGGAGGGTCCGAAGCGTGCGCGGAGGCGACCTTGGGGTCGCCGCACAAGCACGCGAAGGGCCCGACGACGCAGATGGGCCATTTTGAGCGCCGTGTGCTAGCGCTTGGAGAATTGGAAGCGCTTGCGGGCGCCGGGCCGACCATACTTCTTGCGCTCGACCACGCGTGGGTCGCGCGTGAGGAAGCCAGCGCGCTTGAGCGTCGGGCGGAACTTCGCCTCGTCGAGGCGGTTTAGGCAACGCGAGATTCCGTGCTTGACCGCGTCGGCCTGACCCGAGAGCCCGCCGCCCTTGACGGTGGCCCACACGTCATAGCCGTTGACGGTCTCGGTGACCTCGAACGGCTGGTTCAGGATCATCAGCAGCGTGGCGCGGCGGAAGTACTCCGGCGCCTCGCGGTGATTGATCGTGAGCTTGCCGTTACCGGGCGAGAGGAAGACACGAGCAGTCGCTGCTTTGCGGCGACCGGTGGCGTAGATGCGAACTGGCTTGGACATGAGCGTGCGCCTCAGCGGGACAGGTTCACGGGGGAGGGCTGCTGGGCGGCGTGCGGATGCTCCGCGCCCTTGTAGACCTTGAGCTTGCGAAGCATGCTGCGGCCGAGGGGGCCACGCGGGAGCATGCCCTTCACAGCACGCTCGACCATCTCGCGCGAATCCTTCGCGAGCTGCTTCTCCGCGACGACCTCTTTCAGGCCGCCAGGGTAGGTCGTGTGATGGCGATACATCTTCTGCTGGAGCTTCGCCCCGGTCAGCACGAGCTTGTCCGAGTTGACGACGACGACAAAGTCGCCCACGTCCGCGAACGGCGTGAAGGTCGGCTTGGTCTTGCCGCGCAGGATGGACGCGATGCGCGTCGCGACGCGGCCGAGCGTCAGGCCAGCCATGTCCACGACGACCCATTTGCGGTCGACGTTGGTGTGATTGAAGGAGTCGGTTTTCATCTGGTCGTCGTCCCTGGACTGCATCGCCATCTCCGCCTGCGACTGACGAGGCCGGGACGACGAGCCGGGGTGGTATAGGGAAGGGCTTCTACAATGTCAACGGGATCGTCGCCCCACGGACCTGGCGGGTCCAAGCGACAGCCACCGGGTCGCGTGGAGCGTGACCCGATGGGCGTGCAGGGCCTCTAGAACTGAATCAGAGCGCCGACTTCAGGGCGTCGAGGCGGTCGGTCTTCTCCCATGAGAACTCCGAACGGCCGAAGTGGCCATAGGCCGCGGTCGCCTTGTAGATCGGGCGGCGCAGATCGAGCTGGGCGATCATGGCGGCGGGGCGGAAGTCGAAGACCTCACGCACGGCAGCGACGATCTTCGCGTTCGAGACGGTCTCGGTCCCGAACGTGTCGACCAGCACCGACACCGGCTGGGCGACGCCGATAGCATACGCCACCTGGACCTCGCACTTGTCGGCCAGGCCGGCCGCGACGATGTTCTTCGCGACGTAGCGGGCATAGTACGCGGCCGAGCGATCGACCTTCGTGCAGTCCTTGCCCGAGAACGCGCCGCCACCGTGACGGGCGTAGCCACCGTAGGTGTCGACGATGATCTTGCGGCCGGTGAGGCCGGCGTCGCCGACGGGCCCGCCGACGACGAAGCGTCCGGTCGGGTTGACGAAGTACTTGGTGTTCGCGTCGAGCAGGTGGGCCGGCAGGATGGGCTTGATGGCGAGCTCCATCACGGCCTCGCGCACCTGCTCCCAGGTGGCCTCGGGTGCGTGCTGGGTAGACACGACGACCGCGTCGATGCGCTTGGGCTTGCCGCCCTCGTACTGCATCGTGACCTGCGACTTCGCGTCCGGGCGCAGGAAGCCGACGGTCTTGGCCTTGCGAACCTCGGCCAGCTTCTTCACGAGCTGGTGCGAGAACTGGATCGGCGCGGGCATCAGCTCCGCCGTCTCGGTGCAGGCGAAGCCGAACATCAGGCCCTGATCGCCGGCGCCCATCTCCTTATAGAGACCCTCACCCTCGTTCACGCCCTGCGCGATGTCGGGCGACTGACGCCCGATCGTTATCATGACGCCGCAGCTGTCGGCGTCGAAGCCGGCCATCGGGTCGGTGTAGCCGATGTCGCGCACGGCCTGACGGGCGACTTCGCGGTAATCGATCTGGGCCTTGGTCGTGATCTCGCCGGCGACGACGATGAGGCCGGTCGTCGTCAGGGTCTCGCACGCGACCCGCGACATCGGGTCCTGCGCGATGAGCGCGTCGAGGATCGCATCCGACACCTGGTCGGCGACCTTGTCCGGGTGTCCTTCGCCGACGGATTCAGAGGTGAAAAGGAAATCGTTGAGCGCCATGCGAGGGATCCTTTACGGGCTGCGCGAGGAACCGGCGGCCGCTCCCCAGACCGTGAAAGGAGCGGCTCGTAGTGATGTCGCGAGGGCCGATGGGCTGCCCGCGAACCAAAGAACGCGCTACCTATAGCGTCGCTCGGGGCACGTCAATAGGCAGGTCAGGGCACCCAGCGCAAGCTGACAGCGAGGGTCATCGCGGTCGGATCGGCGAGCGCTGTCGCGTACCCGATGTCGACCGCCACGCCGTCGCTCGCCCAGCCGAGACCAAACGTCATGCGCTCGGCATCGTAGGCCTCGTCGCGCACGAAACCGGCCCGCAGGTGCACGGCGTCGATGATGGTGAAGTCGGCGCCGAAGCCCCAGGTCGAGACCGCGCGGTCACTGCCTTGGGAGAGGTCGAGGTCGATGCTGGCTCCAACGTCGATCACGTTGAACACGAACGACAGGCCGAGTCCGAGAACGCGTGGCGCTTCGGGGGTCTTCGTATCGATGAGGTTCTGGCCGACGACCGCGAAGCGGATGCGCCGATCGAACTCGAGCAGGAGCCCGATGTCGGCGGTCCAGGTGTCGATGTCGTCGGTCTCGGTGACGCCTTCGTCGTCGTCGGGCTTGCCGAGGGTGAGCGACAGCCAGCGCACGCCGATGCCTGCATAGAGGTTGACGTCGTTTGAGCGGTAGCCGGTCGCGAGCCCGAGGCGCACCTGGCTGCCGTCACGGTCGCGGCCTGCGGGCGCGGTCGAGAAGTAGTTGTAGGCCACCCCGAGCGCGACGTCTGGGTTCGTCTTGGCGTCGACCATCGAGAGGCCGAAGTTGTGGCCGTCCTTGCCCTGGAGGTAGCTATACGCCGCCTCGACCGCGAGCAGGTTCACGCGCATCAGCGCAGCCGGATTGGCGAAGATCGCGGCCGGGCCCCAGGCCGAGGCACGCACGGCGTCGGCTACCCCGAGCGATTCGGCGGGCGCGCCGTCCTCGCGGCTCTGAGCCTGGGTGGGCGCCGCGACGAACAAGGCGACTGCGAACGTCAAGAGCGCGAGCCAGCCGCGGCCCGCCCGTCCACCCTTGCCTCGGCCTATCATCCCGCAGCTTGACTGTCGCTCTGTTTGTCCCATCATACCTCTCGACGATGTGCACGCCTACTCGCCCACCCCGGGCGTGTCAACGGTTCGGGCCCTCGGGCCCCGGCCCCGCGGCCCTCATCCGGCGGCTCGCGAGGGACGACAACCCGTCCGCACGTCACCTGCCTTCCCGCGGAGACGCCCATGCCCCAGGATACCCCGAAGTCATCGAAGCTCACGCTGCCCAAGATGGCGCTGTACGTCGTCGCGGCGATTGCCATCGTCCTCGTCCTTCGGTTCGTCTTCTCGGTCGCGATGGGCGTCCTGAAGTTCGTCGCGCTCGGCGCGCTCGCGGTGTTTGTGGTCTGGCTCTTCTTGTCGAAGGACAGGGGCTCGAACAAACCTGGCTGAGTCGATGCGCAGTATTCTCATGGTCTTCGTCGTCGGCGTCTTCATGCCGTTCGTGTCATTTGGCATGCCCGCGCAGACCGACGCCGCGTACGCCGCACCTTCGCGACGCGGCTCGGCTATCTCGTTCTATGGATGGTCGCGCGACTCGCGCGTCATCGCGTACACGCGCCAGCGGGTCGGACGCACCCGGCCCGACCAGCGCATGCATCGCTTCGTCGAGGCTGGCGCCTTCACGGGCTTTGGCAAGATGGTGGGAGGCGATGTCGAGCGCTACGCACAGGACCGCGGCTATGTCGTCATCGCCGCGCCGAGTCGTCGGCTCAGCGAGACGACCTTCGAATTCGCCCCCGTCGGCGGTGGGCCTCTTGTGCTCGACATGCAGGTCGGATCCGCGCAGAGCTGGCGCCTTACGGCCGGGGTCAAGGTCCTGGCCGAGCACACCTTCGACCGGATCTATGTCGGCTTCGATGCCGAGCTCTTCCCGTCACCGGACGGTGCTCAAGCCGTGCTCGTCATGCACCTCGATACAGGTTGGGAAATCGACGCCGCGATTTTCCCGCTCGTCCTGAACGGCGCCAGTAACGAGTGAACCCGCGTTTCCGATAGTGGCACCATCGGAAACGCGGGTTCAGGCTCAGCTCATCGGAGATACGGTTTCGGCCGAGCAAGCTCGGCCGCTACAAACCCGACGATCAATTCGCTTTGCGGCCAGCGTCGCCGAACAGATTGCGCCGCATGCGCTCACGTTCGGAGCGGCTCGACGAATCCCAGCGGTGATGCAGGGTGTCGACGGCGGTCGCCGCCTGCTTCCTCGCCTCCAACTCTTGCGGCGTGAGGAGAGCGTCTTTGCGGTCCTGGCCGCGCTTGACTCGCAGAACTTTACCCGAAGGAGTCGTGTTTACTTCCTGCGGGACTGCAGAGCCCTCCTTGTCGGCCTTGGCCGACTTCGGGGGACGGCCGCGGGGGCGACCCGTCGGGCGCTTGCCACGCGCGGGAGCGGCAGCGGCCTTGCCCGAGCCGGGCTTGCGACCAGGCTTCTTCCTGATCTTCGGCTGGAGCGCCGGTGCAGGCGCGGGATCTTCGGCGAGCTTCCAATTGCCCTGGCCATCGGACGAGAAGACGCTGTCACGCTGCTTGCCCAGCGCAATCATGAGCGCGCGCTTCGGGCTGGCGTCGGTCATCCGCTCTTCACTCACGACGTCGAGCAGCTCCGCGGTCGAGTGCCAGCCCGGATTGTCCCGGAACCAATCGGTGAGGGCGTCACCGACGCGCTTGCGGCTACGCTGCTTGCTGGGCGGGCCACCGGCTGCCTCCTTCCTGGGACGACCACGGCGCGCGGGCGCTGGTGCGGCCGCGGCAACTTCGACCCTGGGCATCACCGGCGGCACGGCCTTGGCCGGCCGAACGACGACCGGAGTCGTGCTCGGCGCGGGTGCCGTCGCCGTCGCTACGCCGGAGGCCTCGAGACCGAGCATCATCTTGGCCGCTTCGAGAGCGCGGATGATGGAGTCGATCTGGTCTGCCGGGACTGTTGTTTGGACGCGGCCGAGCGTCACGGTGACACCACCGTCCTGCACGCTTATCTGCCGTAGGATTCCGTCGTTCTTCGCCATTCGTGTCTCTCCCCGAGAGTCGATAGCAGACCGCAACGCGGCTGTCAGAGTCGATGCCCTGCCCGCACGGCCTGATTGCTGGTGATCGAGCCGCGTCAACAGGCCCGATTGGGACCCGATCACTCGAAAGTGGATCGCGTCCGATGCGCACACTAAATTGCCTGGCACTTGTATGCAACATGCTTTTCGTTGAGGCGGGTTGTTTTTCTGTAGCGTCATTGACGCCAGGATCCGCGGAGCGTAGCTTCGGCCCCCGTGAGAGGGCGGCAAGTGGCGTTTCATGCGGTTCCGAGCCAGTTCTATTGGCGGTCAGCGAAGTCCGGCCAGACCTTGTGCCGCCAATTGTGCGAGGCGACATGACCCTTCCCGATTCATCGTCGGTTTCGTTGCCAGTCACATTCGAGGACGTCGAGGATGCGCGCCGTCTCATTCGTCCGTTCATCGCCGAGACCCCGTTCGCCCACTCTCAGACACTCTCCAGCCTGGTCGGGGCCAAGGTCTTCCTCAAGTTGGAAAACCTGCAGATGACGGGCTCCTATAAGGAGAGGGGCGCGCTCAACCGACTGGCAAGGCTCTCATCCGAGGAGCGGGCCCGGGGTGTCATCGCGTTCTCAGCGGGCAATCACGCGCAAGGCGTCGCCTATCATGCGCAACGGCTCGGTATCTCGGCGACGATCGTCATGCCGACCTACACGCCGCTCGTGAAGGTGATGGCGACCCGCCGCTACGGGGCACGGGTCGTGTTGTTCGGCCATTCGGCGGCGGACGCGCGGGGCGAGTCGTACCGCATCGCCCAGGCAGAGGGGCGCGTCTACATCCATCCGTTCGATGACCGCTATGTGGTCGCCGGCCAGGGCACGGTCGGGCTCGAGTTGCTCGAACAGAACCCCTATCTCGATGCGGTGGTCGTGCCCGTCGGCGGCGGTGGGCTCATCGCGGGGGTGGCGCTGGTCCTGAAGGAGACGAATCCGCGCATCAAGGTCTATGGGGTCGAGGCGACCGCGATGGCGTCGATGCGCGCGTCGCTGGCGGCCAATGCGGTGGTCGAGGTGCCTTCGAAGCGCACGCTCGCCGATGGCATCGCGGTCTCGCGTGTCGGCGACATTCCCTTCCAGATAGCCCAGCGCTACGTCGATGACGTCGTGACGGTGGACGACGAGGAGATCGCGGCCAGCATCCTGACACTGCTCGAGGTCGAAAAGACGATGGTCGAGGGATCGGGCGCGGCGGCGCTGGCGGCGGTGTTGAACAACCACCTGCCGATCGCCGGCAAGCGGGTCGGGCTGATTCTGACGGGCGGCAACATCGACGTGACGATGCTGGCGCGCATCATCGAGCGCGGGCTCGTAAAAGATGGCCGCATGGTGCGCTTTTCGGCGAACATCATCGATGCGCCGGGTGCGCTGGCGGGGCTTGCGACGTTGCTCGGCAACCTCGGCGGCAACATCTTGCAGATCAATCACGAGCGCGCCTTCGCGCGCGGCTCGCTCGGCATGACCCAGGTCGAGGTGACGCTCGAGACGCGGGGCCACGACCACATCAAAGAGATCGTGACAGGCCTGGAAACCGCCGGTATCACCGTCGCGCTCGAGTGACCGGGCGTGTGCCTCGCAGGGCGTCCATGCCGTGGCGGGCGTAGGAAAGACAGTGGGACCGCTGCGCACCTTCCAGTCCAGGCTTCCCAATTTTGCGAGGGCCTTGAGTCCAGCCTTCGGCATCCTTGCGAAGGCCTTGAGTCCAGCCTTCGGCATCCTTGCGAAGGCCTTGAGTCCAGCCTTCGGCATCCTTGCGAAGGCCTTGAGTTCAGCCTTTGGCATCCTTGCGAAGGCCTTGAGTTCAGCCTTCGGCATCCTTGCGAAGGCCTTGAGTCCAGCCTTCGGCATCCTTGCGAAGGCCTTGAGTTCAGCCTTCGGCATCCTTGCGAAGGCCTTGAGTCGAGGCTTCGGCATCCTTGCGAAGGCCTTGAGTCGAGGCTTCGGCATCCTTGCGAAGGCCTTGAGTCGAGGCTTCGGCATCCTGCAGAAGGCCTTCGGCACGAAGCCGACCCTGCTGGTTTTCATCACCGTTGTGGCGGCGTATTCGCTGTGCGCGTGGGACCGTATGCTCGGGCCGTCGCCGCAGTTCCACTTCGTCGACCTCGCGCAGTCGTTTCTCGACGGACGCCTCGATACCGATACTCCGCGTGAGCGTTCGAGCAATGCTCAGGAGGGCGACGCACGCGGCTACCGCGAGGCGTTGGCGCGCACTGAAAAGGCCGGGGGCTGGAACGATTGGGCGTTCGTCAGGAAGCTCACGCTGAAGGACGGCGAGGTCGTGCGGGGGCGCTTCCCGTGGGAAGGCGGCGAGGGCGAGCGGCGCCACATCTTCTACGGCGACGACAATCGTGAGCTGAAGATCGTCGTGCCGAACGACCTGGCGCGGACCTGCGGCGAGACGGGGCGCGGGCTCTGCGACGAGCGCGTGTACTACATCTCGTTTCCGCCGTTTCCGGCGCTGGCGATGCTGCCGGTGGTGGCGGTGTTCGGCTACGACACCAACGATGTCTTGATTACTGTGCTGGTCGGTGGACTGAACGCAGTCCTGCTGTTCTGGTTCCTGCAATTGCTGGTGCTACGTGGGCACTCGAAGCGCACGACGCGCGACAATGTGCTTTTGACGATCGCGTTTGCGCTCGGCACGGTGACGTTCTTCTCGAGCGTGCGTGGCGAGGTGTGGTTCACGGCGCTGGTGTTCGGGGTGGCGCTCAATATCGGATTCATGTTGGCGGCGCTCGACCTGCGACATCCGATCGTCGCTGGGTTGCTGCTGGGCTGCGGCTTCGCGACGCGTACGCCGGTCCTGTTCTGCGGGGCGTTCTTCGCGTGGCAGCTCTTCTTCAAGGACAACCGTTGGGACCTCGCGCTGATGAAGTCACGCTGGCGCGAGATCCTCGTGACCGGGACGAAATTCGCGCTGCCGCTCGGGGCCGTGCTGATTGCGCTCGCCTGGTACAACCACGCGCGCTTTGGCGACAGCGGCGAGTTCGGGCATGCCTATCTTCAGGGCAGCGCGTACGACCGCGTGCGTGACCATGGCATGTTCAGCTTCACGTACCTGAATCGGAATCTGTTGTCGGCGCTCCTGTCGATGCCGCGCTTCACGACCGACTCGCCGTTCGTGATGGTGTCGAATCACGGCCTCGGCCTCATCTTCACGACGCCGTTGTTCCTGTATCTTTTATGGCCGCGCGAGCAGACGGCGCTGCGCTGGGCGTTGTGGGCGGCGGTCGCGGCGGCCGCGATTCCGGGGCTGTTCTACCAGAACACCGGCTGGATCCAGTTCGGCTTCCGGTTTGCCATGGACTACATGCCGTACCTGTTCGGACTGCTCGCGATTGGCGGGCGACCGCTCGGGCGGACGGCGACCGCGCTCATCGTGTTCGGCATCATCGTGAACCTGTTCGGCGCGATCACATTCGGTCGCATGGGCATCTTCTATTACGACACGGTCATGCCCGGCGCGACCTGAGTCAGGGCGCGCGCATTTTGCGGACGAGCGCGCGCACGACAAAGAACAGGACGACGGCCGCGATGAGGCCCCACGCGATGAGGCCGTAGCGGGTGAAGAACGTCTCGACGGCTTCGAGGTTATCGCCCAGAGCGTAGCCGACGCCGACGAGCAACGCGTTCCAGGCGAGTGCTGAGACCGACGACCAGAGGAGCACCTGGCCGGTCGTCAGGCCCGCGATGCCAGCGGCGACGAAGAAGAAGGCGCGCAGGCCGGGCACGAAGCGGTTGATGGCGAGGTAGGCGGGGCCGCGGCGCTGCATCTGGGTGACGATGCCGCCGATGGCGCGTTGGCCACGGTCGCCGAACTTCTGGAGGCGGCCCGAGCGTACGAGCCACTTGCCAAACACGAAGTCGAGATACGCGCCGAGCACCGCGCCGAACGTGACGACCGCGAGTACCGGCAGGAAGTGCCAGCCGAACGCAGCGACGAGCACGGCGCCCGCGATGACGAACATGTCGCCCGGGACCGGGGGCACGATGTACTCGAGAAACGCACCCGCGAAGAGCATGAGATAGACGACGACCGGGGGCCATTCGCGGAGCGTGTCGAGGACGGATTGCAGGTCCACGTCTGGCGAGCGCCTTTGGCCGAGCGAGCTCGGCCGCTACAAGAAAATCAGGGCTTCAAGAGGGCGAGGGCAGCGCGCACGCGGCTCTGGGTGCGGGCCTTGCCGATAGCCTTCAGGCTGTCGAAGAGCGGCGGGGCAGCGGTCGCGGCAGTGGCGACGAGGCGCACGACCGAGAAGAGGTCCTTCGGCTTCCAGCCAATCTGGTCACAGAGTCCGCGGAAGGCGGCTTCGAGCGACTCGACGTCCCACTTCACGAGCTTGTCGACGAGCTCGGCGATGGCGGTCACCGCCTCGAAGGTTTCGGCCTGGGTCTTGCCTTTCGGCAGGTAGGCTTCTTTTGGGAGCGGGCTTGGCTCGCCGAAGAGCCAGGCGGTCTTCGGGATGAAGTCCGACAGGCGCGTGATGCGCTCGCGCACGAGCGGCACGATGCTGGTGAGATAGGCGTCGGAGAGGAACCAGCCGCGCAGGCGTTCCACGATCGCCTCGGGCGAGAGCTCACGCAGATAGAGGCCGTTGAGCCAATCGAGCTTGTCGAGATCGAAGATCGGTCCACCGAGATGCATGCGATCGAACGTGAACTGCTCGACCATTTGCGCATAGGTGAACTTCTCGGCTTCGTCGGGCATCGACCAGCCCATGCGTCCAAGGAAGTTCAAGAGCGCCTCGGGCAGGATCCCGGCGGCCTCGTAATATTCGAGGCTGACAGGGTTTTTCCGCTTCGATATCTTGGTCTTGTCGCTGTTGCGCAGAAGCGGGAGGTGGATGAAGACCGGTGCCGGCCAGCCGAAAGCGTCGTAGAGTCGCACGTGTTTCGGGGTCGAGGGGATCCACTCTTCGGCGCGGATCACGTGCGTTATCTTCATCAGCCGATCATCGACGACATTCGCCAGGTGATAGGTCGGGAATCCGTCCGACTTCATCAGGATCTGATCGTCGAGCTCGTCGTTGTTGAACGTGATGTCGCCGCGCAGGCCGTCGCGCACGAGGGTCTGGCCGGCGAGCGGCATCTTCAGGCGGATGACGTGCGGTCGTCCCTCGGCGATGAGGCGCTCGACTTCGGCTGCGGGCAGGTCGCGGTAGCGGCGGTCGTAAGGCTGCTTGGTGCCGCGCTCCTTCTGGGTACGGCGCATCTCTTCGAGCTCTTCGGGGGTGGCGAAGCAGTAGTAGGCTTCGCCCTTCTGCACGAGCAGGTCGGCGTGCTCGCGATAGAGCGGCAGTCGCTCGGACTGGCGATAGGGGCCGTAAGGGCCACCGATGTCGGGGCCTTCGTCCCAGTCGAGGCCGACCCAGTGCAGCGAGCGGAAGATGGCTGCCTCGGACTCTTTCGTCGAGCGCGTCTGGTCGGTGTCCTCGATGCGCAGGATGAACTTGCCGCCGTGCTTATTCGCGAAGGCGCGATTGAAGAGGGCGACGTAGGCGGTGCCGACGTGGGGGTCGCCGGTCGGCGAGGGGGCGATGCGAACGCGCGGCGGGTGGTTGGGATCGACCGGGATGAGGGCGGGCAGGTGGGAAGATGGGGAGCTCATGCGATCTCTTCGCCTGCGAGCAGGCGTACGGGCAGTTCGGGATGGCGGCTCGCGCGCACGCGCTCGGCCTTGATGATGGCGGCGAGCGAGTCGGCGGCAAGCGTCACGGAGGCATTGGTGACGAGGTAGTCGAAGCGTTCGGCCTGGGCGATCTCGTGGCGCGCGTTGGCGAGGCGGGTCTGGATCATCGCCTCCTGCTCGCTACCGCGGCCGCGCAGGCGGGCTTCCAGCGTGGCGAGCGAGGGCGGCAGGATGAACACGCGCACGCAGTCGGGATAGGCGCGCTTCAGGTTGTCGGCGCCGACCACGTCGATGTCGAAGACGGGGTCCTTGCCGGCGTCGGTGAGGCGCTGGATCTCCGCCTTGGACGTGCCGTAGCGGCGCTTGTGGACGTTGGCCCATTCGGCGAATTCGCTCGCCAGGATCATCGCGTCGAAGGCCGCGTCGTCGACGAAGTGGTAGTCGACGCCGTCGCGTTCACCGGCGCGCGGCGGGCGGGTCGTGTGCGAGACGGAGAACGCGAGGCGTGAGTCGCGCGCGAACCAATCTTTGATAATCGTGGACTTGCCGGTGCCCGAGGGGCCGGCGAGCACGATCAAGAGGGCGGGCGGCGCTTGCTCGCGGTCGAGCGCGTCGTCGTCAGGCGATGTTCTGGGCCTGCTCACGGATCTTCTCCAGCTCGACCTTGGCGTCGACGACCGCGCTGGCGACTCCCGCGTCGCGGCACTTCGAGCCAAGGGTGTTGAGCTCGCGCAGGAGCTCCTGGGTGAGGAAGTCGAGGCGACGGCCGCGCTCGCCGTCGTCGGAGCCATTGATTGTCTCGCGAAAGGCGGCGATATGGGCGCGGGCGCGCACGATCTCTTCGGTGACGTCGGACTTGTCCGAGAACACGACGAGCTCGGTGATGACACGCGACTTGTCGAGATCGACCCCGAGATCGGACTCGAGCTTCTGGACCCGCTGACGCAGGCGATCGAGGAGGGCCTGGGCGACATGGGGCGCCTCGGTCTCGGTCTGGTCGAGCATGTGCTCGAGCGACGTGAGCCGTTCGAGGAGGTCCTTCGCGAGCGCTTCGCCTTCACGGATGCGCATCGCCACGAGGCCGTCGAGGGTGCGCGCGAGCCCGTCGGTGAACGCGACCTCGGCCGCGGCCGGGTCGATCGTGTGGCGCTGGAGCGACACGAGATTGCCCTGGCGCAAGGCGAGCTCGAGCGTAGGTGGCGGCGCGCCGAGCTCGCTTGCGAGAGCCTGCAGTTCACGCATCAGCGCGTTGAGTGCCGGGCGGTTCACGCGCACCTCGACTGTGCTGTCGTCCGACTCGAGCGAGGCATGCAACTCGATCGACCCGCGCATCAGGCGCTGGCGCATTTGCGTGGTGGCTATCGACTCGCAGTGCGCAAGCTCGGGCGGGAGATGCGTGCGTAGCGAAAGCGCCTTGTGATTGACGCTCTTGGCTTCGATGCGCCAGGCCTGCCCAGCGAGGGTGAAGGTCGCTGACCCAAAGCCCGTCATGCTCATGAGCGGCATCGCGGGGGCCTCAGTGGGGCAGGGTGGTGGTGGAGGTGGGCGAGCCGGCTTCGGCGCGCAGCACGGCAGCTTCCGCCCAGCCGTCGAGGAGGCCGAGGTCATCCAACAGGTCGAGCGCGACGTAGCGGTCGCGCATCTGGCGGCAGACGCGCAGGGTGTGGATGGCGCGGTCCTGGTCACAACCGAGGGCCGAGGGGCGGTCGACACAGCCGGCGTCCGCGAGGGCCTTTTCGATGGCGGAGACCGTCAGCATGACGGGGGCGATGCGCCCGAGGATCTCGGGCCAGAGGGCTTTGACCTTGGCGAGCTCGGCTGCGAGGTCGGCGCCGACCTTCTGCTTTCTGCGGAGCTGCTGCTGGATCTCGCCGACGATTGGCGGGCTCAGCGTCGGGTGCTGGGAGGTCAAGGCGTCGATGGCGCTGAGGTCCGGGTGGCGAGCGGCGAGCGCGTCGGGGTCGATGCTGGCGGGGTCGAGGGCGAGGAGGCGTTCGAACAACATCGCCGAGAGGCGTGTCGCGACGCCGACCTGGGTGCCGTGCAGGCCGAGGAGCGGCAGGCCTTTGTCGAGCTGCTCCATGTCCCAGTAGTGCGACACGAGATGCTCGCCGCCCGAGGCGGGGGCCGAGCTGCCCGCGACGGCCATCGAGAAGCCGGAGACGAGGATCGCTTCCATCAGCACCGTCAGGCCGTGCGAGTCGGCGCGACCGATGGCCGGGGCCTGGACGAGCAGCTCGGCGAAGAGTTCTTCGAGGATGTCGTTCGGGCGGGTCGAGTAGGGCACGTCGCGCACGAGGTGCGAGAGTAGCCAGTCGCCTTGCGAGACGGGCTTCGACAGGAGGTCGCCGAAGCCGGCGCGGTTGAGGTGGGCGGGGGCGGCCTGGAGGACTGTCGTGTCGGCAAAGATCGCGACGGGTTGGTCGCAGGGCAGGGTGCGTTTGACGCCGTTGACGAGGACCGCGGCGATGGTCGACGTGTAGCCGTTCATCGAGGCGGCGGTCGGGACCGCGATGTATTCGCGGTGGTTTTTGAACGAGGCGTACTTTGCGATGTCGTTGATGGTGCCGGCGCCGACCGCGACCGCGATGCCGGGTCCCGTCGCCATGAGCGTCTGGAAGGCGGTGATGATGCCGTCTTCGGCGACGAGGTGGTCGTCGCCGGGACGGGGCTCGAGGACCATGCGGCGCACGACCACGTTGGCGGCGGTGAGAGAGGCTTCGACGGCGAGGCCGGCGGCGATGAGGGTGTGGTCGTCGGAGACGACGATCGCTTCCTGGCCGGGGAAGGTGGCTGCGAAGTGGGGGCCGATGGCGGCGATGGCGCCTGCGCCGAGCACGATGGTCTGGGTTGTGCCTTTCTTGTGGGCGGCGCGATTGTCAGCCAGCAGGCGCTCGAGTTGGGGCGAGAGCGTTTCCATGGTTTCGAGTCCTTCCCTGGTGATCTCCAGGTGGATTGCTCCAGAGCGCTCGGGCGCTTACCATCCCGCGTCGTATGGTTGCAATCCCCGCTTCCTCAGTGTCCGGTCGCGCACCAACCCTTCGGGCCGTCGACGTCGACGATCGTGAGCCGACCATGGTCGAACTCATCGAGAAGGTGCGCGCGTATCATCCAGCGGCCGACCTGAACCTCATCCAGCGAGCGTTCGTGTTCGCGGAGCAGCACCATCGGCCGCAGCGCCGGAAGAATGGTGACCCGTACGTCGGCCATCCGGTGTCGGTGGCGCACATCATCGCGGACATGAAGCTCGACGAGGGCACGATCTGCGCGGCGCTGCTGCACGACACGGTCGAGGACACGAGCGCCACGCAGCAGGACCTCGTCAACTGCTTCGGGGCCGACATCGCGCACCTGGTCGATGGGGTCACCAAGCTCTCGAAGATCCGATTCCGTTCGAAGGAGGAAAAGCAGGCCGAGAACTTCCGCAAGATGCTCATCGCGATGTCGCAGGACATCCGCGTGATCCTCGTGAAGCTCGCGGATCGGACGCACAACATGCGCACGTTGGAGCATCTGCCGCCCGACAAGCAGCAGGTCATCGCGCAGGAGACGATGGACATCTTCGCGCCGCTGGCGAACCGGCTCGGGCTCGGGGCGGTCAAGATCGAGCTCGAGGATCTGTCGTTCCGGTATCTGTACCCGGACAAGTTCAAGGAGCTGAAGGGCGCGGTCAATAAGCGCCTCGACGAGCGCAAGGACTACGTCAACAAGGTCATCCGCGAGATCGAGGAGACCGTGGCGGAGGCTGGGCTCAAGGCCGAAGTCGGCGGGCGGCCGAAGCACTTCTGGTCGATCTTCCGGAAGATGCAGCGCCAGGACATCTCGGTCGAGAAGGTCTACGACTCGATTGCCTTCCGGGTCTTGGTCGACAAGCAGAGCGAGTGCTACCACGTGCTCGGGCTCATCCACGAGAAGTGGCGGCCGATCCCGGGGCGCTTCAAAGACTACATCGCGCTGCCGAAGCCCAATCGTTACCAGAGCTTGCATACGACCGTGATCGGGCCCGATGGGCAACCTATCGAGGTGCAGATTCGGACGGTCGGCATGCATCGTGTCGCCGAGGGCGGGATCGCGGCGCACTGGAAATACAAAGAAGGCGGGCGCCTCGAACAGAAGGACAGCGAGCGCTTCGACTGGCTCAAGCGCTTGATGGAGTGGCAGAAGGAGTTCGACGACCCGAGCGAGTTCCTGGAGTCGGTGAAGGTCGAGCTGTTCGCGGACGAGGTCTACACGTTCACGCCCAAGGGGGAGCTGAAGGTGTTGCCGCGCGGGTCGACGCCGGTCGACTTCGCGTATGCGGTGCACTCGGAAGTGGGGGCGACGTGCAACGGGGCGATCGTCAATCAGCACATCGTGCCGCTGACGTATCAGCTCAAGAATGGCGACGTCATTGAGGTCATTCGCAGCAAGACTCAGAAGCCGAACAAGGACTGGCTGAAGTTCGTGCGCACGACGCGCGCGAAGGACCGCATCAAAGCGTTCATCAAGAAGGAGCAGCGCGAGCGGAGCCTCGAGCTCGGTGAGCAGCTCTTGGACAAGGAGCTGCGCAAATACTCGAAGTCGCTGCTTCGGATGAGGAAGACCGAGGAGCTCGAGAAGGCTGCCAAGGCGCTGAACTACGACACGGTCGAAGAGCTGATCGTGCAGGTCGGCATGGGCAACGTGACCGTCGAGGCGGTGGCGCTGCAGGCGCTGGGCGACGAGGCGGTGCAGAAGGCGCCGCGGTCGGCGCCGATCGCGGCGATTGGCAAGCTCATCGACAAGGTGCGGCGGCGGCCGGGAGGGGTGGTGGTCGATGGGCTCGACGGGGTGAAGCACTCGATCGCGAAGTGCTGTTCACCGGTGCCGGGCGAGCCGATTATCGGCTTCGTGACGCTGGGGCATGTGATCAGCGTGCATCGCAAGGGGTGCGTTTCGAGCATGGCGCTCGAGGCAGACCGGCAGGTGGAGGTGACGTGGGGCGATAGCGCTGGGTCGGGCTATCCGGTGGCGATTCGCGTCATCACCGAGAGTGGCGTGCCGGGGTTATTGACGAAGATGACCAAGGTGTTCTCGGATCTGCGCATCAACATCGACGCGGCGGTGTGCGCGGAGGCGCCGGATGGGCGGGCGGAGAATGTGTTCCGGTTCCACGCGAAGCATCTGGACGAGCTGACCGACGTCACGCGCAAGATGGAGTCGCTGCGCGGGGTGCATGGGGTGACGCGGGTTCGGGACTGATCGGGTCAGTCGCCCCCGGGGAAGAACTCTGGATGCACGTACTCTTGAGCGATGCGGGGACCGCAGGGGACGTCGCTGCAGTCGGCGGCTGAGGTGCACGTGGTCGTGCTGCCGGCACAGACGGTCGTCAGCTGCGGGAGCACGTCGGTCGGCGGCCAGGTGATGGAGGTCACGGTCCACATGTCGCGATGTTCGAGGGCGACGTTCTTGGCTTCGAAAGCGAGCATGCCGCGGAGGTAGATGCGCACGGTTGCGTAGCTGGTGCGGAGGTTGCGGTCGTCCCAGACGTGCACTCCGATCCGGTAGGTGGCGCCGTCTTCGGGCACGGGTAGACGCAGAGTCTCCGGGCCGCCAGTGGTGGAGTCGGTGAGCACGGGGTTGTCGAGCGTGTCGCCGAGGTTGCCCCAGTTCGGGGACTCGTTGGACCAGAAGCAGTCGAACGGCAGGTCGAACCAGCCGTCGGCGAGGCCGTCGTGGTCGCCATCGAAGCCGCCGACTGCGAGCGGGTGGAGGAAATGGAGGTCACGATCGGGGCGATATCGTCGGCGACATCCGGGTCGTTGGGGTTCGCCCAGGAGAGTTCGATGCGGAGGGCGTCGACGGTGACGAACACGCGTTGCTCGGCCGGGGCGCATGCGAAGTCGCGGTCGTCGGTGACCGTGAGCTTGAACGTGTAGAAGCCCTGGGTCGTGACGACGAAGGTCGGGCTGACGATGTCGGCTGAGGGCGAGAACGTGCCGGTCGCGCCGTCGGGCTGGGTCACGGTCCAGGCGTACGCGACGATCGGGGCCTGGAGGCCGTAGCTCTGAGAAGCGTCGAGGTGCAGGGCCGTGCCGGGGAGGACCTCGTCGCCTTCGGCGATGACGATGCGTGCAACGGGGCAGCGTTGGGTTGTGATGACCTCGGCGGGTGCGTCGGTGTCGACGTCGGGTGTTGGGTCGACCACGTCCGCGAGCGTGTCATCGGGGCGGATGTCGGTGGCGTTGTCGCCGCCGCTGCAAGCGGATACGAAAAGCCCGGCGGCCAGCACGAGAGAACGGGTAGTGCTAGGGTGCCGGGCTTTTGTTTTCAAGGTGTTAGGTCTCTATCGAGTAATTCTGGCCCCAATGGTTGGATTATACTCTGTTTTCATGGTGTTAGGTCTCTATCGGGTAGTCCTGACCCCATTATGGGGCGGGGACCATGTCGGCGGTGTTGCGCGGCGAGATGCGGTAGCTGCTGCGCGAGAAGCGGATGATGCCGGTGACGGTTGCAGTCTTGCCAGCGATGGCGGCGCCATCGTCGAAGTCGACCGGGCCCATGATGCCGTAGTCGATGTCGACGCCGGCGTCGGTCGTGACGGCGCGCTTGTCGGCGTTGTAGGTGCCGGCGACGATGCCGCTCATCGTGACGAGCATGCCCTCGTGCTTCTCGAGGTCCTCGGGGCTCGGGTTCTTGGCGAGCGTGACCGGGGCGGACAGGGTGGCCGGGCCGCCGGTCTTCTCCATCGAGGAGACGCGCAGCTGGCTGTTGCAGTAGAACTCCTGGTGGTCGCCCGTGATCTTCACCTCGTCACCGACCTGGAAGGTCGTCTTCGGGGTGTTGCTGATGTTGACGAGGATGCCTGAGTACGGGTCCTGGCTGCCGTTGGTGATGACGTAGCCGTCGAGCGACCCGGTGATGTAGTGGTTGCCGACTGCGATGATGCCGGTCACCTGGACGCCGGCCGCGCCGTTGACGAACTGGGTGTTTGGATTTGGGCAGGACGTGCTGATGGCCGAGCTCTGGATGTCGGTGATGCCGCTGGTCGTGACGCTCGTCAGGACGACGTCGGCCGGGCCGCGGGGCACGAGCTGGTAGGCGTTGAAGTTCAGGCGCACGACGCCAGTGATGTCGTACGTCTGGCCGATCGTTAGGCCGATGAAGCCCGGGAACGAGAAGCCGATGCCGATGTCGCCAGGGGTGAACTTGAAGCCACCGCTGGCAGACGCTGCGGCGATCGTCACGTTCTTCACCGTCACGAGCATCGACTCGTAGGCCTCGCCCGCGATGTCGGACGGGTTGCCGACGACCAGCGGAGCCGGAGCTGCGACCTTCGACTTCGGGGTGATCGAGGCGACCTCAATCTGGGTCCAACAGAAGACTTCCTTGAGCTGGCCGGTCACGTCGATGACGTCGCCCGGCACGAGCTCGGTCGCGGGGCGGAAGGCCGCCGGCACGCGCAGGAGGATGCCGCTGTAGGCGCCGCCGTCCTGGTCGGCGACGTAGTAGCCGTCGATCGTCGCGTCTTCGTTGGGTGAGGCGTCGAACTTCGGGGTCGTGACGATCACATTCTGGAGGCTCGCCAAGGGGTTCACGTCGACGAAGCCGGCCGGGTCGCAGGTGACCGATTCGGCCTCGACCTGGGCGGCCTTCACCGACCCGGCGGTGGTGACGACATCGGGCGTGCCGTTGTCGGTCGGCGTGGTGTCGCCCGTGACTTCGACGTCGGGCGTGCCGGTATCGACGCGCACGTCGCTGGCGGGTTCGTCGTTGCCGTCGCAGGCGGCGACGCCAGCGAGCACGGCGAAGAGGGCTGCGGGTATGAGCTTGGTGTTCATGTCTTCAAACCTAAAGGCGAAAAGGGATCAATCGAAGACGACGACGACCTCAGGGTCCCCGAGGCGGAGCTGTAGGATCACAGCCCGCTTCGCGGCGGTGTCCAGTTGCACCTGCTGCCGGCGGAAGTCGAGAAGTGGGACGCGCATGAGTGCAATGCTGTTGGCGATAGACAACGCGCTGCCCTGCTGCGGGCCGGTCACCACGAAGGTGAAGGCAGTATCCTGCTGGCTCGGGACGGGGGCGATCGTGCCATCGGCGAGCACATCGCAGGCGGGGAAGATGTCGATCCCGAAGCTCGGGTTGATGGTCCGACCGGACACGGGAGAAAGCTCGAGCACCGTGTCGGCCTGGAGCTGCGCGGCTTGCGGCGGGCAGGTGGCGTACTTGCCGACCGCGCCGGGGACTTCGCTGGCACGACCGACAAGCCGCGGGTCGAGCGTGTCGTCGACGGCACAGGTGCCAGTCGCGCGATTCCAGCGCTGGCGATGCAGGAACCCCGAGCGGGAACCGACGAACACCCACTCGGCACCGCGGACCGCGTAGGTCGTCGTGGCCGGGAGCTCGGCGGGCGACAGGTCGGCGTGGGCGGCGAGGTTGTCGGGCAGGCCGAGCGTCTCGTCGATCGCCTCGAGCGCGTCGCGACAGGCGCGCAGCGAGAGGCGCTGGGCCTCGATGGCGGCGAGGTCGAGCACCGGCATCAGCGGGCGCAGGCGCGCGCTCGCGGGGTCGAAGGCGAGCGTGCTCATGCCGACCTCGGTCACGCTGACCTCGACCAGCGCGGACTCGGGCGCACGCGTCGGGCAGGTCACGTCGCCCGCGACGACTGGCAGAGTGTGCACGAGGACCGGGTCGACGCCGGCGACCGGCACCTCGAATTGGAGGATGTCGCCCGGCGCCACGCCGACTTCACAAAAGCGCGCGTTGGCATCGGCGAAGTGGCTGCCGTCGACGACCCGCCCGAGTGCGCCATTGGCGCTCGGGATCTTGCCCTGATAGGTGAGGGTCCAGGTCTCGTTCGGGGTCTCCTCGTAGTCGGCGGCCGGCCAGATGCCGAAGCGGCGCAGACGCGTGGGGGTCTCCCCGGTGACGCGTTCTTCGAGAATCTCTTCGAGGGCGGCGCCGACGAACGGGAGGCCGATCTGCGGCTCGCCGCGCGCGTTGACGAGGGCGCCACGGCGCGTGAGACGCGGGGCGGTGATGTCGTGCACACGCAGCGATGGCTCGGTCACGCGCTGCGCCAGGCGATGGGTCGGCGTGCCGCGACGGATCGCTTCGACCAGCTGGATGCCGCCATCGAGGTTGGCACCGAACGCGAACCAGGTCGCGTCGTCGAGCGCTGGCTGCGCGCACTTGTCGGTCGGGGTCGGGGCGCAGAAGCTCGGCTTCCACTCGGCGCTGTTTGGCGTGAGCGAGACGCTGGCCGCCGACTCGCCCGCGGCGACCTCGATGATGCGGTCCCACAGTTCGCCGCGCAGGCGACCGCTCGAGAGCGAACTCGCGTTCGTCTCGGTGATCTGGATGTTCTTGATGCCCTGGCGGTGAAGTGCCGGCGGGCGCACGACCGGGATCGCCAGGTGCTCTTTGACTTCGCCCGCGAAGTCGCCGAAGTCGACCGATGTCAATGCCGGCGGGTTCGCGTCGGCCGCGTTGACGTCGATGCGCTGGAGCGTGCCGGACGCGACGTCGAAGACCGCGATCTCGCCGAGCCGCTCGTCGAGCACGTAGACGAAGTGGCCGAACGCGCCGCCGTCGATGAACGTCGGGTGGTACGGACCGTCGACGGGGCCCTGGTTCTCGAGCGTGTTCCACGGGGCGTAGCACGACTCGTCGGCCATGTCGGTCAGACCATCGCCGTCCTGGTCGATGCCGTCATCGCACTCGGGCAGGAGCTCGCCGTCGTCGTCCGCGTCGGCGCAAGCCAGGTCTTCGGGGAAGTCGGTGGCGCCGTCGCCGTCGTCGTCGATCGCGTTGTTGCAGCTCGGCGCGCCCTCGAACGAGGGCCCAGCGGCCGGAGGTTTGGTGCGCGTCTCGCCCGTGGTCGGACCTTCGTCGTCGTCGTCGAGGCCGCGGCAATCGAGGTCGCCCTTGTCGGTCAGGCCGTCGCCATCGTTGTCGAGGCCGTCGCGGCATTGTGGAGCAAGGCCGGCTTCGCTGACGACCGCGCCGTCGGGCGAGAGGATGGCGACGGTGCGGCGGTCGCGGAAGGTGATGAGCCAGCTCGTCGGATCGGCCCCCGTCAGGGTGACCGGCTCGATGTGAGCGACGCGGTCGGTGACGGGCAGGGTCGTGAGCGCGGGCGTGACGGCGTTGGCCGCGAGGTCGTAGACCCACAGCTCGGCCGCGTCGCGGGCCGCGATGATGAGATCGTTACCGATGACCTCGGCTTCGATCGGAATGCCAGGCAACGCGAAGCGGGTCTTCGTGAAGCTGAGCACGCCGTCGTCGGAGTAGCCGTCGATGACGATGCGCTCGACCTCGGCGTCGCCCGCGGACACGACGTAGAACGACGACCAGTCGGGTGCGCGCAGGACGCGCAGCGGGCTCCGGCCGACCGTGATGCCGGTCACGCCGGGTACGAAGTAGTCGACGTCGATGAGCTTGCGGGTGCCGTTGGCCGGGTTCAACTGGAGCACGAGCAGCTGCGCTGGCTGCCGGTCGAGCACGACGCCGAACAGGTCGCCTTGCGTGCCGGAGGCCAGATCAGGACACATGCGCGTCGCCGACAGCGTGGCCGCCGTCTCGTCGTTGGTCGGCGCGACGGTCTTGCCGGCGCCTTCGCACGCGTAGCTGAAGTCGATCGGGAACGAGAACGCCGAGCTCGCGGTCTGCGAGTCGGTCGAGCAGGCGGCCAGCGCGGCGAGCGCGAGCCCTGGGACGATGACAGGACGGAGGAGAGCACGCATCAACGGATCTCTCCTATCTCGGTATGGTAGAGAGGCGACGCCGGGTCGAGCTCGATGACGCCGACCGCGTTGGCATTGAAAAGCGCCACGTAGAGGCGCTTGATGCCGAGGTCGGGGCGATCGATGACGGTCATGTCCGAGGGGCCTTGGCCGACCTTGATGCTGCCGACGCTCGCGCCGGAGCGCGCGTCGAGCACCTCGATGCGGTCACCACGAAAGCAGCTCACGTAGATGAGCTCGTCGCCGGATGCGGTGGTCACGACCTCGATGTCGTTCGGGTCGTCCGCCAGCGCGATCTTCTGGAGGACGCGGCCACGTGGGCCACCGAACGGGTCGTCGCTCACGTCGATGACGACCAGCGAGTCGGGCGCGCGATAGGTCGCATAGAGGCGCGTGCCGTCTTTCGACAAGGCCAGCGCGCGGGCCCGGTCGCGCACGATCTCCGGCTCGGGAATGGTCACCGCGGCGACCTGGCGCAGATACGGATTGGTCGGGTCGAGCAGCGTCGGGTCGTTGGCGTCCTCGCGCGGCGCGACGTCGAGCACCGTGAGCCCAGATGAGAGCTTGCTCGATGCATAGACGCGGCCCGTCGCGGCGCTCGCGGCGAGCCCGAAGAGGCCATTGGAAAGCTCGACGTTGCCGACGAGGCGCGGGCTGCCGTCGTCCGCGAGCGTCAACGTCGCGAGGATGCCGTCGGCCAAGCCGCCGACGAACAGGAGGTCGGGCTCGCCACCCATGCGGGCCGGGCGGACCAGGGTCGAGTATGGGCTGTCGCCGACCGTGAGGTCCAGCGGCTCGCCGTCGACTTCGACCTCGGTCGAGATCAGCGCTCCGCTCTCGGGGCAGTGCAGGATCTGGCCGTCACGCGCGCGCCCATCGGCGCATGTGAGCGTTGGTCGGTTCGCGTCATCGCCGCCCAGGCGCACGCTATAGAGCGTGTTCTCTTCGCGGCTCGCGATGTAGCCCGCGACCGCGCGGCCGTTGCGTTCGAGGAACGTCAGCGGCCCCGGGAAGTTGCCGACCTCGAACGCGAGCTCGGGCACGAACTCGTTCGTCAGCACGTCGATCGCCAGCACGCCCGCCCCGCGCCAGGCGAGGTCGAAGTTGCCGCTGACGACCCACACGAGGTGGCCGGACGGGTCGGCCGTCACCGACGTCGGGAAGTCGAGCTGGTCGCGCGGGTGCGGGTCGCCGATCTCGTTGTTGCCGCAGGCCGCGAGCGGGGTCGCAGCGAGCGAGGCCAAGGCGAGAGTCGCGAGCACGCGACGCGCAGGGAAGGGCCTTCGCAGCCTGGCGAAGCCTGGACTCGAAGGGCCTCCGCAAGGATGGCGGAGCCTGGACTGGGGGCCACGCATCACGCGTTCTCCAACGCGGCCTGGGCCGCGGCGAGGCGTGCGATCGGCACGCGGAAGGGACTGCACGACACGTAGTCGAGACCGATGTGGTGACAGAAGCGGATCGTCGCCGCCTCGCCGCCATGCTCACCACAGATGCCGAGCTTCAGCGTCGGCTTCACGCGGCGGCCCTTGTCGACTGCCATCTTCACGAGCTCGCCTACCGCCGGGTCGATCGCCACGAACGGGTCGCCCGGCAAGATGCCCATGTCGATATAGAGAGGCAAGAACCGCCCGCAGTCGTCTCGGCTCACGCCAAAGGTCGTCTGCGTCAGGTCGTTGGTGCCGAAGCTGAAGAAGTCGGCGGCGGTCGCGATCTGGTCGGCCGTGATACAGGCGCGCGGCAGCTCGATCATGGTGCCGGTCGCGTAGGTGATCTTGCAGCCATACTCGGCCTGGACGGTGTCCGCGGTGCTGGTCACCAGTTCACGCAAGACCTCGAGCTCCTTCACGTGCCCGACCAGCGGGATCATGATCTCGGGCTCGACGACGATCCCCTCCTTCGCGAGGATGCACGCGGCCTCGATGATGCCGCGCACCTGCATCTCGTAGATCTCGGGGAACGTCAGGCCGAGGCGGCAGCCGCGATGGCCGAGCATCGGGTTGACCTCGTGCAGCGAGCGGTAGCGCTCCTTGACCTGCTCCAGCGGGAGCTTCAGGCGCGACGCCATCGCCTCGATGTCGCCGGGATTCTCCGTCAGGAACTCGTGCAGCGGCGGGTCGAGCAGGCGAATCGTCACCGGCAGGCCCTGCATCACGCGAAAAATTTCAATGAAGTCGGACCGCTGCATCGGAAGGATCTGGGCCAGCGCGTGGCGCCGCCCGGCCTCGTCCTCGGCCAGGATCATCTCGCGCACCGCCATGATGCGGTCCTTCTCGAAGAACATGTGCTCTGTCCGGCAGAGGCCCACGCCTTCCGCGCCGAAGTCGCGCGCAGCCTTGCACTCGCGGCCGGTGTCGGCATTGGTGCGGACCTTCAGGCGGCGGAACTCGTCGACCCAGCTCATCAGAGTCGCGACTTCTTCGGCCTGCTTGGGCTGGATGGTGGCGACCTCGCCGAGCATCACCGTGCCTTCGGCACCGTCGATAGTGATGACCTCCCCCTCTTTGATTTCGCGCCCGCGGGCACGCATCACGCGCTGCACCGGGTCGACCTCGATGTCGCGGCAGCCGACGATGCACGGCTTGGACATGCCGCGCGCGACGACCGCTGCGTGGCTCGTCATGCCACCGCGGGCGGTCAGCACGCCGCGCGCCTTCAACATGCCGTGGATGTCCTCGGGCGACGTCTCGCGCGTGACGAGGATCACCGACTCGCCGCGACCGGCGCGCTCGACCGCGTCGTTGGCGGAGAAGCAGACCTTGCCGGTGGCGGCGCCAGGCGACGCGCCGAGGCCCTGGGCGACGACCACGCGCGGCGCCGATGGGTCGATGCGCGGGTGCATCAGCTTCTCGAGTGTCTCGGTCTTGACGCGCTTTATCGCTTCCTTGCGCTCGATGAGACCCTCGGCCACGAGGTCGACCGCGATGCGAACTTCGGCGGCCGGGCTGCGCTTGCCGTTGCGCGTCTGCAGCACCCAGAGGCGGCCCTCCTGGACCGTGAACTCGATGTCCTGCATGTCGCGATAATGCTGCTCGAGCAGGTCCTTCACACGCATGAGCTCGTTGTAGGCCTCGGGCATCGCGTGCTCGAGCGTGTCGGACGCCGGGGACCCGCGCGAGCTCGCCGCGTTGATCGGCATCGGGGTGCGGATGCCGGCGACGACGTCCTCGCCCTGGGCGTTGGGCAACCACTCGCCAAAGAAGATGCGAGCCCCATTGTTCGGGTCGCGCGTGAACGTCACGCCGGTCGCCGACGAGCTGCCCATGTTGCCGAACACCATCGCCTGCACGGTGACCGCGGTGCCGCCGTCATGCGGGATGTGATTGGCGTTGCGATAGTGCACCGCGCGGTGGTTGTTCCATGAGCGGAAGACCGCGTCGATGGAGGCCCACAGCTGGTCCGATGGGTCTTGCGGAAACGAGGCCGAAGTCAGGTCGAAGATCTTCTCCTGGAAGATCCCGCACAGCTCACGCAATGCGTCTGCCGACAGCGACGCGTCCGAGTGCACGTCCCCCTTTTCCTTCATGCGCTCGAGCAACTGTTCGAGGTGGTCTGTGTGCTGGCCCATCACGACGTTCGAGTACATGCCGAGGAGGCGCCGGTAGCTGTCCCAGGCGAAGCGCGGGTTACCGGTCTTGTTGGCGAGCCCGATGACGGTCTTGTCGTTGAGCCCGAGGTTCAGGACGGTGTCCATCATGCCGGGCATCGACGCCGCCGCACCCGAGCGCACCGACACCAGCAGCGGCGCCTGCTCGTCGCCGAGCTTGAAGCCGATGCGCGCCTCGAGGAGGGCCTTGGCTTCCAACACCTGTTCGCGGACCGTGTCCGGCAGGCGGCCACCGTCGCGCCAGAAGTGGCGGCAAGCCTCGGTCGTGATGGTGAAGCCGGGCGGCACGGGCAGCCCAAGGCGCGTCATCTCCGCGAGGTTGGCGCCCTTGCCGCCGAGCAGGCTGCGCATGCCGGCGTGGCCGTCGGCCTGTGCATCGCCGAAGCTGTAGACGTAGCGGATCGCGTTCGGGGCGTTGCTCATGTCGGCGCTGCTCCATCGGAGAACCCAGAACGGGCCATCCCGAATTGATGGGCGGGTAGCACCCCGGTGACCCTCCGTCAACCGCTAACGGCGCGGCCCTCCGCCCTTACAGGGGCGTCCGGCTCACTTGACGCATGCACCCTGGAACAGGCGGCAGCGGCCTTCGCGCTGGCAGGCCGCCGACTCCTGGCAGTGCTTGGGCACGAACGCGGCGCAGCGCGTGCCGACAGGATGGCATAGCCCTTCGCTGCGGCACTCGGGGGAGCGGGCGCAAGGGCTGCACTGGCCCTTGGCGAACGCGCACTGGCCGAAGTCGGCGCAGCCCTCGGACTGTTGGCAGTCGGCGAGGCTGGCGGGCCGGCACTGGTTGCCGATTAGCGTGCACCAGCCGAGCGCCTTGCAGAGGTCACTCTGACGGCAGGCGTCGGCCCGGTCCGCGATGCACACCCCGTCCTTCGCGCTGCAGCGGCCTTCGAGCCGGCACACGTGCGCCTTCGCGCAGTCGTCGCCTATCGCCAGGCAGGTGCCGGTCGTGCAAAGCGGATCGCGCGAGGCGATGAAGTCGCGATCGTCCTGGGCCTTGCACGGGCCGGGGCGGTAGTCGGGGCGCGGGGCGTGGCACTGGCCCCAGAGCGCACACGTCAACGAGGCGGCAACGCAGGCCTGGTCATCTTTCGCGACGCAGGTGCCGTCTAAAAATGCGCTACGACCGTGGCGCTGAGCTTCGGGCCCGTGCGCGCAGCTCTCCTGGGAGGCCGCCGCGCACGCGATGCCAGGCTCGCAGAAGGGGCGATCGGGCTCCGCTGCACAGCTGCTCGCGAGCGCACCGAGCATGCCTATCAAGACCAGATGCGACATGCGCGACGTCTACCCGACCGTGCGCCGTGGTAGCAACGGCTCACTCATGGACCACGCCCTCGCCCACGCCCACGCCCACGCTCACGCTCACGTCCCCAGCACCGCCCTCAGCGCCGCGATCAACTTCGCGTTGTCCTCATCGCGCCCGACCGTCACGCGCAGATGATTTGGCAGCCCGGCCTGCCCGACCGGCCGCGCGATCACCGCGTGTCGCATCAACCCGTCGTTGACCCTCTTCGCGTCGGTCCCGAGTCCAGCCAGCACGAAGTTCGCCTGACTCGGCACGACCGCGAGCCCGAGCCCGCCCAACCCATCGCTCAGCGCCGCCCGTGACGCCACCGCGGCCTTTACGACCCTGTCCATCCAGCGCGTATCGGCGAGTGCTGCGCGCGCGGCGGCCTGTCCGACCACGTTCAGGTTGAACGGATCGCGCACGCGATTGAGGTAGTCCGCGATGTTCGGCTCGCACACGGCATAGCCCACCCGCAACCCTGCCAGCCCGTAAGCCTTCGAGAACGTGCGTAGCAGCACGACCCGCGGGCGCGTCTTGAAAATCGCCAGGCTGTCCGGCGCATCCGGCCGTTCCCCCCGATCGACGAACTCGACGTAAGCCTCGTCGAGCACGACCATGGGCGGTCCGGCCGGCCCCCACGACTTCTTGTCGAGCGCCTCGATGAACGCCGCGAGCGCATCGCGACCGATGAGCGTGCCGGTCGGGTTGTTCGGGTTCGCGATGAACACGAGGCGCGTCGTCTCATCGATCACCGCGAGCAATGCGTCGAGGTCGTAGCCGAAGTCGCTGCCCAACGGCGATTCGACGTAGCGACGCCCATGCGAGCGCGCGGCGATCTTGTACGCGATGAAGCTGCCCGCCGACGACGCGACCGACTGTCCGTCCTGCACAAAGCAGCGCACGAGCATGCCGATGATCTCATTGGACCCATTGCCGACGACCACCTCGGCCTTGGTCACGCCGAGTGAGGCCGCCAGGTCCTGGCGCAGCGCAAAGCTCGCAGCGTCCGGATAGCGCCACAGCTTGCCGAGCGCGTCCCGCGCCGCATCGAGTGCCCGCGGCGACGGTCCCCACACATTCTCGTTCGAGGCGAGCTTGAGCGCGTCCTTCACCCCGAGCTCGCGCTCGACTTCTTCGATGGGCTTGCCCGGCTCGTAGGCCTTCAGTTGCGCTATCGCGTCACTGACAAACCGGCCTTCGCTCATCCGCCGGCCATCCTCTTCTTCAGCGCTTCGAGGGCCGCCACCGCGTCTGCCGCTGCGACCTCCTTCTTCATGTTCGCCGTCTCGGCGTCACCGGCGAGCGCGTTCATCTGCTCGACGAAGGCGCCCGTGCCGGGTCGGATCCCGCCGCCCGCGCGCGCGAAGACCGCCTCCTGACGAAGCTTCGACTTCTTCTCCTCGAGCAGCACCAGCTCACCTTCGATGAGCGTCTTGTCTGATCGCAGCGGCGACAGCTCGGCCAGGATGTGCTCGTACACCGCCTTGGCCTTCAGGAGAATCTCCTTCGCTTTCGCGAGCTTTTCCTCCGGCTTCCTCATGTTGTCGGCCAGGATCGCAAGCTTTGCGCGCAGCTCGTTCTCCTGCCGGATGTGCTCCGCCATCTCCAGGCGAAAGCCCTCTTCCATCTCTGCCGCCATGCTTTCCTCCTTAATCGATCGCTGCGATGCGCGCGCGTATGTCACCGGAAATCGCCTCGCAGCTCGCCTTCGCGGCGGTCCTTGCGGTGGCGAGATCGCCCGCCGTGACGGCGCTCTTCGTCTCGACGTAGACCTTGAGCTTGGGCTCGGTCCCGCTCGGCCGCGCGATGACGCGCGAACCGTCGGCGCGCCACCATGTCAACACATCGCCCCGCGGCAGCCCTGCCGCCTCGGCATCGGCCGAAGCGAGGTCGCGTCGCCGCGTAATGGCCAGGCCCCCGAGCGTTTCGGGCGGGCTCGCGCGCCACGTCTTCATGACCCGCGCGATGCGCGCCATGCCTTCCAACCCCGGCAACGTGAGCGTTACCTGATCGGTGTGCGACACACCGATCGCCAGCGCAATCGCGTCGAGCCGATCGAGCAGCGTCCGGCCCTGGGCCTTCTCGAAAGCCGCGAGATCCATCATCGCCTGGGCCGCGCCGACCCCGTCCTTGTCGCGCACCGCGCGCCCGACGCAGTAGCCGAGCGCCTCCTCGAAGCCATACACGAACGTCGCCCCCGCGGGCGCGACCTCGAGGGCCTTGTGCCAGATCCACTTGAAGCCGGTCAGCACCTCGGCGTAGGTCGCCCCGCGCATCGCCGCGAGCGGCTCCAACATCGCCGTCGACACGAGCGAGCAGGCCACGAAAGGCTTGTCCGGCCAAGCTTCCAATCCATCGCGCCCCGCCTTCTTCGGGCCTTCCGTGAGGATCCAATCCGCTAGCAGAAGCCCCGTCTCGTTGCCCGTCAGGACGCGATACGAGGTCGGCGACGACGCGTCGCGCACTGCCACGCACAGCCGATCGGTATCCGGGTCATTGGCCAGGACCACATCGGCGGCCTTCGCGCGCGCCAGCTCCAGCGCGAGATCGAGCGCGCCCTTCTCCTCCGGATTCGGGAAACGTACGGTCGGGAAGCGCCCATCGGGCGAGGCTTGCGCCAGCACCGCAAACAGGTGGCGATGACCGCGTCGGGTCAACGCGTCCGCGACCCAGGTGTGCCCGACCCCGTGCAGCGCGGTCGTCACCGCCGCGACCTGTGCCGGCGGCGGATAGTCACCGAGGCACTGTGCATCGATCGCCTGCAGATACGCGAGCAGGTCTTGGTGCCCAACGATCTCGATGAGGCCCTCGCGCACGGCCTCACTGAACGTCCGGCGCGGGATCGCCAGCGTCGGCTCGAGCGCGGCGCGCAGGTCGCGGATGCGCTCGTCCTGGGGCGGCACGATCTGGGAAGCGGTCGGCCCGTAGACCTTGAAGCCGTTGTAATCCGGGGGATTGTGCGACGCGGTCACGATGCAGACCGCAGCCGCCCCTTTGGCGCGTCCGAGGAAGGCACAGACCGGCGTGGGTGACGCCTTGGCGATCCAATAGACGTGCATCCCGTGGGCCGCGAACACCTCGGCCGCGGCGCGCGCGAAGACGTCACTCTTGATGCGTGCGTCGCGGCCTATCACGACGCCCCGCGTCGCCGCGTCCGGGAGCTGCTGCAACGCGTCACGCGCCACGGCGGCCGCCGCCTGCATCACGGTCGCCACGTTCATGCGGCCCGGACCCGCCCCGATGAGCCCGCGCAATCCGGCGGTGCCGAACTCCAGTGGTGCCGCGAAGCGCTCGTTCAGGTCGGCCGTGGCCGCCGCGTCACCGGCGATGCTCCTCGCGACGATCGCCGCGAGCTCGTGCCGCGATTCGGCATCCGGGTCATCGGCCATCCAGGCCTTGGCAAGTTCGACGAGGCGTTCGCTCACAGGTCCTCCGTTTCGCGGTCGGAACCTAGCACGGCTCGCCGCCGGCCGTCAGTAGCCCGGGGAAGCCAAGGCTGGCAGCGAGTCAGCGCGCCAGGCGCCGATGGGTGACCGTGCCGTCGGGCGTGGTCGTGCGCTCGCAGCCGCAGCCGTTGCCGACGCCTTCGGTCTCGACGACGGTGCCATCGGCCTTTGTGGCAAACGCGTAGTAGACCTTGTCGCCACGCACGATGCTGATCGAGTCGTCGTCGAGGACCAACATCTGGACCGCGCTCGGGTCGAGCAGCTGGGCCGGAAAGTCGAATGAAACCGAGCCATTGGCGGTGCGCGACAACGTGATGCCGTCGACCACGCGGGTCGCCGAGCCCTTCGTCGGACGTTCGACCTGGTCGGCGATCGGCATCTCGATCGCGTCGCACGTCACGCGAATTGCCACGTCGCGCGACGTTCCATGGATGATCTCGAGGCGCGCTTCGCTGTCGCCGCCGACGACCTTCATGGACTTGCTGCCATGCAGCTTGCCGAGGCTCTTGATGAGGGCCACATTCTCGCAGCGCGGCGGCGGCGCTGCGTTCGCGCTGCCCTGTGAAAGCGCAACGAGCGAGACAAGGACGAAAGCGAGCTTCATCGGGCGACCTCCCTAACGCCACCTTGATATCAGCCCAGTCGGGCCAGAGCCACTCCAATGAAGCGGGACGGTTTCCAAGGCACCACCAGAACCCAGATTTCTGGGGCCCCGGTCGCCACGATCACGACCGCCAACGCGCACCAATTCAATGCAGCAGCGTGCCCTCGAAGTCGCTCCGCCGCATCATGCGTTGGCGGCCGGAGAAGCCACTGTCGAGCTCGTGCCAGTGATGAAACCCGGACTCGCCGCGGCGCCAGCACAGGTAGACGACGCGGCCGTCATGGCGTGAGCGCACGTCGCAGAGCCCATCGAGGGCCTTCACCTCGACCGCGAGCTCCTCGAGCCCATCGATCTGTTCCTGGATCGCGGCATGCTCGTGCAGGGCGCGCGAGACGAGCGTGCCGACCTCGGGCCGCGCTATCACCTCGGGCGGTAACGTGTCGGCGAGGTCGACCCCGAGCGTCTCGAGCTCCTTCACGAGCGCATGCAGCTGCGCGCGGTGATGCGTGATGGTGCGGAACGTCGCCTCCAGGTGCGGCACCAGTGCGTCGGCCTCGGACGGTGAATAGAGCCGCGGCATGGCCGCTTCGATTCGCTCCTCGGGATCGTCGCTCACGGGCACGGGCGGGTGCTTCGACATTCAGCGTCCCTTGTAGCGCGCCGGGCGCCGTGCCGCGAATGCGGAGACCGCTTCGCCGAGATCCTCCGAAGCGAGAAACGCGCTGTTCCACGTGGCGACGTGATCGAGGCCGTCCGCGTGCGCTGCCTCGAGCGGCCGATTCAGGGCGACCTTGACGCCCTCGACCGTGCGCGGCGGGTTGTCCGCGATGAGCCGCGCCATCGTCTGCGCCGCGTCGAACAGCGCCTCTGGCGTGTCGTGCACGGCGTTGACGAGGCCCATCGCAAGCGCGTCCTGCGCCGACACGTCGCGCCCCGTGAACGCCAGCTCGCGCGTGCGCCCCTGGCCGATGATCGGCGGCAGGCGCTGCAGCGAACCGAGGTCGGCGACGATCGCGATGCGCGTCTCGCGGAGCGAGATCGATGCTTCCTTCGAAGCGAGGCGGATGTCGCAGGCCGACGCGAGGTCGAGCCCACCACCGATGCAGTGGCCATGGAGCGCGCAGATCGTCGGCACGCGCAGGTGGAACAAGCGATCGAAGGAGCGCTGCAAGGTCTTGATGAGCTTCAGCAATTGATGGCGCGGGCCGGCCGTCGCGGAGCCGCGGAAGAGCTCGCCGTAGGCTGCGAACGCCTTTGGCAGGTCGAGCCCATACGAGAACGCCTTTGGATCGGCGCCGCGAATGACCAGCACACGCAGGTCGGGGCTCGCCTCGAGGTCTTCGAGTCCGCGCTCGAACTCGGCGAAGAACGCTGGGCTCATCGTCTTGTTGCGCAGCTTCAGGGTCGCGACACCGGTCGGCTCGAGGGTGGTCTCGATCTCGGCGGTGGTACTGGTCACGATGGCGCTCATGCTCACGTCCTTGTCGGGGCTGGCGGGTCCCGACTGTCTACAACCTTGCTATCCGGAACGACAACCTCCATGATGCCACCGCTATGTGGTTCAACATCGCCGTGCTTCACCAGCCTGACGTGACGTCTCTGACGCCTCGCTGAGCGCCGCGCGCCTCTCACCGAGAGCCGCGTCCGCGATCGAACCCTGTCCTCCCTTACCGCATGTGCGCCCGTACCGGCGCGCCTGCCCACGGCTGTTCCAGCCGGAGGTCCTATGACCCTATCTGCATCGATTCCCGCCGACCTCCCGCTCCAGCCTGCGCAGGCGGAGCTTCCGATAAAGCACCTGAAGCCGCCGGTCGAACCGGAGGACCTGGCGCATCGCGACCTCCGTCGTGACGAATACTGGCGCAAGATTCCAGCCTGGAAGGACGTCGACCAGGAGACGTTCGCGAGCTACGACTGGCAGGAGAAGAACGCGATCACGAGCCCGAAGAAGCTCCTCCAGAGTGTTCGGGAGTTGGTCCCGCCGACCTTCATCCAGGACGTCGAGCAGGGCTTCGCGATGGCGCCGATGGCGGTGCGCATCAGCCCCTACTTGATGTCGCTCATCGACTGGGAGGACGCCGAGCACGACCCGATCCGACGTCAGTTCCTGCCGCTCGCGAGCGAGGCCGAGCCCGACCATCCGATGCTGACGCTCGACTCGCTCTACGAGCAGGGCGACGCGCCGGTGCCGGGTCTCACCCATCGCTATCCTGACAAGGCGCTGTTCCTGGCGCTCGACACGTGCCCGGTCTACTGCCGCTTCTGCACCCGCAGCTATGCGGTCGGTATCGACACGGAACTGGTCGAGAAGGTCAGCCTCAAAGCTGACACCGCACGCTGGCAGCGCGCCTTCGCCTACATGCGCGACCGGCCCGAGCTCGAGGACATCGTCGTGTCAGGGGGCGATGCCTATCGCCTGAAGCCACAGCAGATTCTCGAGATCGGGCATACGCTGCTCGACATCCCGCACATCCGCCGCTTCCGCTTCGCGACCAAGGGCATCGCGGTCCTGCCGATGCGCATCAAGGCCGGCGACCCGTGGACCGAGGCCGTCACCGAGATCGTCGAACGCGGTCGCAAGCTCGGCAAGGAAGTCGTGATTCACACCCACTTCAACCACGCCAATGAGGCGACCGGCTTCTCGCAGGATGCCGCCCGGGTGCTGAGCGAGCGCGGCATCTTCGTGCGCAACCAGAGCGTCTTGCAGCGCGGCGTGAACGACACCGTCGACGCGCAGATAACGCTCGCGCGGCGCCTGTCATATCTCAATATCCATCCCTATTACGTGTACGTGCACGACCTCGTGAAGGGCGTCGAGACGCTGCGCACGACCGTGGCGACCGCCATCCGTCTCGAGAAGCGCCTGCGCGGCTCGCAAGCCGGCTTCAACACGCCGACGTTCGTCGTCGATGCGTTGGGCGGCGGCGGCAAGCGCGACGCCCACAGCTTCGAGCACTACGACCAGGAGACCGGCATCTCGGTCTACTCGGCCCCGGCCGTGAAAGAGGGTCGTCTCTTCACCTACTTCGACCCGTTGGCCGAGCTGTCGCCGCACATGCGCGCCGCCTGGCAGGACGAAAAGCTGCGCCACGAGATGATCCACGAGGCCCTGACCAAGGCGCGACAGGAGCAGATCGCCTAGGGCGCGGACGAAGCGCGGGCGCGGGTGCGGGCGCGCCCTATCCCGAAGCCTCCATCTTAGGCGGGCGTTCGGGCTCCTTATGCTAGGTTCTGCCCATGACCAGTGCCCGCGATCACGACATCATCTGGCCCTACGGTGTCAAGCCACCACCGCGTGGCCGTGACCTGCCGTACGATGACGGAGAGCCGATGGAGACTCCCAATCACCGTTGGCAGATGAACCTCCTGTGCGAGGTGCTCGAGCACGCAGCGCGTGCCAATGGTCATGAAAACGCCTTTGTTGGCGGTAATATGGCCTTCTGCTACAGCTCGCTTCAGATCAACCGGAACGACTTCGAGTCGCCTGATGTGTTCGTCGTGCTCGACGCGATCGACAACCCCGATCGACCCTCGTGGGTGCTCTGGGAGGAGGATCAACGCACGCCCAATGTCGTCGTCGAGCTGCTCTCACCGACCACCGAGAAGAACGATCGCGGGCCGAAGTTCCGAGTCTACGAGCAGCTTCTGAAGGTCGACAACTACTTCCTCTACGACCCGATGGACCATCGCTTCGAGGGCTGGCAACTGGGCGCGCAGGGATACGAGGCACTCATCCCGGATGCCGACGGCCGCCTCGATTGCCGCGCGGTCGGGCGCAAGCTCGGGCGTTGGCAGGGCACGTTTTCGGGACGCACGAACAACTGGCTTCGGCTCTTCGACGCCGACGGTCGCTTGACCCGGACCTACACCGAGGCCGCGGTCGCGCAAGCCAACGCCGAAACCGAGCGTGCCAACGCCGCCGAGGCTGAGCTCGCGGCTCTGCGGGCGGAATTAGCGAAGCGCGGAGCGACGTGAAGCCCCAGCGACGCAGCCCGAACTCCGACGACCCAGCGACACCCAGGGCGAAGGTCCGGCGCTTTCCGATCCGCACCGAAGAGGCGCTGAAGAACCTCGCGCTGAGCTACGTATCGCGCTTCCCGTGCACGACCGACAAGCTGAGAAAGCACCTCGCAAAGAAGATGCGCGAGGCGATCGACGCGAACGAAGCGCAGCCCGGTGATGGTCGCAAATGGATCGACGGGGTCGTTGCGACCCTCACGCGCGTGCGCGTCCTCGACGATAGCTCGTATGCCGATGCGCGCGCGATGACGCTGCACCGGCGCGGCCGCTCGACCTCCCTCATCGTGCGTGATCTCGCCCAGCGCGGCGCGCCGGAAGCCGCCATTTTGCACGCGCGCGCGACCCTCGCCGAGTCGTCTGAAGATCCGGATCTGACCGCGGCCGCGCGCCTTGCGAAGAAGAAGAAGCTCGGGCCCTTCGCCAAGGTTCAACCGCTCACGCGCGAAGTCCGCATGAAACACCTCGCGACCCTCGCGCGCGGAGGGTTCTCGTTCGATATCGCGCGCCGCATCGTCGATGCGAAGGACGCGGAGTCGGTCGCTGAGATCGAGGAGCTCACGCGGGGTTGAGGGTGCGCGCCCGCGCCCTCGCCCTCGCTCACTTCCCGAATCCCCGGCCGGGAGTTACGGTGCCGCGGTGACGCACCCGACGCTCGACGACATCTACAAGGTCCCGCTCGGTCTCTTGACCGACCTCTATCAGCTGACGATGGCCTACGGCTATTGGCGCCAGGGCACTTCCGAACGCCCCGCGGTCTTCCAGCTCACCTTCCGCAAGATGCCGTTCGGCGGTGGTTATGCCATCGCGGCCGGGCTCGAACCGGCCCTCGACTACCTGACGCGCCTGCGCTTCTCGGGTGACGACCTCAGCTACCTCGCGACGCTCACCGGGCGCGACGGCGGGCGCCTCTTCCCGGATGAGTTCATCGAGCACCTCGCCACCTTCCGCTTCACCTGCGACGTCGACGCCATCCCCGAAGGCACCGTCGTCTACGCCCACGAGCCGCTCGTGCGCGTCACGGGGCCGCTCCTCCAGGCGCAGCTCGTCGAGACCGCGCTCCTGAACATCATCAACTTCCAGACCCTCATCGCGACCAAGGCGGCGCGTGTCGTCGATGCGGCGCGCGGCGACAGCGTGCTCGAGTTCGGCCTGCGCCGCGCGCAAGGCATCGACGGCGGTCTGTCGGCCAGCCGTGCCTCCTACCTCGGCGGCTGCCACGCGACCTCGAACGTGCTCGCCGGGCGCCTCTTCGGGATCCCGGTGCGCGGCACCCACGCCCACTCGTGGGTCATGTCCCACGACAGCGAGCTCGAGTCGTTCCTCGCCTACGCCGAAGCGATGCCCAACAACTGCGTGTTCCTGGTCGACACGTTCGACACCCTGAAGGGCGTCGAGCACGCGATTACCGTCGGCCATCGCCTGCGCGAGGCCGGCCACGAGCTCGCAGGCATCCGCCTCGACTCGGGCGATCTCGCCGAGCTCTCGCAGCGCGCCCGCGCCATGCTCGACGCGGCCGGCTTCCCCGACGCGGCCGTCGTCGCCTCCAACGATCTCGACGAGACGCTCATCGAATCGCTCAAGCACCAGGGTGCCAGGATCAACATCTGGGGCGTCGGCACAAAGCTCGTCACCGCCTACGACCAGCCGGCCCTGGGTGGCGTCTACAAGCTCTCCGCGCTGCGCAGCGGCGACGGCAAGGCCTGGGATTACAAAGTAAAACTGAGCGAGCAGCCGGCCAAGGTGTCGGTGCCCGGCATCCTCCAGGTGCGTCGTTACCTCGATGACAAAGGCGTACCGATAGGCGACGTCATCTTCGACGAGGCGACCGGCTGCCCCGCAGACGCGACCCTCATCGATCAGATGGACGCGACCTACCGTAAGACCCTGTCCGGCCCCTGGGTCGAGCTACTCGAACCGCAACTGCGTCAGGGTCAGCGCGTCGCCGCGGCCATTCCACTCAGCGCCGCGCGTGACCGTACCAGCGCGCAGGTCGCCAAACTGTCGCCCGGCCTTCGCCGCTTCTTGAACCCCCATCGCTTTCCGGTCGGGCTCGAAGCGTCCCTCTGGCAACGTCGCCACGACCTCGTGCTCGCCGCCCGCGCCTGACGATCCCGCCCCCGCGTGACCTCATCCGTCACGCGCCGCGAAGGAGTTCCAAGCCATGCTCAATATCCACGTCGGTGCCGCCGTCCTGAACCTCACGCCGCTCGCGTGGGAGCACAATGCGAACCTCATCGTCAATGCCATCCGCGACGCGCGCAATGCGGGCATCACCCTGCTGTGCCTGCCCGAGATGTGCCTCACCGGCTACAACTGCCAGGACGCGTTCCACTCACCGAGCGTGCATCGCCAAGCGCTCGAAGTGCTGATGCGCGACATCGTGCCCGAGACGCGCGGCATCACCCTCTCGGTCGGGCTCCCGCTCGTCTGGCGCAACAGCATCTTCAACGCCTGCGCGATGGTCTCCGACGGGGTCGTGCTCGGCTTCGTCTGTAAGCGCTTCCTGGCTGGCGACGGCGTCCACTACGAGCCGCGTTGGTTCAAGGCGTGGCCGACCGGCATCCAGGGCGTGCTCGAGGTCGACGGCAGGCCCTATCCGATAGGCGACCTCTACTTCGAGATTGGCGGCGTGAAAATCGGCTTTGAGATCTGCGAAGACGCCTGGGTCGCGCAGCGCCCCGGGTCCAGCATGGCCGGCCGCGGCGTCGACATCATCTTGAACCCGTCGGCCTCGCACTTCGCGTTCGGCAAGCTCGAGACGCGCAAGCGCTTCGTCATCGAAGGCTCGCGCGCGTTCGGCGTGACCTACGTCTACGCGAACCTGCTCGGCTGCGAAGAGGGTCGCATCATCTACGATGGCGGCGCGATGATCGCCACCCTCGGGCGCCTCGTCACCGCCGGCGAGCGCCTCGCAATGGCCCACTTCCAGTTGACGAGCGCCGTCATCGACGTCGAGCAGACGCGCATGGCGCAGGGCTGGACCTCGAGCTTCCGGCCGCGCTTCGACGAAGACCCACAAGAGTGCGTAAGGGCCGCGTTCACCTGGCCCGACATCGAGCCCGAGCTCGACCGCAGCCACACCCCGAGCGGCTGGGAGGCGTCGCCCAACCTCAAGCACGAGGAGTTCTGCCGTGCCGTGACGCTCGGCCTGTTCGACTACATGCGCAAGTCGTTCTCGCGCGGCTACGTCATCTCACTCTCGGGCGGCGCCGACTCCGCGGTCTGCTCGGTGCTGGTCGCGTTGATGGTCAAGCGCGCCATCGCCGAGCTCGGCAGCGACGGCATGAAGGCGCGCCTCGCGTACGACAAGCGCCTGACCGCCGCCACCAGCGAGGCCGACATCGGTCGCGCTCTGTTGCTGACGGCCTATCAAGGCACCCGCAACAGCTCCGATGTCACCCGCAACGCGGCCCGCGCGGTCGCGGTCGGATGCCATGCCGAGCACCACGAGCTCGACGTCGACGCGCTCGTCCAAGGCTACATCGCGATGGCCGAAAAGGCGCTCGGCCGTCCGCTCACCTGGGAGCAGGATGACGTGACGCTCCAGAACATCCAGGCTCGCGTGCGCGCGCCGAGCATCTGGATGTTTGCCAACGTCCGTGGCGCGCTCCTCATCACGACCTCGAACCGCAGCGAGGCGGCCGTCGGCTACACCACCATGGACGGTGACTCGGCCGGTGGCCTCTCGCCGATCGCAGGCGTCGACAAGAACTACATCCGCCGCTGGCTGCGCTGGCTCGAGGCCGAGGGGCCGCTCGGGGTCGGTCCCATCCCCGCCGTGCGGGCAGTCAACGTGCAGCAGCCGACCGCCGAGCTGCGCCCGCTCGAACGCACCCAGACCGACGAAGCCGACCTCATGCCCTACGACGTGCTCGATGCGGTCGAGCGGGCGGCCATCCGCGACAAGCAGGACCCGCTCGAGTGCTTGCGTCTCCTGCGCTTGCAATTTGCGCATCATAGCCCGCGCCAGCTCGCGTTCTGGGTCGAGCGCTTCTTCCGCCTCTGGTGTCGCAACCAGTGGAAACGAGAGCGTTACGCGCCATCGTTCCACCTGGACGACGAGAACCTCGACCCAAAGACCTGGTGTCGCTTTCCGATCCTCTCGGGCGGCTTCGACCGCGAACTCGCGGAGCTACGCGCCTGGGTCGACACGCGCTTTCCCGCATAGAGCCGCTTGCCGTGACGCTCCCGTCCTTCATCGAGCCTCCGTTCAATGTACTCCGATGATGTCCTGCAATAGGGAGAGCCACTGCCCAAGGTGGGGCCGCCGCCGCAGATCAAGTACGCTGACCTGGGCAACCTCTGGGCGAATCCCGACCACGAAGGCGACGCGCGCATGAAGACGATCTATCGCGGTGACTACGACGGACTCTCGGGCGTGCATCGACCCAAGCCGCCGGCGCGGACCGAGATCAGCGAGGAGCTGGCGCTCTACCACATCGTCAACACGGTGCACGGTCGCTACCACCAGATGACCGCCGACGCGGCACCGGTCTCGATCCTTTGATAGCGCTCGCGTGCGAGCTGGCAGGCATGTTCGTCGTGACGCCCACGGTGTTTCGCGATGCGCGCGGCTTCTTCGTCGAAACCTGGAGCGAGGCCCGCTATCGCGCGGCAGGCATCGACGTCGCGTTCGTGCAAGACAACCACAGCCAGTCGCAGCGCGATACGGTGCGCGGTCTGCACTACCAGGCATTCGGTCCCGGCGTCGGGCCGGGGCAGGCCAAGCTCGTGCGTGTCGCGCGTGGCCGCATCTGGGACGTGGTCGTCGACCTGCGCCCCGACTCGCCGACCTTCGGCCGCTGGACCGCGCATGTGCTCGATGGCGACGAGCACGCGCAGCTCTTCATCCCGGCCGGCTGTGCGCACGGGTTTGCCGTCCTGAGCGACACGGCCGACGTGGTCTACAAGGTCAGCACCGCCTACGATCCCGCGACCGAACGGGGCATCGCCTGGGACGACCCCGAGCTCGCCTTGGCGTGGCCGGTGGCGACCCCGATCCTGTCCGACCGCGACCGCGGGAACCCGACCCTGGCTACCTATCGGAGCGAGACATCGTCCCGCTCAGGCAGGCGAGGATGACGCTCGCGTGGGTCACTGGCGCGGGCGGCATGCTCGGCAGCGAGCTCGTCGCGAGCTTGCGTGCCCGCGGCTGGGAGGTGCTCGCAACGAACCATGACGTCGATATCTGCGACCGCTCAGCCCTCGTCTCAGCGCTCCGAGGCCGCCGCCCCCGCTGCGTCTTCAACGCCGCTGCCTATACCGCGGTCGACCTCGCGGAGAGCGAGCCGGAGCGGGCCTTCGCGACCAACGCCGAAGGCGCCGGAGTGGTCGCGGAGCTGGCGCGTGAGCTCGCCGCCGACCTCGTTCACGTCTCGACCGACTACGTCTTCGAGGGACCCTTCGGTGTGCCGCTTCGCGAGGACGCGCCGACCGCGCCGCGCGGTGTCTACGCACGCAGCAAGCGGCTCGGCGAGGAGCGTGTGCTCGCGACCGCCGACGATGCGCACCGCGTCCTGGTCGTGCGCACGTCGTGGACCTTCGGCGCGAATCCGCGGAGCTTCGTCGGGCGCATGCTGTCGCTCATGGCAACCCGCGAGACGCTGGACGTCGTGGTGGATCAGCACGGTCGGCCGACCTCGGTGGACGATCTCGCGGATGTCCTGGTCGAGCTCGGCGTGGGCGGGCTCTCCCGTCTGGCGACGGGCATCTATCACTTCGCGAGCCCCGGCGTGACCACCTGGCATGGCTTCGCGACCGCCATCCATGCGGCTGCGCTGCGCTACGGCCTGCCGCTCGCGACGACCACGCTGCGAGCCGTCACGAGCGCAGACTTCCCGCGCCCGGCGCCGCGCCCGAGCTGGTCGGTGCTCGACTGCACCACGCTCGAAGACGCGCTCGCGACGATCGGCAAAGTCCCCCGGCCCTGGCAAGCGGTCCTCGACGATCTGATCGCCGGGCTCGCCCAAGCCGCGAGCGAGGCCGCGCCGGTCGCGCCGCCCTGGCTCAGACGCTGATCCAGCGTGCCTCGACCTCGCTGCGCGGCACGCTGAGGAGCGCGTCGACCTCGCTGCGCTGGCGCCATCCGTCATGGAACGCCCGCGCCATCGACCGATCGAAGTCGCGCTCGCGCAACACCGCTTCGGCGACCGAGCGTGTCACGCGCGAACGTGCGCGCCACAAGGGCTTTGGAGACGCCCATCACCGATGAGCGCGGCATCATTGTTGAGGGTCATCAGCCACTCGCCGCGGGCGGCAGCGATGCCGCGCTCGACCCCACCGGCGAGGCCAAGGTTGGCGCCGGTCTCGATGAGCTCGACGCGCGGAAAGTCCCGCTGCACCATGGCGACGCTTCCGTCGGCCGAGCCGTTGTCGACGACTACGACCTGGACCGCGTCGGCGCCGCCGTCATAGAGCGACCGCAGACAGGCGCTCAGCTCGTCGACATGGTTCCAGTTGACGATGTCGACCGTGAACCCGTTGGGCGACATGCTCATGAATCTTCGCAACAGGCGCTTGGACGCGCAGCAACCGCCCATTCCGCGCGGCTTGCCGACGACGGGAGCAGGGTGTTAGACAGGCGAAATGGCCGACGACGAGACCCAACCCGCCGATATCCGACTCGCGACTGGCGATGACGCAGCGTCGGTCCTCCGACTGATGGAGGTCTTCAACAGCCACGAGGAGATCCCTTACACGCACGACGGACTCTCGCGGAGCTTCGCCCTCCTGATCGCGAACCCCGCCTGGGGCTCGCTGTTCTTCGCCGAAGTGGGCGGCGTGCCGGCCGGCTACGCCGTCTTGTCCTATGGCTTCGACTTCGAGTTCGGGGGCCGCGACGCCTTCTTGTGCGAGCTGTTCGTCGCGGAGCGACAGCGCAACCGCGGCATCGGCAAGGCGCTCATCGCGGCGGTCGAAGCGTACGCCCGCGATAACGGCGTCAAGACGATGCACCTCATCGTGCGGCGCGAGAACTCGTCGGCGCAGATCCTCTACCGCCGTGGCGGCTACAACTTCGATCCACGTCTGTTGATGAACAAGCCTCTGCCCTGAAGGCGCGGTCGACACGCGCCCTCGCCCTCGCCCGCGTCCACGCCCACGCCCTCGCCCGCGCCCGCCCCTCACGTCCCCGCGGTGTGTCCGAAAAGCCGGATGTGCAGGCGGTCGCAATAACGCCAGCCGCGTGCGATGACGGCTGGCACGAGCCAGCGCGCGACCGCGTCGAGCATGGCATTGCTGATGCCTTCGGGCATGACCAGGACGTGCTCGGGCGAGGCTCCGAGGCGCGCAACCCAGGCCGCGATTTCCTCGAGGTCCGCCGGTCGGCCCGCGACGAACTTTAGCTGGTGCTCACCCTGCATCATCGCGCGCACGACGTCGTCGCGCACCCGGGTCGCCTCGTGTCGCTCGCGCCAGCCGCTGGCCGCATCGGGGGCCGAACTCGCGAGCTTGGGTGAGACCGACCAGAGATCGACCGGCAACGGCAGAAAATGGGTGCCGGCGGTCTCGACCGTGACGTGTAGACCCCGTGCTTTCAGGGCGGCGACGAGCGCTTCAACGCCCTTGGCGATCATCGGCTCGCCACCGGTGACGACCGCGTGCTTCACTGCGGGATGGGCGTCGAGCGGCGCCAGGATCGCTTCGATTGCGCGATGTTCGCCGCTCGCATCCCACGACGAATAGGGTGTGTCGCAGAAGTGACAGCGCAGATTGCAGCCGCTCGTGCGCACGAACAACGACGGCACGCCCGCGAGCTTGCCCTCGCCCTGCACCGAGACGAAGGTCTCGGCGATCCACAAGGTCGTCGCGGTCGTCAAGACGAGCCCCGACCGCACGGCAGCCGCCGATCAGGCGTGCGCGCGAAGTCGTTCTGCTGGCGCAGACGCACGCGCCACTCGTCGACGTGGTCTTTCGCCCGCTGGAGTTTCGCGCGCTGGATCTCGTGCCGATGTGACAGCTGCGCCAGCGCCACCGACATGCGCACCGTGTCCTTCTTGTAGTGGCGTTCGATGCGCGCACGCTCGCGCCCCTGAATACGCGGCAAGAACCAGGTGCGGAGTACGTCAAGTACACCTCCGTGGTGGGTCGCGCGAAACGTCGATCCCTGCCCACCCCGGCCCAGCGACTCCCCGAGCCGCCACGGCCCGTGCATGACCCCGGCTGGCTCTGCGGGCGCCGTCAACAGCCACCACCGAAGCGACAGATTCCGTCTTCGCAGCTTCCTTCGATGCACTCGGCGCGGCTGCCGCACTCGGCCGAGACCCCACAGCGACGCGGCAGACAGCTCGACAGGAGCCGCACGTCGTCGATGAGCACGCCACGGGTCGTATTCTGCGCGCCGTCGACCGTGTCGCAGACGAACCGGATCTGGACGGCCTGAGAGGCGGCCCAGGTGAGGTCGACCGCGACCTCCTGCCAACTGCCACGGCTGAGCTCGGCCTTGTCCACGAGCAGGATGGTCGTCTGGCCGATCACCGCTTCGACCCGGAACAGGTCGCGCTGCGGGTTCGCCTCGATGTCGAGGAACACCTGGAACGACAAGCGCATCTCGACGCCGTCGGGCAGTCGCACGAGACGCGAGGTGGCGGTGCCGCTGTTGCGACCACCGGACTCGTAGAAGTTGAGGGTCGGATGCCCATAGTAGAGGACCGATGTGCCGCTCGGCGCGTTGGCGTTCGCCTGCACGCGCCAGCCCACGTTGTTGGCGGGCGGCGATAGGATCCAACCGTCAGGCGCGCCGAGGTCGAAGCGCTCGGTCATCACGTCCGGGATGCAGCACCCCGGCTCGTACGTGAACGCGCTGGTGCAGACTCCGGTCTCGCAGCGATCGACCGTACACGCGATCTGGTCGTCGCAGTCGGCATCGTCCCGGCAACATGCGGAGTGATAGCGACACTGGCCGTCGAGGCACTCGCCGATCGTACACGAATCACCGTCTTCGCAGTCGGCCGTGCGCGCGCAGCACAACGGCACCTGCCGGCAGCTACCGGCTCCGCTCGTGTCGATGGCACAGGTGTCTTCGGTGCACGGGTTGTCGTCGTTGCAGTCGCTCGCGAGCGCGCAGCAATCGGCGCGCACGGTCGACACACAGGCGCCGCCTTCGCCGTCCGAAGCCGCGGCGCAGCGGTCGTCGCTGCAGGGGTCGCCGTCGTCGCAGTCGCCGTCGCTGAGGCAGCAGCTTCCGCGTGTGGTGAAGGCGCAGGCACCGTCGTTGCACGCGTCGGTCGTGCAGGCGTTGCCATCGTCGCATGGGTGCCCGGCGTCACAGCAGTCGGACTGGACACGCACGTCGTCGAGATAGAAACCCTCGAATCCGTTGATGATGTCGTCGATACTGTCGGCCTCGAAGGCGACCCGTTGACCGGGGTCGAGCGAGCCCAGCGCGATGGTAATCGGCAGGAACTCGCCGAGCGTGGTGCCGTCGATCTCGTCGCTTGTCCATGCAACGACCGGTTCGGCCGGTTCGGCGGCGGAGCCCTCGGGTGGCAACACCAGCACGTGCAGGCGATCGAATCCCAGCGTCTCCTCGGTATCGGCGAACAGCTGGAACGACAGCGTCAGCGGCAGGCCAGCCACCAGGTCCGGCACCGCCAGCGGCGGGGTCGACGCGCGTGCCGCTGCCCGCTCGCCGACGTCGTAGCTCCGTAGCGTGGCGTCTCCGAAATAGAGGCTGCGGGTGCCACTCGCAGCGCGGGCCGCTGAGATCGTCCACGAGGCCGACGACGGGGTGAGCTTCTCGATGAGGAGGCGCCCGGCGCCGACCTCGAACCCGTCGCCAAATGCGCGCGCCGAGAAGCCGGCGACATCTTCCGCTGGATTGCAGAAGAAGCACGCCCGCTGCGGGCTCGCCGCGCCGGTTGCGACGCAGGTCTCGTCGATGACACAGCCCGAGGCGCTCGTGTCGGCACCACTGTATTCGCATCTGCCGGCAACGCAGCGTCCCTCGGCGCACGGTAGCCGGCAATCGAGATCGAGCGTGCAGACCGGGTCGACCACCTCGCCGTCGCCGTCGCCGGTGTCGGTCTCGTTCGTCCCGGTCTCGCCGGCTGTGTCCGGCACATCGCCCGCGTCGCCCCCGTCGGAAGTCCCGTCCGTGCCGTCGACCAGCGCGTCGCCGACGTCGCCGACAGGGTCCTTGGAGCATGCCGCGAGCACGAGACACGCGCTGAGCACGCGTCCCATCAGACGCCCCACGGCAACGTGAGCACCACCTCGTGTCCCCCTGCCGCGACTGGCGAGAGTACTACCGACGCCCCATGACGCTCGGCCACCTTGTGCACGATCGCGAGACCGATGCCATCGCCGCCCGCAACCCGCTCGAAGAGGGCGAACGCTTTCGCGCATTGCGCTGCCGGCAGTGGCCGCGGACAGATGTCATGGACGGCTAGGGTCCAGCCAGCCTCGCTCGCCGCGATGCGCACATGCGCCGTCTTCGACATCGCCAGCGCGCGCTCGACCAGAATCTCGAGGGCTTTCTGCAGCATGCGCGCATCGGCAGTGACCCGTGCACCGAGTGCCAACACATCGCTTGGCTCGAGCGACGTCTCGATCGTCGCCGTATCGAAGCTCGTGCGCACCTTCGCCAGCACCTCGACGCACAGCTCGCCGAGATCGACGCTCGTTCGCTCGAGCGGGCGGCGCGCCACCGTCAGCCAGTCCGCGAGCGCGTCGACGAAGCGCGTGAGCCGGTCACCAGAGGCCGCGATGCGATCCATGAAGTCGAGGACCTCATCGTCCGCAGCGCGCTTGGGCCGCTCGAGCTCCAGCACCAGCGAGGCGAGACCGACGACCGACTGCAGCTGCCCACGAAGGTCGTGGCGCAGCCCGTCGCGCAGGCTCGCAAAGTCGTTCGCGAGCGCCGCTGTCGTCGCGCGCTCGGCCTTGAGGCGCGCCCGTTGCGCGGTCGCGGCCTGCAGGTGCAGCCGCAACATGCCGGGTCGCAGCGGACGCCGCACGATGAGATGCACGCCGGCCGGCAAGCGGTCGAGCGCTTCGTCGTCCAGGAGGAGCGCGCCGACGAAGTCGAAGCGCCCGCGGTCGAGGTCGCTCAGCAACACGTCGCCGGGCACCGGATCGAGTGTGCGCGGCGCCAGTATAATCGGCCAGTCGAGTCCGGCTAGCGTCGCGTGGGCCTCGAGCGGGCCCGATGCGAAGCGCACGTCGAAGGTCGGCCCGAGCTCCTCGTGGAGGGTCTCGTGGCCGAAGTATCCGTCGTCGACCATGACCAGGATCGGTACGCGCTCGTTCACGCGGGCACGATACTGCGGGTCGCCCGACATTGCCACCCAAGGCGCCGTCCGGCCGGCCACCGACACGCTCTGATTCGTTCTCGCGACAAGGGCTCTCGACCCCGTGCCCGCGTTGCGCTAGACCACGCGCATGGCGGATATCATCATGAACATGGTCGCCCTGGAGAAGAAGCTCCCCACCGGGAAGGACCTCTTCAAGGGCATCTATCTGTCCTTCTATAAGGACGCGAAGATCGGCATCGTCGGGGTCAACGGCTCCGGCAAGTCGACGCTCCTGCGCATCATCGCGGGCACCGACAAGGAGTACACGGGCGAGGTCGTGCTCCAGCCGGGCGTGACGATCGGCTTTCTCCAGCAGGAGCCAGAGCTCGATCGATCGCTCAATGTGCGCGGCAACGTCGAGCTCGGCTTGAAGCACGTGAAGGATCTGCTCGTGCGTTACGAGGAGATAAACCACGCCTTCGCCGACCCCGACGCCGATATGGACAAGCTGATCGAGGAGCAGGCGACACTCCAGGATCAGATCGAAGCAGCGGATGGCTGGGAGCTCGACAACCGCGTCGAGGTCGCGATGCAGGCGCTGCGCTGTCCGCCGCCCGACGCCGCTGTCGACAAGCTCTCGGGCGGTGAGAAGCGGCGCGTAGCGCTGACCCGCATCCTGCTCGAGCGGCCCGACATCCTGCTGCTCGACGAACCGACCAACCATCTCGACGCCGAGTCGGTGGCGTGGCTCGAGCGCCACCTGCGCGAGTACCCGGGCCTCGTCATCATCGTGACCCATGACCGCTACTTCCTCGACAACGTGACCCGCTGGGTACTCGAGCTCGACCACGGTCGGGGCGTCCCGTTCGAGGGCAACTACTCGGCCTGGCTCGAGGCGAAGACCAAGCGCATGGCGCTCGAAGAGAAGACCACCTCCAAGAAGAGGGAGATCATGGATCGCGAGCTCGAGTGGGTGCGCATGTCGGCCAAGGGCCGGCAATCCAAGGGCAAAGCGCGCCTCACCGCGTACGAGAAGCTGGCCGACGAGGAGGAGAACAAGCGCGACATGCCCGTCTCGATCGCCATCGCGCCAGGCCCGCGCCTCGGCACGACCGTCATCGAGGCGAAGGACATCAAGAAGGGCTTTGGCGACAACCTCCTGTTCGAGCACCTCGACTTCATCCTGCCGCGCGCGGGCATCGTCGGCGTGGTCGGGCCGAACGGCGCCGGCAAGTCGACGCTGCTCAAGATGTTCGTCCAGAAGCTCAAGCCCGACGCGGGGCAAATCAAGATCGGCGAGACCGTGAAGACCGCGTTCGTCGATCAGGAGCGTTCGGCGCTCGACCCCGACAAGACGGTTTATCAAGAGATTTCGCAAGGTAAGGAGTTTATCGCGATCGGCAAACGCGAGGTCAACTCACGCGCCTACTGCGGCTTTTTCAACTTCAAGGGCTCCGACCAGCAAAAGCAGGTCGGCCTCCTGTCCGGTGGCGAGCGCAATCGCGTGCATCTGGCGAAGTTGCTGATCGAGGGCGGCAACGTGCTGCTCCTCGATGAGCCGACCAACGACCTCGACATCGAGACGCTGCAGGCGCTGGAGAGTGCGATCGCCGAGTTCGCTGGCTGCGTCGTGCTGGTGACCCACGATCGCTGGTTCCTCGATCGGCTGGCGACCCACATCCTGGCGTTCGAGGGCGACTCGCAGGTGATCTGGTACGAGGGCAACTGGCAGGCCTACGAGGCCGATCGGCATCGCCGGATGGGCACCGACGCGGACGTGCCCAAGCCCATCAAGTATCGCCCGCTCGCACGCTGATCGTGACGCAGGCTCCAGCGCTGTTCGAGATGTGGCCGCGGCTCGCCACGGTCGTGCCGTGGATGCGCCTTGGGCAGTGGCCTTCGCCGTTGGAGGCGAAGGTGGTGCGGGGTCACGAGGTGCTGTTCAAACGCGAGGATCGCTCGGCCGAGAGCTACGCCGGCAACAAGATCCGACCGCTCGAGATGGTCTTCGGGGCCGCCCGGGCAGCGGGCCGGCGGGAGATCTGGGCGACCGGCGCCTATGGTTCGAACCATGCGCTCGCGGCGGTCGTTCACGCGCGCCAACAAGGGTTCGTGGGCGGTGCCATCCTGTGGCCGCAGCCGTGGAGCCGCACGGCCCAGGACAACCTGGTGGCGACCCTCAGCGTGGCTGACGAGGTTCAGTGGGCACGTTCGATCGTCGCGATGCCGCTTATCGGGGGCTGGATCGCGGCCACACGCAATGCCTGGGTGATGCCGCCGGGGGCCGCCACGCCGCTTGGCGCCTTGGGGCATGCGGGCGCAGCGATCGAGCTCGGGCAGCAGCTCGAGCGGCGGGCCGCGGGGGCGCGCAAGGTCACAGCGATCGTGTTGCCGGTCGGGAGCACCTGCACGGCCGCGGGCCTGCTGGTCGGGACGGCGCTTGCCGGGGCGGCGGGCCTCTATAAAGACGGGTTGCCGACGATCGTCGCGGTGCGGGTGACCCCCTGGCCAGTCACGGCGGCCTGGCGGATCGCACGGCTGGCAGCGGCCACGGCCGAACACCTGGCGGGTCTCTTTGCCAAGGCGGGCCTCGCGGTGCCGGCGTTCGCGCGCAAGCCCGGCGACTTCTTGGCGCGCCTCGAGGTCGTCGGCGACGAACTCGGCCCGGGTTATGGCGAGCCAACGATCGCGGGCTGGTCAGCGTTGGCCGAGCTGAGCCACGTCGGGCTGCGGCTCGACACGACCTATTCGGCCAAAGCGGCCGCCCATCTGTTGCGTCGCCTCGGGCGGGGCGACGACGGCACGCTGGTGTTCTGGGCCACCAAGAGCGCCGTGCCGTTGCCGGCCACCGACGCGGTCCGGATGGGGCGTGTACCGGCGCGGATCCATGCGTGGCTCCGATAGAAAGCATGAAGGGACCCGCAACATATGATCCCGACCGTTGATTTCCGTTTTGAGCTGCGCTATCGGGGCGCCGATTTCACCGGACACCCCGTCCGACCTCGCGGAGAGTCCGCGTGTGCGGACCAAGCCAAGTTGGGTCGGAGGGTGGATGGTAACGCCGGTGCTGCCTCTCCGAGGACATCAAGCCCGGCCCTTCTACAGGACAGCTAACATGCGTCTTTACATTTCGATCATGGCCGTGGCCGCTCTTTCGACAACCGCGTGTGGCAAGAAGGCGACCCCCGCGCCCGCCAAGACTGAAGAGCCGGCGAAGATGGAGCCCGCCGCGAAGGCGGAGCCCAAGGTGGAGCCCGTCGCCAAGGAAGAGCCCAAGGTCGAGCCCGTCGCCAAGGAAGAGCCCAAGGTCGAGCCCGCCCCGACCGCGGCCGTGGACCGCACCGAAGCCGTGCAGAAGGGCCTCGCGAACTGGGCCGCCGGCAAGTTCGACGAGACCTTCGCGAACTTCGCGGACGACGCCGTGCGGTATAACGTCGGCGACCCGACGGCCGCTGAGGTCAAGGGCAAGGCCGGCATCATCGAGCACGAGAAGGCCATGACCGCTGGCATGACCGACACGAAGATCAAGGCCTCGCGCATCATCGAGGCCGGCGACGTGCAGATCATCGAGGCCGTCATCACGTCGAACGTGAAGACCAAGGGCGCCGACGGCGCCGAGGTCGTCAAGGCCGTCGCGCTGCCGGTCGCCATGGTGTTGGCCTACAACGCCGAGGGCAAGGTCACCACCCAGTGGACCTTCATGGACTCGGCCAGCATGCTCCAGCAGGTCGGCGCGATGCCGGGCCTGCCGGAGGGTTTCGTGGCGGCGACCCTGCCCGAGACGACCGAGGTCATCAAGGGCGAGGCGAACCCCACCCACGCCGCGCTGAACAAGGCGTTCGGCGAGAAGCTGAAGCCCGACACCATCGAGGCCGCGGTCGCCGAGCACTTCGCTGATGACTACACGATGACCGACTTCGAGACCGGCAAGAAGTACGGCAAGGCGGACAGCGCGGCGTACTTCAAGGGCATGATGGGCATGTTCGCCGACGAGACGATGACCAACGACAAGGAGTTCTCGGTTGGCGAGTACTTCGTGACGGTGACCACCAACAACTCGACCTACAAGGACGGCATCCCGGGTGCCAAGGCTGACACCAAGGTCACGACCCACTCGCTGAGCGTGTCGCGCATCGTCGACGGCAAGTTCAAGAGCTGGGCCGGCTACTACAATAGCCTCGAGATGATGTCGCAACTCGGCATGATGGGCGGCGCGGCCGAGAAGCCGGCTGAGGCCGTCGCCGGTGGCGACTCGATCGGCATCCCGGAGTGCGACCTGTACCTGACCAAGATGACCGAGTGCCTCGGCAAGCTCCCGGACGCCGCCAAGAGCGCCGTCGAGCAGGGCATGAAGGCCAACCGTGACGGCTGGAAGCAGGCGATCACGGCCGGCGGCGGCGACGCAGCCAAGACGGCCCTCGCCGGGACCTGCAAGCAGATCCTCGAGGCCGCCAAGGGTGCGACCGGGCAGCTCTGCCCCGACGTCAAGTGGGAGTAATTTCGCTGCTACGACACGCGGGGCCTTCGTCGCTCGCTTCTCGGCAGCCTGTAAGGCTGGCCTCGTCGCGGCTCCTTGGCCGCGCGCGTCTCGCTAGCGAAATGTGACTCAGGGAGGCTTCGGCTTCCCTAAGCGAGCGGGCCGGGGAAACCCGGTTCAGCTCCTGGCCCCGAGTTCGCTCGGGGCTCTTTCGTTTAAGCCGCGCAAAGCCGAGCTACCCAGCGAATTCGGCCTCAAACGGCCCCCAATACCAGGAGCGAGCGAAGGGAGTGACGAGGCGACCTCGAGGTCGCCGCAGGAACGACCGAGCGAGCGACGACGCAGGCGGGGTCGTTTCAGGTCGAATGTAGGCCGCACTCGCGATGGGTGGCTTCCTCCCACCACCACCGCCCCTCGCGCTCGTGCTGGCCGGGGTCGACCGGTCGCGTGCAGGGCGCGCAGCCAATCGAGCGGTAGCCGTGCAGGTGCAGAGGATTCGTCGCCACGTCGTGCTCGCGTAGGTAGCGCCAGACGTCGGCCGAGGTCCAGCGCGCGAGCGGGTTGACCTTCACGAGCGGGACCCCGTCGGGGGTCTTGTGCTTGGGGTCGGTCTCGACGAGCGGGAGGTCACCGCGCGTTGCTGGACTCTGGTCGGGGCGCAAACCCGTCATCCATGCGCGTTTGGAGGCAAGCGCGCGGGTGAGCGGCTCGACCTTGCGGATGGCGCAGCACTCGTGATGGCCGTCGATGCGAAAGCTCATCGTGCCCTTCGCGCGCACGAGCGCTTCGACGGCGGGCGCGCTCGGGAACACGATGTCGATGCTGATGCCGTAGCGCTCGCGCACCGTGTCGAGGAACGCCAGGGTCTCGGGGAAGAGGCGGCCTGTGTCGAGGCTGAAGACCGAGAACGGTAGCCCGGTCTTTGCGGCGAGGTCGATCAACACCACGTCCTCGGCGCCCGAGAACGCGATCGTGCAGTCGGCACCCCAGCGTTCGAGGGCCCAACGCACGATGCTCGCTGGGTCGTCGTGGCTCGGCGCGTCGGGTGTCGACGCGGCCGTGGTAGAGGCTGCAGCGGTAAGCGCGCGCGCGAGCTGGAGGGCGCTCGTGTGGACATGGGTACCGGCGTCGTCGGCCACGACGAAGAACGGCGCCAGCTCGACACCGTGGGCCTGTGCGAGCTTCCAGCCGGCGGAGTCCGGATCGCTCTCATCGGCCCAGACGACCTCATCGATCTGCGACCAGAGCCCGCGATCTTCGAGAAATCTCTGCACATCCAGGCATTTGGCGCACGGCTCTCCGCTAGAGAGCCGCTTCTTCACCATGGTGATGCGGGTTGACCTGCCCATGCTCATCCTCCACTGTCGCCAGCCACCGCGCCGGCCGAGCCAGTGGCCCGTGCGCGCTGGCATCGCCCCGACGTTGGCCCAGAGCGTAAGCGCGACTGTCGCGGGCGCATAGCGCGAGAGGGAAGATCCTTGACTCCAAGCCCCATCGAAATCCTCGCAACGGTCTTGTTCGGGCTGGCGATCCTGCACACGTTCCTCGTCAAGCGCTTGGAGGCGCTCGCGCACCGCTTCCCCGAGGGCTCGGTCGCCGAGAACACGTTCAGCCTGCTGGCCGAGGTCGAGGTCGTCTTCGGGGTCTGGGCGACCGCGTTCCTGGTCGCGTTCACAGCCATGCTCGGCGGCGACCAGGCGATCGGCTACCTCGAGAGTCGCTTCGTGCCGGTCGGCGCCGCGGGACCGGTCGGTATCCACTTCACCGAGCCACTCTTCGTGTTCGCGATCATGGCGATGGCGGCGACCCGGCCGGTCCTGGAGATCGCGCGGCGCCTTATCGAGGCGGCTTCGCGGCTCTTGCCGGTGCCGCGTGAGACGGCGTTTTACATCGCGTGCCTGGTGATAGGGCCGCTGCTCGGAAGCTTTATCACGGAGCCAGCGGCCATGACCGTGACGGCACTTCTCTTGAAGCAGCGCTTCTACGACCGCGGCCTCTCGGACCGGTTGATGTACACGACCCTCGGGCTCTTGTTCGTCAACGTGTCGATCGGCGGCACGTTGACCCACTTCGCGGCCCCGCCGGTGGTGATGGTGGCTGCCAATTGGAACCTCGACATGGCCTACATGCTCGAGCACTTCGGCTGGAAGGCGGCGCTGGCGGTGCTCGCATCGACCATCGCCGCGGCGATCCTGTTCCGGAAGGAGCTGGCAGCACTCGCAGACAAGGCGCCCGTTGCAGCCGCCGAGGGCAATCGACGGCCCGTGCCGGTCTGGCTCATCGTCGTGCACCTCGTGATGATCGGCGGCGTCGTCGCGACGAGCCATCACATCCCGGCGTTCATGGGGATCTTCTTCCTGTTCCTCGGGATGGCGACGGCCACGCATGAGTTCCAAGACGAGCTGAAGCTACGTGAGGCGTTGCTGGTCGCGTACTTCCTGATGGGCCTGGTCGTGCTCGGCGGACTCCAGATCTGGTGGCTGCAGCCGACCCTGGCGGGCATGAACGACGTCTCGCTCTACTTCGGCGCGACCGGTCTCACCGCCGTCACCGACAACGCGGCACTGACGTTCCTCGGGTCGCAGGTCCAGGGGCTGTCCGAAGCCTCGAAGTATGCGCTCCTCAGCGGGGCCGTCACAGGTGGCGGGCTGACGGTCATCGCGAACGCACCGAACCCGGCGGGCTATGGAATCTTGAAGTCCAGCTTTGGCACGACCGGCATCAGCCCGCTGTTGCTGCTCGGTTATGCGTTGCCACCGACCGCGATGGCGATCCTCGCGTTCCAGTTGCTGCCGAGCTTCTGACCAACGCGGCTCAGGGCGCGGGTGCCGGCGCGGGCGTGGGCGCGGGCGCGGGCGAGAGCTTCCCGAGCGCGTCAGTCGCCTGCTTCCGGACTGACTCGGAGGCGTGCTGGGTGAGGGTCTCGAGCGTCGGCTTCGCCTTCGTGTCGCCGATCTCGCCGAGCGCCCACGCCATCGCGGCGAGTGCTTCAGGGTCCCGCTCGCGCGCAGCACGCCTCACGAGTGCGTCGACTGCGGCCGTCGCCTTCATCGCGCCGAGGCCTATCGCCGCGTGGCCACGCACGATCGCTTTGCGATCGTTTTGCAGGCGGTCGAGCAGGGCCGCGCGGGCGCGATCATCCTTGAAGGACCCGAGCGCTTCGCAAGCTGCGCGCCGTACGTCCTCGTCAGTGTCGTTGGTCGCCGTCACGAGTGGCCCGAGCGCGCGCACATCGGGCACTCGCCCGAGAGCCGAGGCAGCCTCGAAGCGCACGTTCACGTCCGAATCCGCGAGCGCCTCGATGAGCGGTGCGACGACCTCGGGTGAACGCTGGGCCCCGAGCGCGAACGCCGCGGCGGCCCGGATGCGCACCAGCGGGTCCTTCAGGAGGCCCATGAGGCGCGTCCGCGCGGCGGCGACCGGGACCTCGGTCAGGACACCGAGCGTCCAAAAGCGGGTCATCTCTTCGGATGAGTCGAGGCCGACCTCCAGCTCGGGCCAGACCTTGTCGCCCTTGGCGATGAGCGCCCTTAGCGGGGCGCAGTCCATCTCCAGGCAGCCGTTGAGCTCGGCCACCAGTGCCTTGACGGTCAGCTCGGGTGCCGGCGGCGCGGCGATGATGAGCGTGGCGATAAGGGACAACACAGACGACCTCCAGAGTCCACGCGGCCGCAGCCAGGCGCGGTGCCAATCGCAGTGGCCAGATGACCAGACTTCCGCCGGCTCGACAACCTCGACGCGAACCCGGGCCACGCGCGTGGCATTGCCAGAATCGCGATTCTCGCTTCTCATGGTCGCCCATTCGCGCCGCTCCGGCGCACGCCCAGCGAGCCCCAGTGACGGATTTCATCGCGACCCTCGAGAAGGACTGGATGCAGCTGACGATCCCGCTAGTCGCGGCGATCATCGGCTGGTTCACGAACTGGGTAGCCATCAAGATGATGTTCTATCCGCTCGACTTCTTCGGCATCAAACCCTACCTCGGCTGGCAGGGCATCATCCCGGCGAATGCGGTGCGCCTCGCCCGCACCGGGCTCGAGCTGGTCACGAGCTCGGTCCTGAAGATCCCGCAGCTCTTCGATGATTTCGACCCGAAAGCGCTCGTCCAGTCCGAGAGTGACAAGCTCAACAGGCTCGTGCGGGCTGCAATCGAGCTGAAAGCGAAGGAACAACTGCCACAGATGTGGGCGGCGTTGTCACCGCAGATCCGCGAGCAGGTCTTCCAGATCGCCGAGAACGAGGTGCGTCAGCTCTCGATCGAGGTTTTCAGCGCGGCCGCTGCGGACATCGAGACGCTCATCGACGTGAAGCGCATCGTCACCGACGCGGTCAAGCGCGACAAGCGCCTCATGAACGAGACCTTCTTGCGGGTCGGCAAGAAGGAGTTCCGCTTCATCGAGTATTCCGGCTTCTGGTTCGGCCTCGTGTTCGGCGTGCCGCAGCTCATCCTGTGGCTGTTCTTCCCGGCGAGCTGGACGTTGCCGACCTTCGGCTTCCTCGTCGGCTACGCGACGAACTGGCTGGCGCTCTACCTCATCTTCGAGCCGAAGCTGCCGCGCCGCTTCCTCGGCGTGACCGTGCAGGGCCTCTTTCATCGCCGCCAGAAGGAGATCGCCAAGGAGTTCGCCGAGGTCGTTTCGCAGCGCGTGTTCAACAACGAGAACCTGTTCCGCGAGATCTCGTCGGGCGAGCCGCGCCAGAAGCTGATGGCGATCGTCAACGCGAAGGCTGACGAGCTCATCGCGCGTTATCAGAACCATCCGATGGCCGCGATGATCATGAAGCCCGACCTGGTGGGCCAGCTCAAGACCGATCTCTTGCGCGACGTCGAGGCGGAGATGTTCCGTCCCGGCAGCCTCGTGCAGCAGTTCGTCGACAAGTCGGAGCGGATCCGCGACGTACTGGCCGAGCGCATGGCGGTCATGGAGCCGACCGCGTTCGAGAACGTGCTGCGGCCGGCGTTCAAGCAGGACGAGTGGAGGCTGATCGTCGCGGGTGCGGTGCTCGGGCTCGCGGTCGGTGCACTGCAGGTGTTCTGGTATCTGTGAGATCGACCTTCCTGAGTCTGGGCTGCATGTTCGCCGGAGTTTCCGGGCCGCCCGCGCCGTCCGTGGCGCTTCGGAGAGATCATCGTTGCGTTCCTGGTTGACCGTTTCTGCAGTGCTCGTGGCCACGTTCGTCGTGGTTGTGGTGGGCGCGCACCTGGCGGTCGGTAGTGTCGCCGATCGGGTGTTCCGTGACATCGACGCGCTGCCATCGCATGCCGTCGCGATCGTGCCCGGCGCCGGTCTACGCCCCGACGGCTCGCCGCACGATATCCTCAGCGAGCGACTCCGCTGCGCCGAGCGGCTCTTCGAATCCGGGCGCGTGACCCACATCCTCGTCTCGGGCGACGGCGGCAGCCACGATCACGATGAAGCCAACGCCATGCGTCGCTGGCTCGTGGCGCGCGGCGTGCCCGAGGCGAGTGTGCAGATGGACTACGCCGGCTTTCGCACACGCGACACGATGGAGCGCGCGGCGCGCATCTTCGGCGTGCGCGACGCGGTGATCTGCACGCAAGGGCTTCATGCCAATCGTTCGGTCTATCTCGCGCTCGACGCCGGCATCGACGCGGACGTGCTCGTCGCGCGCGGCGACGACTGGTTTACCTTCGGGGCCCGACTGCGCGAGCGGGCGGCGACCGTCGTCGCGGTGTTCGACGCGCTGGTCGGCACCGAACCACGCTTTTTAGGCCCGCGTATTCCGATCGGCAGCGTCGCGCTCACGCCGCGCTGAGGTCGGCTCGATCAAGGTGGCATCGGTGGGCGCTGAGCCGCCTGCAAGGCGGATGGGGCGCGTGCATGCAGGCTGCCCCTTGCGCGACGCGATCGGCGGAGCGACACTGCGCCGCATGAGCCTGAATAGTTCTCTTCGGTTATTGGCGAAACAGAAGTCTACCGAGCTCGCCTGGGCCAGGCGCAAGTTCGATGGCTACTACCACCGCTACTCCACCTCGAGCGACGTCGGCCAGCGCTTTGGCGAGATGTGCCTCGAGGTGCTCGACCGACTCGAGGGCGGGCCCGCGGGTGCGATCAGCCATGCCGACGACGCCGAGGAAGTGGTCAACCTGATGGAGGGGATCGTGACGGGTCGCATCGGTCCAGCCGAGGTGCGCTCGCTCTTCGCCACGCGCGGCGCGCCGGATGAGTTCACCTTCGGCATGGAGATCGTGCCGTTCCTGCATCGCCTGACGGGCGGCCATCGCGAGCATTACTACGAGGCCATCGCCCAACTCCCTGAGCTCAACGACTACCGCCCGAGCTACATCACGATGGGCCCGACCGGTAAGTGCAACGTCGTGTGCCCCGACTGCATCATCGGCGGTGCCATCTTCGTGAAGGAGCGCCAGCAACTCCACAAGCGCGAGGACATCCTGCCGCACCTCGACCAGGCCGAGGCCCAGGGCGTCGATCGCGTGTCGTTCTGCATCGGCGAGCCGACCTACAATACGACCCTCTTGTTTGCGGCCTTCGACAAGATCCGCGAGAGCCCGACCTTGAGCGCGCGCTCGATGGTGACCAACGGCTTGTTCGCGCGCAAATACGAAAAAGCCCTCCAATTCTTCCGCGACGTGCGCGAGCACCTCGGCCCCGACAAGGCCCGCAAGCTGATGGTCGGCGTATCGCTGAACGACGACCTGCGCGAAGTCGGCGTGCCGGTCGAGGCGACCGCGAACGTGCTGCAGGCCTACGGCGAGGTGTTCCCCGAGCATCGCATGGTGCTGCAGCTCATCCTCGATAGCGGCTTCCACAAGATCCAGAACGAGCTCTTTGCCGAACTCGGGCGTCGCGGCCTGCTCGCAGATGCGGAGCGCTACCACCTCGAGAGCGAGGGCACGCACCCCGAGCTGCGGCTCACGAACGGGCTCCGTGTCGTCGTCAGTCAGATGCGCAAACAGCCGAGCCTGCACAACGCCTGGTCGCGCCCGGGTGACGATCCATGGGTGCGCTTCTACACGTCGGAGGCCCTGACCTCGGTCGCGTTGAAGGGCCTCTACACCTACGAGGACGACGAGGAGCAGGAGCCCGGCGAAGGTGGCATCGTGGTGCATCGCATCACGCTCGGGCCGGACGGCCTCCTGTTCCCCGATTATCACTTCATGGTGGCCGCCACCCGGCCGCTCGGCGCGACGATGGAGTCGGCGGTGCGGAGCTTCCGCCAGGATCCGATCCTGACGCTGCTATTGAAGCGCGGTGGCATCAACCTCCTGCTCGCGACCTACATGTCGATCCCGGCGGACGAGCGCCTCATCGCCGACATCTACGAGCCGGCCCTGCACTGCTCGACCACCGGCATGATCGCGGCCAACGTCATCTTCGGCGACTACGAGGTTGCGTTGCAGCTGGCGGATCGCCTGATGCGCCACGGGATCTCAGCGCCGCAGAGCGAGGCGCCGGAGATCCAGCCCGAGGCGTGAGAAGGGTTCGTTCCAGTCCGTTCAAGTCGACTCGTCTGGCCCCGCTTCCAGGTTCAAGAGATCGATGCGGGCAGGCGGACGCCCCATCCAGATCATGTCCGACGGCATCGCGGTTGCGAGCGCGGTCATGACTTGATCGGGCGCTCCACAGCGCGTCAACGCATGCCCGACGCGTGCGAGATTATCAGCGGTGTCTGCGAGCC
>Ga0105046_10000223_pt1 | contig 72805 bp, 64 predicted proteins | sample MAT03_FD_78385 | JGI IMG/M metagenome (GOLD analysis project Ga0105046, IMG submission 78385) | Freshwater microbial communities from Lake Fryxell liftoff mats and glacier meltwater in Antarctica - MAT-03 (megahit assembly) | ecosystem: Environmental > Aquatic > Freshwater > Ice > Liftoff...
CCTCCGGCCTCGATTTGGCAGCAAGCTAACCCATGGGATCGCGAAACGTGCTCTGCTGCTCGATCAGTAGTTCACCGTGATGCTGTTCTTGCCGTCGTGCCTTATGGTCAACAGACCTCCACCGGAGGCCATGACCTCAAAGTGGTATCCCGGTGCGGTCGCAAGCGCCGCGAGAGTCGGGACTTCGTTGAGCACCACATCGGCATCCTGGCCACTGGTGACACGTTTGGGTTTCTGGGCGAGGCGCAGGGTTTCCGTCGCGTTCTTGTCGTACGTCCGGTAGACGATCTTGTCGGGCGAGTAGCGGCACAGGGCCACCACCGAGGTCGAGCGCAAAAGATGATTCTGTCCCGGCGGTGCGAGCTCCGGCGCAGACGCCATCGCGCGCAGATAGTGGCGCACGAAATCACCGTATCCATCCGTCATCCACACGTCATCGCGCAGGTAGCGGTTCTTGCCATCCACATCCACCATGTACGTTGCCCAGGCGAGCTGGCGGACGGCACCATCTTTGTGGCTGGTGTCGCCGGTGAGTTCTGCGTAGTGCAATTCGGCGGCAGCCTGTCGAGCGCTGTGGCTGTTGCCAGGTACCCGATAGGCAGTTTGTTCGTTTATCGCTACCACGCCATATTTTTTCCAGTCCGGATTGCCAAGTTCACGTTCGGCCCAGTCGAGGATCCCCCGAACCTGCGTCTTCCACTCGGGAAATACGGTCGGATGATCCATCATATATTCAGCGAAGGTGACCGCATTGATCTGCGTGTCCGACCAGCCATTGATGTCCTCGAAAAACGGTCCCCACTTGTTGGTTTTGAGCGGGAACTGTTTGCACCAGGTCAAAATCAGATCGTGTCCCTTCTGATAGGCCGCGAGTTTTTTTTTGCCGAAACGCGTGGCTTCGTGTCCCTGGTGACCGTCGATGTTTTGCGTCCCATTCTTGCCGAGGTCGAGCAAGGCCTCGAAGAGTCGAAGTGTGCCGACCCAGTTGGAGGTGTAAGACGATTTTTGCGCGCTGCCTTTCGTCGCACCCAGGAGCGTCCCGACCGCGCCCGTGACGGCGTTGACCTTGAACGGCATCGGTGAGTTGTCGTTGTCGCCTGGCTTGATCTTCGCGGCCAGCGTGTCCGCAATCGCGATCGCAGCGTCCAGGTAGTCGGTGAAACCCGTGATCTTGAAGAGTGTCACAAGTTCGATCCCGAGCGAGCCCGCCTTGTCCGGCTGGGTAAAGTTCTTACCCAGAATCATGTCACCGTCGTAGCTGCCGGAGTAAACGAAGTTGTTGTAGGGATAGGGAACGTTCGGCCATTGGTCGGTCGGGCGCGAAAGTCCGTGGGTCAGGTAGTAGTCCGCCATGAAACGCATGTTTTCAACGATCGGGCCAAAGCGGGTGATGTCACCGGTGCTGCGCAAATCCGTCGACTGGTTGCCGAGGTAGGCGTGCAAGAGCGCCCAGGACGACAACGCCATCTGGATCTGGTCGCCACCAATGCCACGATGGTCGTCCAGGCCGGGGCGCCACACCTGGTGGTTCATGTGATACGGAAGGCCGTTGCGATCGGCGGCCATCGTATCCCAGAACTTCCAGACAAGCCGGATGCTGTGATCAAAGGCCTTGCCGAAGTCGCTGGAGTACCACGGGACAATCTTGCCCGCGGCGTCGACGCGAATCGGGTGGTATTGCAACCGCTCGCCCGCACCGGCGGTCGGGGCGGGTGGGGCGGCGATTGCACCAATCGGGCCCGAAAACAGGGTTGTGGCGAGGGCGACCCCCAAAAAGGAACGACAGGCGGCGTGCTTCATGCCGCTGACGGTATCACGGGTGCATATGGACGATCTTGACCAGGATATGGACGATCGTTCCCACGCGACGCCGGTGTGATCGGGGCCTCAGCTTGCCGCGCGTACTGCCACCACCGCGCGCGCGATGCCTGCAATCTCCTCGTCGGTCAGACCTTTTTTGTTGTCACACTGGGCGATGAACTGGTTGTAGACCTCGCCGAGTTGCGCGGTATTCAGTTCGATGCCGAGGAATTTGCAACGCACATCCAGTGCATGCCGTCCGCTGTGTTTGCCGAGCACCAGGCGGCTTTCTGGTACGCCCACGTCGTGCGGATTGATGATCTCGTAGGTCGTTCGTTCCTTGAGGAATCCGTCCTGGTGGATACCCGCTTCATGCGCAAAGGCATTCTTTCCCACAATCGCCTTGTTCGGTTGCGGATAGATGCCAATGATCTCCGACAGCAGTTGGCTCGACGGGAACAGCAACTTGGTGTTGATGCCAGTGTCATACGGAAGCTTGTCCTGACGGACCCGCATGGCCATGACGACTTCTTCGAGCGAGCAATTTCCAGCGCGTTCGCCGATGCCGTTGATGGTGCACTCGATCTGACGTGCACCGGCTTGAAGGCCGGCAAGCGAGTTCGCCACGGCGAGCCCGAGATCATTGTGGCAGTGCACCGACACGATCGCGCGTTTTCCAACGGCCTTCACCACGGCGGAGACGATTTCACCGAAATCTCCGGGCAGGGTGTACCCGACCGTGTCCGGGATGTTGATGACGCTGGCGCCTGCATCGACCGCAGCAATGGCGATGCGGGCGAGGAACTCGGGGGAGGTTCGGGTCGCGTCCTCGGCCGAAAATTCGACCTCGTCGACGTACTTGCGCGCCTGGGTGATCCCCTCGACCGCGGCCTGCAAGGCCTCGTCCTCGGTTTTTTTCAATTTATATTGAAGATGAATGGGGCTCGTGGCGATGAAAGTGTGAATTCGCGGCTTTTTCGCGTATTTGAGCGCACGGGCGGCAATTTCGATGTCCTTGACGTGGGAGCGCGCCAGGGCCGCTATCGTGATGTCGCTGTGGGCGCGGCTGATCTTTTCGACAGCCTCGGTGTCGCCTTCCGACGCCATTGGAAATCCCGCCTCCATCACGTCCACCCCAAGGTCGGCCAATTTGCTGGCCATGCGAAGCTTTTCGTCGACCGTCATGCTGCAGCCGCAGGACTGCTCGCCGTCACGCAGGGTGGTATCGAAGATGAATACGCGATCCGATGGCATTTGCTGAGGCTAACCGTCTCGGTTGGATATTTCAAATTTATCTACATGCGATTTATTATAAATAATATTAATATAATAAGTTTAGATTATGATGTTCTGTGTTTAGATAAATAAATCGATGGATCTCAACACCCTCCAAATATTCAAGGCGGTGGCGGACGAACGCAGTTTCTCCCGCGCCGCGGTACAGCTCGGGCGTACGCAACCGGCGATCTCACTGGCCGTGCAGCGACTTGAACACGAGCTCGGGGAACCACTGGTCGATCGTTCCACCCGGAAATTGACCCTCACCGATGCCGGGCGAATGGTGCACGACTACGCACGACAGTTCGATAACCTGACCGAGTCGATGGCGGTCTCGCTGTCGGAGCTTCGCGATCATCACGCGGGACAATTGATTGTGGGAGCCAATGAATCCACTGCGCTCTACTTGCTCGGTCACATCGCCACCTATCGGCAGCGTTATCCGCGCGTGCGAATCCTGGTGCGTCGGAGTCTCTCGAGCAAGATTCCCAACGAGATACTCGAAGGCGATCTGGAGCTGGGCGTCGTCAGCTACCAACCCGCGGACGAACGCATCACGAGCCGCGAGATCTATCGCGATCACCTTGCTTTTGTGGTTTCACCGCAGCACCGCCTTGCCAAGAAAAAGTCGGTGGTGATTGGCGATCTGGGGATGGAGACCTTCATCGCGCACAACGTGATTTCGCCCTATCGCGAACGGGTGGTGAGCGAGTTCCAGCGGCGAAACGTACCACTGAATCGCGAGATCGAAATGCCGACGATCGAGACAATCAAGAAGCTGGTTCAGCAAAATCAGGGTGTCGCCTTCCTGCCGCACATGTGCGTGGCGCCCGAAATCGCGCAGGGTCAGCTCAACGAGGTCCCGGTTTCGGACCTGCACATTGAGCGGAAAATCTACCTTGTGTTCCCGGCTCAACGGCGATTGAGCCATGCCGCGCGCGCTTTCCTTGGCCTGCTCTGAAGGGGCATTGAGGCCGCAACGGAAAAGACGGCATTCCCATCAAGAGCACCCCTGAATCAGCCGAAGGTTCTTTCTCGGTGGCGATCTCTCGATCGCGCCCGGTTGCCCATGGGACGCTTTCGCATAAACCCGATTGTTTTTGCACTGTTGGGGACGGGGTGTGTCCTTGTCGCTTGCGGACGGGTCGGCTACGAGATCGTGGGGTTCGAGCTCGACTCGGGCGTCGGCGGTCCGAACGGAAGTGCCGGCACGGGCGGTGGAGCGCCGGTCCGGGGCGGAACAGGCGTTGACGCAGGCATGGGTGGCATGGTTGGTACCGGCGGGATGACGCAGGACGCGGAGGTCACCGGCGGATCGGCCGCGGGCGGGACGACATCGGGTGGCACTTCGTCTGGAGGCACGGGCGGAATCACCGACGGGGGCACCGCGACGGGAGGCACCGCGACGGGGGGAACTTTGGGAACCGATGCGCCTCCGGCAAGGCCCGTGGGACTCGTGGCCACCGCGAATACTCCGAACACCGTTGACCTCAGCTGGACTGCAAACGCAGAATCGGATTTTTCACACTACATCTTGTACCGTAGCACAATGTCGGGTTTTCTGATCGGGCAGGGCACGGTTGTCAGCGCGAAGATCACAGAAACAACGCTGGTCGATGCTGAACGTCCAGATTGCACGACGATCTATTACCGATTGGTGGCGGTGGACAACGCGGGCAATCGGTCGGCAGCCACCGCGATCGCACAGGTCTCCACCCTGGGGTCCGAGTTGGTGGTGAACGGATCCTTCGAGATGGGTGGAAATGGGTGGCCAACGGGTTGGGTCGATCCGATGTCCCAGGGCGGGAGAACCACTGCGGTTGCGTCGAGTGGCAACGCGTCTTTGAACGTCAGGGGCGTTGATTTTCGGGCTACGACGCGACCGACTGTCGCGGTCGCCCTCCAGCCACTTCGACGATACCGGTTTTCAGGGCAAGCTCGCGTGTTGGCCGATCTGAATGGGCTTGGTCTGCAGGGCGGCTACTACCATCGCGTGAACAATTTTCCGGTCGCGCTCGTTTCTTCGTCGTTTCTGCGCAAGGGCTCACCGAATTGGAATTCCTTCACGGACGATTTTACCGTCCCGGAAAACTATACAAGTGGCTTTGTTCAGCTCTTCTGGGGCCTCATCCAGGCGGGCGACGAGGGTTGGTTCGACAACGTGTCGCTGCGCGAAATCTGCCAGTAGCGTGCGGTGAAGGTTTCGCCTTTCTTTGTTTGCCTCGGACTGACCTTTGGGGGTCTGATAGGCGTCGCAATGAACCATTTGATCCTGTTGGGCCTCGTCGCGATTTGCTTGCGACCGACGATGGCCTTCGCCCAATCCCAACCCGAACGGTCGGCGCGCCGAATGGTTTCGGCCTTTGATCGCAACCAACACGTTCGACCGCCCCTTGCACGTTTCCGCGACGGCACGACAGGAGAGCTGATGGTGGATGCCGACTGGTTTGCGCGGGCAGAGCGATATCGACGCGCACACCCCTCGCTGCTCGCCGCGGCCGGTGACGTGACCCGGGTGGGCGAGGTGCTCGTGCTGCAGCCCACGGATGAGATGGTGATGTCGACTGGGGGTCAATCGTTTGCGCTCGGATCGCTGCAAGCAATCACCGCGCGGGTTATCGCGTTCGCGGGCGACAATTTCCATACCATCACACTTTGGACCTCGTTTCCGGATGACAGCAACGAGGCGCTGGCCTATGCGTTGAACGTGCGCAACGAAGTGACTGGCCTTGGCGCGAAACTGGAAGTGCGTGACCTCAGCAAGACCTTTGGTTCAGCGGGAATGCTGCGCACCGTGGTCAACATGAAAGAGATTGGTCTGCGTGCGACGGATAACCGTGACAGCTGGGACTCGGCACTTGAAATCTGGGGTCAGGAAGTGGGACATCGCTTTATGGTGTTCCTGCGGGCTCGCATTGGCGCTCGATCTAGCGATATCTTGCTCGGTCGGGATTGTGCGCACTTTCACCGCTTCGTCGACACGCAGGCTTCGGTACAAGATGGTTTTTCGTGGATCGACAACAACAACGGTACCTTCACGAAGGGCGAGGACAACAAGCGCTACGGCAACCTCGATCTCTACGGATTTGGGTTGATGCCTTCTGACGAGGTTCCCCCGTTTTTTGCGATCGTCGACATCCCTGGCTACGAACCGCCCAACTGTAGTGCGTATGGTAGCGTGCGACCTCCCACAGGAAGGGTAGTGCAGGGACGCCGGCAGGACATCACCATCAACGACATCATCGCTGCCAACGGTGTGCGAACGCCCGATAGCGACTCGGGTTACTGGCGAGAGCTACAGGTGGTCGTGCTGCGTCCCGGTGAAGACCCAGGTGGCGGCACGGCAGTGGGCCTTGCACAGCGCATCGATCGTGCTCGCGTATGGTGGGAGCAATGGGCGCAAATCAATTCGCAGCGTCGTCTGGTCGTGTGCACACGTAGCACGGGTGACTGCGGCGATCCCCGATCGGATGTCGTCTCCATTGATGGCAACGTCGGCAAGGTTGTTCCCGGCCAGGCGCCCGTGGCATTCAATGTGAATATCGCAAACTCCGGCACTCGGCTTGCGACGGGACTCACGGCCTGGATGACGGCCGTCGTGGGCGATCGGGTGATTGCCTCGGGAGCTCCCAAACCGGTGGGCGCAGGTGCGTTGACACCGGGTCAGAACGTTACCGAGTCGTTTTCGCTGGATCTCGCCGGGGTTGCCTGTGGTACCGAGGCCGTGGTGACCGCGTGGACCCAAAGTGATCATCACTATTCGCGGTTTCGTACCACGAATTTCATTGGCACCGAAACCAAACGGTCGGATGGTTTTGAGGCCGCCGACGACGAGGGCTGGGTTGTGAACGCCGATGGCAAGGATTCAACCCTCGGTGCGAAATGGGAACGTGGTACGCCTCAGGCCTCGTTTCTCCGTGCAAGCCAGGTGCAACCCGGTGCGGCTCATGGTGGTATCAAGGCCTGGGTGACGGGGCTTGCTCCGACCGAGGCTTCAAATCCCGGGTACGTGCGCGCGGGTGTCACGTCCCTTGATTCGCCTGGCATTGAGGCCCGTGGACTGTTGTCACCCACCCTGCGCTACTGGTTGTCGTTCGCGGGTGTGCGTTCTTCTCCGTCGGCGATTGGAATTGAAACCTCACCCGATTCTCGCCTGTACGTTGCGGTGCGCTCGCTCATACCCGGAGATGCCGGCATCGTCGCTTCAGCGTGGCGTGACATCGACATCGTCGCAGGAACGGCAACCAATGGTTGGGTTCAACGATCGGCTCGACTCCCGGTCGATTTGGATACGAGTGGCCAGTTGCAATTTCGATTCGTTGCGGCCGATCTCAACGACGGCGCGGGTGCCGTCGAAGCGGCCATCGATGACTTGGAGGTTGTCAGTCTGCTTCCGGCCTGTATCGCGGCGACACCGCCCATCCCGATCAAAGATGACGCCGGATGTGGTTGTCGCATGGGTGCTCAGGCGTCACGGGTGCCGCGCTCGCTCTGGATCGTTTCGCTATTGACGGTCGTCGGTCTTTTCAGGGGGCGACTTCGCCGGATTCCGTCAAAATCGAGATCCGTTCCGCGCCTGCTCGGCGGGCCACCGACATGATGTCGACGGTGGTGCCGAGTAACACGTTTTTGTCGCCGCGAATCAGAACGTTCTGAGAATCCACCTCGATGAGGGCCTTTCTCAGCTCGGCCTCGAGGGTCTCGGGCGTGACCTTCTTGTTGAAGATATAAAGTTCGTTGGCCTTCGTGATGGTGAGAATTGGATCCGTACGGCGTTTCGAAACTTCGCCAGCAGACTTGGACTTGGGTAGCACGACTTTGACGCCCGATCGGGTCGACTTGTCGGTTTCAACCATCGCGGTCGAGGTCACCATGAAGATGATGAGGAGCACGAGAAACACGTCGGTCAACGGCGTAATGTTGATTTCGGCAACGATGGCTTCGTTGTCGCCACCTTCATTGCTGCCATCCTCCATGTTAACGCCCATGCTCACGGGAGACCTGCTTTCCTAGTTGGTTCCGCTTTGGGTAGCTTGTTTTTTGCTGTCGCCGCCCTTGTTGTCGCCACCGCCCGAATCGCCGCTTTTGTCGGCGCCGCCCGGCTGACCGTTTTGGCCAACTTCCGCGAGCGCCATCAGAAACTCTTCACAAAACAACTTGAACTGAACGTTCATCGCGTTGACCCGTGCTACGAAATAGTTGTAGGCGATGATGGCGTAGATGGCGACGAACAGGCCGCCCGCTGTTGCAACGAGTGCCGCGGCAATGCCGCTTGCAACCACCTTGAAACCACCGGTTCCGGCGGCCGCCATCGATTGAAATGCCTTCAAGATGCCGACCACGGTTCCGAAGAGTCCGACGAAGGGGGCTGACGAGCCCACGGTACCGAGCGCCCAGAGGTATCTTTTAAACGAAGCCAGTACAGCCAGCCGTTGTGAGGTCGCGACCTCGACCACCTTGTGAGGACGCTTCGCGTGGGCCTTCAGTGCTTTGTCGAAGATCTCCGCCAGTGGCTCACTCGAGGTCTCGCACAGCGCCCGCGCCTTGGCGAGGTCGCCACTTTCGAGCGCGCCGACAACCCGGTCCTTAAACGCCTCGGACCTCGGCAAGAGGTTCCAAAGCGAATAGATGCGCTCACAGATGATGGTCAGGCCCGCAAGAGACCAGGCCAAAAGCAGTACCAGAATGATCCATTCGTCCCGGATCAGGTCTCGGAGGGTTTCCCACGTCATGTCAGTGCAGCAATCATAGCCGCAACGTCGACGGTTGGCTAAGGGGGCGATCCTGCGGCTACAATGGACCCGCGAACCGCTCCGATGTCCGTTACCTCTGCCGATAGCGCTTTCTCCACGCGCGCGCTCCTGCCGCCCGGACAGCTGGGGCGTCGACTGGTTGGTTACGAACTCGTGTCGACGCTGGTCGAGGCGGTTGGATTTTTGGGCGTCGGCTACGCGATGTTGGCTGGCGTTTCGGGCACGAGCCGGGCGGTTTCCACTGGCGCGGTTTTGGGTGCCGCGCTTGTCGTCGCCACTGCGGCTCGAATGTTGGATGCATCGCGCTTGCTTCTGCGCGCCGATCGCGAACCCGAGTCTGGTCGCGTGCGTGAGGCCGAGGAGGAAGCGCTGGTCGAACAGGTTTTCGTTCGGCTTCCACTTGAAACGGCCGTGCTACGATCGCTTGCCTGGTTCGTGACCGGCCTGGTTTCGGTCGCCCTCTTGCTGGCGGATCGTCGACTTTCACCCGGGACCGCCGTTGGAACTGCCGCGGCCTTTTTATGGGTGGCACTCTGGATCGCGTCGGTCCGTTCGCTGATCTTCGAGACGTTGCTCGCGTCGGCGCGTGCGCGCGTGTTGCCGCGAATCGATGGCATGAAGCTGTTTCGACGTCGCTTCGTCGGTCGCACCATTCGCATTGCGGGTCTCGTGACCGGAGGCGGCCTTCTCGTGTTTGTGCTGGGTTTTTCTGCTACCAAGACCGGGACGTCATCGGATCTGGCGCATTTTGTTTCGATGGCTCTGCCGGTGTTGGCAGTCGCTACCTTTGCCTGGATACGAAGCGTTCACCGGCGATCGGCGCCCATGGTGCGTTACCTCGACGTTTGGCTCTCGGCGCCCCGCACCCGTGGGTTGGCCCGCGATGAAGCCTCGGCGGTTCCTGCTTTCATCACGGCGCAAGCCTTGCCGTATCGCCTGGGACTGTACCAGATCATGGTCCTCGGTTTTGTGCTCTTGCTTGCCACGGCATCCGTGCGCGTGCTGTGGGATTGGAAGGTCACGCAAAGCGGTCAGACCCTATTCATCGCGCTCGTGGCCGTGTTGCCCGCCTTCATGTACGGCGTGTTGTTTCAACGGCGAGCCCTGTCTCCCTTGCTGCGCCATCTGAGTTCGCGCCACCAACTTCCCATCGATACGACGGTTTCGCCGCTTGGGCTGAACGCGAAGCTGCTGTCGTCGTTTTCAGGGCTGGTGTTGTTGTCCGTCGGTTTTTTCGGCCTGGTGATTCGGGCAACCTCGCTTGCAGGTGCTGGTCTTTTGGTCCTGGTAGGTGGCGGGCTGGTGATTGTCCTGATGCGTTTGCTTGCACAAGAAGTTGTGGTGCCCATTGCGACGCTTGGTGGTCGCTCTCGGGACATGGCGCAGGGTGAGTTGGCTCGTCCGGTGCCTCCAGCCGGTGAAGCCGATGAAATTGGTCGGCTCACCATGGCTTTCGAGGAAATGCGGCGAGCCTTGCGTGATCGATTGCGTTCAACCGAGTCCATCAACATCGATCTCGAACGCGAAGTGCGTCGGCGAACCGAAGCGCTCGAACGGCGCAACACCGAACTGCGCGAAGCACTCGAGCAGTTGGAGAAAGCGAAGGACGACCTGGTTCGTTCGGAAAAACTGGCCTCGATGGGTCGCCTGGTGGCAGGCATCGCCCACGAGATCAACAATCCTGTGAACGCCGTCATCAATTCGCTTTCACCCCTCGAGGACCAACTTGACGAGTTCAAGCAGGCGCAAACGGCCGAGGCCCACGAAAAAGTCTCGGCCGAGGCCCGGGAGATTTTGCAGGTGATTCGGCGTGGCGCCGATCGAACCCGTGCGATTGTGCGAGCGCTGCACAACTATTCCCGCGGCGACGATCAGGCGGTAACCCAGGTTGATTTTTCACGGTCGGTCAATGATGCGGTCGATCTGTTGCGCCACCGATTGCAAGGCATCGAAGTTCGGCGCGAACTGGATCCGGGTCTTGTGCTGATGGGGTTTGCGGGTCAGTTGGATCAAGTTCTGATGAACCTCATGACAAACGCAGCACAGGCAATGGGGGAAAAGGGTGGTGTCATCACGGTTCGTGCAATGCCGGTTGGCGACACCATCGAGCTCGATGTGATCGACAACGGCCCGGGCATGTCGCCCGAGGTGGCGTCTCGTATTTTCGATCCTTTTTTCACGACCAAGGCCGTCGGAGAAGGTTCGGGCCTTGGCCTCTCGATCGTTCACGGCATCATCGACCGCCACGGTGGCCGAATCGACGTGACGAGCTTCCCCGGCGAAGGGACGCGTTTTCACATCGTGTTGCCCTCGGTGGGACCGGTGCCGATCAAACCGGCTTTTCAAGGTTCGTGACTCTCCGCGTCTAACAGGCGTTGGGCAACGGGATTGGGTGCCAATCGGCGCAAGTACGCGGCTCAGCAAGAAAAAACCTGTGGATAAAAAATTGACTGCTTGGCCGAGTCCTGGTGTGATGATGTAAGTATTGTCGTACAGATCGCTACAAACGGGTACACCATGACTTCTCGAAACAGCAAGACCATTGAAAATCGTTCTCGAACCACCGAGATCGTCGGAATTTGCCTTCTGGGAACCGGCGTTTTCTCAACGATTTCGATGATATCGCTGCAAATTGGCCACACCGATCTGATGGGAGTAGGGGGCGCAGCAACGGCTCGGGGCCTGTTCTCCCTGGCAGGTTTGGCGGCCTACCTGATGGTGGGCGCCTCACTCATCGTGGCGGTTCGCTGCTTTCGAGGGGCCGGCGTGTGGCGCAACCTCGCGGAATCTATTGGATTGTTTGGCATCGTCGCCGCGGTTGCGACCCTTTTGCACCTGCCATTTTCGGAACGCTCGGCCCCCGTCCGCGGCCCGGGGGGATTGCTGGGTCAGTGGCTCGGTGAGCTTTCGGCGAACTTCGTCGGTTCTCTCGGCGCGGCGCTTTTTGCCCTGACCTTGCTCACCATCTCTCTGACGTTGATGACGCCGCTTCGGATGGAACACCTGCTGAACCTGGCAGCGGGTGTTGGCAACCAGGTCTTTGCCGCCGGCGGATTCATGCTACGGGCGATCGGAAAGTTTGCGATCGAAATGTTCCCGCGCCGTCAAGAGGGCCACGATGATGAGACCCTCGAAGACGATGAGGATTCGTATGACGCACCGGTCGAGCGCACCGATCGTTTCGAGCGCACGTTGATCGCCACGCCCGCAGGACCCGTGGCTGTTGACACCGATGAAGACGACGACAGTCAGGACGAAGAAGACGAAGACGACGACGGCATCGACGAAGATGATCAGCCCATGATAGCTGCGGTCTCTGGCCGCCGCCGTCGTGCGAATCCTAGCGAAGATACCCTTAACGCGATCGCCGAGTTGGGTCGCGCAGATATCATCGCCGAAATCGCTGCGGCCGACAGCCCAGAAGACGCACTTGAAGAGCGCCTCGAAGCCGGGGAGCAGCCGTTCATCGGGACACCGTTGCGCAACAACGCCCCGGTGCGGGCGGCGATGGTCGAAGATGATTCGGAAGACGAAGACGCTAGCTTCGCGCAGGACAACGAAGAGGACGCACTGGCACTTTCGGTCAGCAAGGCTGTCTCGGCCGACGAACCGGTCATCATCATCGAAAAGGAAGTTCGACCGACACCCGTCGAGAGAAAACCCACGGGTCCCGGTTTCATTAAACTTTCAGCCGGCGAATACCAGCTTCCCAGCACGGAACTCTTGTCATACGAGCCTCCGAAGGCGACCGAGATCGACAAGCAGGAACTGTATGACATGGCCCGACGACTCGAAGAGGCCATGGAGAACTATGGCGTCAAGGGCAAGGTCAAAGAGATCCACATGGGACCCGTGGTCACCATGTACGAGTTTGCGCCGGCCCCCGGAACGCGTACCGGCAAGATCGTCGGTCTCGAAAACGATCTCGCGATGGCGTTGTCCGCCAAGGCTGTTCGTATCGTTGCACCGATCCCGGGCAAAGCGGTGGTTGGCGTCGAGGTTCCCAACAAGAACCGCGAAATGGTTTACCTGCGCGAGATCATCGAAGACGATTGCTTCGACAAGAACGGCAGCAAGCTGCAGATCTCGCTCGGCAAGGACATCAAGGGTGTTCCCGTTGCCGTCAACCTGGCGAAAATGCCGCACCTTCTCGTCGCCGGTACCACCGGCTCGGGTAAATCGGTTGCCGTCAATGGCATGATCGCGAGCATCCTCTTCAAGGCATCGCCAGAAGAAGTTCGCTTCATCATGGTGGATCCCAAGATGCTCGAGCTTTCCATCTACGAGGGCATTCCGCATTTGTTGCTGCCGGTCGTCACGGATCCCAATAAGGCGAATCTGGCCTTGCGCTGGGCTGTCGACGAGATGGAGCGTCGCTACGAGAAGCTTGCAAAGTCGGGCGTGCGCGACCTTGCCGGCTACAATCAAAAGATCGAAACGGCACCGGATTCCTTGCCGCGCGACGAACAGGGCAACGCACCCATCAAGATGCCGTACATCGTCATCGTCATCGACGAATTCGCCGATCTCATGATGGTCGCGCCGAAGGACGTCGAAACCTCGGTGGCGCGCATCGCACAAAAAGCCCGCGCCGCCGGCTTGCACCTGATTCTCGCAACACAACGTCCCTCGGTTGACGTCATTACGGGGCTCATCAAGGCCAACTTCCCTAGCCGTATTGCGCTTCAGGTCGCTTCCAAGATCGACGCCCGAACCATTCTCGATCAATCGGGCGCCGAAACGTTGCTTGGCAACGGCGACATGTTGTTCTCCGATCGCGGTGCCAAGTTGCAGCGCATTCACGGCGCCTTTCTGTCCGACGAAGATGTTCACAAGGTCGTCGAGACACTCAAGAAACAAGCCAAGCCCGTCTACGACATGGACATTCTCAAGCCCCGCGAAGAAGAAGGGGAGGGGTCTTTCCAGAACGACGAACCCGCGGATGCCCTGTACGACAAGGCCGTTGCCCTGGTTTGCGAGACGCGACAGGCGAGCGTGTCGTTTATTCAGCGTCGGCTGGCCATCGGCTACAACCGTGCCGCTCGCATGGTTGAACGGATGGAACAAGACGGTCTTGTTGGACCCGCCCAGGGCATGAAGCCGCGCGATGTCCTTGCGCCATCGGGTGAATACCTGTCGGCGAGCGCGTAGCTGACGCGCTCCGACAGGTGTGGACACCCAGTGGACCATTGCAGGCCGCGATTTGAAGCGCCCGGTCGGGGGTTCCGTCCAACTCAGGAAAGGTCTAGAAACACCCCATGTTGCTGTCCGGAATGCTGAAGAATCTCGTCGTCACGTTGCTCCTCGCGGCGCCTGCGGTGCCCGTTGCGAAGCCTGCTGCGCCCGTTGCGGCGCCTGCGGTGCCCGTTGCGAAGCCTGCTGCGCCCGTTGCGGCGCCTGCGGTGCCCGTTGCGAAGCCTGCGGTGCCCGTTGCGAAGCCTGCGGTGCCGGGTCTGGTGGCACCAGCCTCCGGTCGCCTCGCGCTGTCGGATGTCATGGGCCGCGTGCAAAAGTATTACGATATCACCAAATCCTACACGGCCCTGTTCGAGCAATCGCAGCTCAATGCGGCCTTTGGTCGAACCCGCAGGGCATCCGGAGAGGTTCTTTTCAAGAAGCCCGGCCGGATGCGGTGGAACTACAAAACGCCCGACAACAAGACATTTGTTTCCAATGGTTCTGTGTTGTGGCTCTACGAGCCCGTCGACAAACAGGCGTTCAAACAGGACTTGAAGGGATCACAGTTGCCGGCAGCGCTCGCTTTCTTGATGGGCAAAGGCAAGCTCTCGGATGATTTTGATGTGGCCTTTGCCGACAAGATAAGTTACGGCCGACCCGAAGACTATCGCCTCTCGCTTCGACCCCGCGTACCGCAGTCGCAATACAAATCCATCTATTTCATCGTCGATCCGACCACGTTTCACGTTCGGCAGAGCGTGCTGGTGGACGCGCAGGGCAACATCAATGACATCACCTTCAAAGATGCCAAGGTCAATCCGAAGCTCCTGGACACGACCTTTGAGTGGAAACCCCCGCAGGGAGTTCGCGTGATTGATGCCGCGAAGATGAGTCCGTCGCGATAGACTGAAACGCTTTGTTTGTTCGTGGGTCATATCGATCGTGCTACGGACTTCTGCTTCTGTGGGCGCTGTCGGTGCCTTGTGGCGTTGCGTTGGCCTCCGAGTCGGTGGGTGGCGTCGTCCTTGGAACGTACGAACGCACGGCCCTCGCCCGGGCACTTGGCGCGCGCGACCTGAAGGTTGACCCTGCGCCGGAAGGGAAACGCGTTGGTCGGATTGTGGTGGTCAATCACGATGTCTTTGGTCCCGACGACGCACAATTACAGTTTCTGAACCATTTCCACCAGACCACCCGCGAGTCGATCATTGAACGCGAGGTTCTGTTGCGTCCGGGCGACTTTTGGGACGCCACCATTGCGCAGGAGACGCGCCGTCGGTTGACGAACATTTCGTTCACGACCCTCGTGGTGGTGGCACCCGTTCATTCTGAATCGCCGGGAACGTTTGATCTGCTGATTGTTACCCGTGACGTATGGAGTCTTCGCCTCAACAGCAATTTTGAGTACCAAAATGGTGTCTTGTCGTTGCTTGAATTGCAGCCCTCCGAGAGCAACTTCCTCGGTCGGCGCAAACAGCTGGCGGTTATTTATGATCTGGATCTGGGTCGTTACGCGATAGGTCCGGGCTATCACGACAGCAACATTCGCGGTTCACGCTGGACACTGTCGGCGGGCGCACGCCTGTTGTTTGGAAGACAAAGCGATCAACTGGAGGGATCGTCAAGTTCGGCATCCTTGCGCTACCCCCTTTGGTCATTCAAACGACGCTGGGGCTTTGGTATCGGCGCGAGCCACTTTGTTGGAACCCAACGGCGGTTTTCGGGGGTGACCCAGGTTGATTCGGCGCCGGCACTTTGCACCTATTCCGGCGATGCGAATCGGTGTGATGCGGATCCGGATCGCGGAGTTCCGGTACGCTACCGCACGCACTACATTCAAGCCGGAAGCGATGTCACCCGGTCCTTCGGTCAAACCGTGGTCCAGCGCGTTTCACTCGGCTACGGATTTTCTGGTACGCGTCGCGAGCTGTTTTCGGATGATTTCGTAGCGCATCCTGAACTGCGGGCAGGTTTCCTGACTGATGTCTTGCCACGGACCGAGTTCGTTTCGGCATTTTCTCTGTCGTACGAATTGTCCCTGTCCGATTTTTTGCGCTACCGAGATCTGGGAACCTATGACTTTCCCGAGGACATTTCCATGGGACCAAGCGCCGGGTTGTCCGTTGCCTATTCCACGCCCTTACTCGGTTCAACGCGTGAGTTTTGGCGCTTTTCTGGCTCGGTCGGCTGGCGTGTCGAGATCGGACACCGGGGCTTGCTTGCGGTGTCGGCTGCGGCAGGAACCCGACTTCAAGAGGGCGATAGCCTTGATCGCAACCTCGGTACCGAACTGTATTTCGCAACCCCTCAGTTCTTCCGCGTGTTGCGTTTGGTCACGCGGGTCGAGACCCAGCGGCTTTCCAATAATCGCGCCAATTCCCGTTTCAGCATCGGCGGTGATACCGGCTTGCGAGGTTATCCCATTGGCGTCTTTCAGGGCGAGACATTCGTGCGCGGCAATGTCGAGTTGCGCAGCTCGGGATGGGCGGTCGGCTTTACCCGGATGGGCGGGGTGGCGTTCTGGGATTTCGGCCACGTTGCCGCCGATTACGATGCAATCCAATTGCACCACGACGTGGGCGTGGGTTGGCGATTGGTGATCCCGCAACTGCAAAGTACCGTCATACGCCTTGACTGGGCAGTGGCGTTGCAAGACGTGTCCACAGGCAACGGCGTGTTGCGTACGTCGGGATTTCCGGGTCGTTTGAGCGCGGGTTTCTCGCAGCCCTTTTAAACCCGCACTACTTCAAGGCTGCTTCGATGGCCGCCCGCAGATCTTGATCCTCGGGAACCACACCGGAATCGAATTCACGAAGAACCTGACCGTCTTTGCCGACGAGGTACTTGTGGAAGTTCCACTTGGGAGCGCCGTGTTTCGTGGTGAGAAACTGATAAACGGGAGACTGTCCGTCTCCTTTCGTCACGATCTTCTCAAACATGGGAAAAGTGACACGGTATTTCACGTTGCAAAACTCGCGGATCTCCTTGGCCGACCCTGGTTCTTGTTTTCCGAAATCGTTCGAGGGAAAGCCGAGTACCACCAGCCCTTTGTTCTCATACTCACGCCACAGCTTCTCAAGTCCGGCGTATTGTGGCGTCTTGCCGCAAGCCGAGGCGGTGTTGACCACCAGAACAGCTTTGCCTTTGTAAGCCGACAGCGGCTGACTTTTGCCTTCGAGCGTATTGGAGGTCAGATCAAAAAATGACATCGTGTCCTTCGTTTTCTTTTCCGTTTTCTTGTCGGTTTTCTTGCCGGCGGGGGTTGCATGTGCCGACGACATCACCAGCGCGGATATTCCCAATAGGACGGCGATTACAGGTGCCTTGATGGAACGCATGTTTTCACCCTATGGGATGCCGGCGAGGGTGTCCACGATTCAAAACCGGAGTATGTTTCGCCATCGTGTCTCGAATCACTGCTTTGCGTCGTTGGTCATGGCTTGTTGCTTTCGGTCTGTGGGGATGTCGCGGTACTGGCGGTGAACTCACGCAAAACCCGGTCCGAAGCGAGGTCGCCATCGAGACGGATCTGGTCCTGGCCTATGATTTCGAGTCGATTCACCTCGTCGCGGACGGGACATCCTCGACGGTCGCCAATGCGGCGCCGGGGGGCACACCGGGCAATGTCCACGGTGCGACAGCGGCCGAGGGTCGCTCTGGCATGGGGATCCACTTCGACGGTGACGATTGGATCGATACGGGTCTTGACCAAAAAATTGTGCATCGTGCTTTTGCCCTCTGGCTTCGAGCAGACGCGGTCCCACAAAAAGATGTGATTCCCTTTGGCACCATGCACGACGAAAGCCGTCTTTACTTCGGGTTTCCGCCGGAAGACAACACGGCTGGTCTTGGGATTGGCGCCGTATCGTATTACGGGAAAGGGGTGCCGTGGGTTCAGGATACGCTCTGGCACCTCGTGGTATTGAATCGGGTCGATGGCGAAGCGCGGTTATTTCTCGACGGCAAGCAAGCCATGTCGATGCCAGACGGCACTGTTGCCGCGGCCGGCATCTATTTTATTGGCGCCATCAACAAGGCCCACCTCGGACAGGCGCTACATCATTTCCGGGGAACGATTGACAGCGTGCGCATCTGGAATCGTTCGCTATCCGAACGCGAGATCGCGATGCTGCTCAACGAGAACTAACTACTGCACCGTCAGGCCCGCAATCGACTTGCGTTCCGACGTTGTCTTTGGCCACAATAGATTCGCTACCGGGAGCAGTCGTTCCGAGAGGTCGACAACCATTTCGTCGATGCCCGTCTGGGGCAGGGGTTTTTCGGGCAGCAACACCGCGTAGTTGCGAATCAGGATCGGCCGGGTGAGTCCCATCGCAGCCCGTCGATTCTCCTCGGCGATGTGATCGAGGATTGCCGGCAACGCACGAACGCCGGCCTTGCGGGTGTCGTGCAACAGCAACACGGCGCGATGGGGCAAGCGGGCCAACTTCGCTCGCACGTAGTCGACGATGTCATCCGTTTTTCGGCTGTGTCGCCAGTCCTGCGGATCAATGTTCCAACCCACATCCACCAGGCCTCGGCCACGCAACGCGATGTCGAGCTCAGGGCACTTGTCGCCAAAGGGCGCGCGGAACAAAAGGGGCGTCTGACCGGTCAGGTTGCGGATGATCTCGTCGTTGCCGTCGATCTCGGCGGCGATGATTTCCGGACGGTCGCAAAGGTGTTTGTGCCAGATGGTGTGGTTGGCGACGAGGTGACCGCGATTCACCATTTCCTGAACGAGCACACGCTGAATTCGGCCCCGTTCGCCGGGGGCGATGAGCCGACGGCCAGCCACAAAGAAGATCGCCTTCAAACCACGTCGCTCTAGCTCGTCGAGCACGATGGGGGTCGTGGCCATGTCCGGGCCGTCGTCGAAGGTGAGGAGGATCTCTCGTGCCGGATTCAGTACGGGTGCGGGCTCCGAGCGCCGCACTCGCGCGATTTGCCCGGTCCACGCGGCAACCAGCGCGCGGGTGGTGCTGCGCATCGCGATTGGATGGGCAATGTCACCGGTGTACGTGCGAGCGCTTCTTTCAGATCCGCTCAGAGGTCGGGCTATCGACGGCTTGATGGCCGACGACAATGCGCCGCTTGTGCCACCCACCACCGGCATGCACAAGACGAACGCCACCACTGCAATAACGGAAACCGTACGCGACAAGGTGTCTCAACGGATACGGCCTTTCGTATCGTTGAGCAAAAAATCGATCACGCTGTTCGCGACGGTCTGTGTACTACAAACAGAGGAACAAGGTCGGCTTCGTGTTGTGCTGCAACCCGAAGCTGCTCGAGAACAGGTCAACGGACATGGTGAGCTTCATCGAGCCATTGGAAACCACGCCGGTGAACTTGGCGGGCTGGCCAGGTGGAGGCGCGGGGAATGCAATGCCCAAGTCACCACCGTTTGCCGGCGTGGGTCCGCCCTGTCCGGGCTGATACCAACCGCTCCAGCCAAATGATCCGTCTCGGTTGAGGGTGAGGGGACCGTTGATGGTGGCGTTGCCGCAATCAAAGAGGATCGAGGCGCCCACACTTGGGTCCCTGACCGTGATCTCGATGTGTTGACCACCGTATAATCCCGCTGGCAAGAGCGCGGGATCCACCTTGCACGCCCCATCGTGTTTTTTTGCAACGCCGGCGCTCTGGCGCTCGCAGTCGTTGCCAAAGGTCTTGCCGTCGCAACCGCAAACCGGAAAGAGCGACTTGTCGCATGCCTGCGGTACCTTCATGCAAGTACCACCGACATCGGCGATGTTGCAGGTTCCTGGCTTCTGCTCGCAGCGCAATCCGAGCTGGCAGGCACGGCCAGCAAATCCACCGCAAAACTCACCCAGCTTGGCGCCGATGTCCAGTCGACATTCACCGTTATAGGCAAGCGACATGCCCGCGCTGCGACGCACGCAATCGTTGCCATAGGTCGTGCCATCGCAGCCGCAAACGGGGGCATAGATCTCTGCGCAAGCCTGGCTTTGCACCTGGCAGATCCCCTTGGTCTCAACCGTCGTACAGATTCCAGCAAGCTGCTCGCAGAACAGACCGCGCTGGCACTGGCGGCTCGAATTGGCACCGGTCAAGCAGGTGTCACCTTTGCCGACCAGCATGGGTCGCTGCCTGCATTCACCGTCGTAAAGCTTCGAGACCCCGGCGCCCCGGCGATCGCAATCGCTGCCGTAGGTCTTGTTGTCACAGCCGCACACCGGCGCGTAGATCGCAGGACAATCCTGCGAACGCGTCACACAGATCGCGGTGCTCGGCAAAGGAGCACCTGAGCCACCACCCGCACCACAGTTGCTGGACCTTGGATCGCAAGGTGCAACGAGTGCTTGATCGGCCGATACCCCACCGGTGGTGCTGCCGCCGCTGGCTCCAAATCCACCTTGGTTGCAGTCGTTGGTTAACGACTCACAAAACTGTCCAGGGCCGCAGAGGGCGCCATCGCAGTAAACGCCGCCCGTTGTTCCACCGAAGGCGATACCGCCGCCGCCTCCGCCTTTACCGCCAATCTGGCCGCCCTTGCCACCAACCGTTCCGCCACCGTCGCCGCCACCGTCGTCGCCACCCATCAATCCGCCGCCTTCTCCACCCGCTTGGCTTCCGCCGGTTCCTGTGTCGAGCGCAATGGCGTCCACGTTGCAGGCTGGTAGGGCGATTGAGATCGCTCCGAGCGACATCAAGACACAAAAGGGTCGGCTGGTAAACTTCATGAACACCTGTTGTAGCAAGCCGCATTCCGTCCAAATGCCAGGGAGCGTGTGCGTGTTATTTCAAGGTCTTAGCCGGGTCTCTGCCCGTCAATTGCGGCGTTGCGGCGACAGTTTTCTGAGACCAGACCGCAACGGATCTCAGAGCCCCGAGGGGTTGAGATAGCCCCGCTCGATGGCGGCGAACACGGCGGCGGTACGGCTCTTGACGCCGAGCCGTTTGAAAAGCTGGCTGATGTAGACCCGCACGGTGCCGTGGGTAAATGCCATCGCTTCTGCGATTTGTTTGTTGGAATGCCCGTGGAAAATGAGGCGGAGGATGCGCAAATCCCGTTCGTTCAACACTTCTCGAACTGGGTTCGACGCGCCATCGGACATCGGCGCCATCGGTACAACGTCGGAATTGGTGGCAACGTTCATCTCGTATAGATGTAGCCATCGGCCCCCGTTCCGTTCGCGGGCCAAAAGTCCTAATTTGCGCAGGCTTTTTGTAAACTACTGATTTTATTGAGAACGCTCGTTCCTAGACCGGTGCGTTTTCGGCCGCTTTTTTGAGGCGTTCCATTTCCTCGGCGTCAATTTCGCGTTCCTGCATGAACGCAATGCCCACAATGCCCCGCACGTGTCCGGCCGGATCGTGGATCGGAATGGCCGCGGCTGCGTTGGCATTGACCGCCTTGGCACCGGGCCGAACATCGCCCGTCGCGTCTTCTTTTAGGTTGCAGGTCTGCACGGGCGCATCCCGTTCGAGCGCGAGGCCTGCCATGCCTTTTCCGCGCGGCACCCTCTGCACCTTTTGAACCACGATGGGCGGAATGTTCACGGCGGCGCCAAGCTGGAGATCCTCTCCCTGTCGCACGTGGACGGTGCCTGCCACGCCACCATTGTCAGCGATGTATTGCTTCAACCAAATTTCGAGCGCGCCATCAATCATGGCCGCAGTTTACTACCAATCTGTGACCGAGCAACGCCGCCGATGGCACCGATGCCCACATGCCCTGACCGGAAATGCGCGACCGCCCCGAAAGCGATTGCCAAGCTAAACGTAGCACTGTGAGCATCACGGCAGTTCTTTGATGCGGATGTTCCGATAGAACACATCGGCAAACTCGGCCTGCACGATGCGGATAGAGCGCCCGTTGCCATTGCAGCAAGGGCACTTCGACGGGACAGAAGCGAGTCGATTTTCATGGGGAAAACCTACCACGGCTGCGCCGCTCCACCTCACGAAGCCTGCGCAAACGGAGGGGGCATTCGAGGAGGCGTTTCCCCGTCGCAACTTGGACTATTTGCGGTCGATGCGGAAGATGTTGCCGGCAGCAAGATCGTGCACGTACAGGGTTCCATCCCCCGCACGACCAAAGCCATTGAGTCCTTGAATTCGCGTCTGGGCTGTCGACAGTTCGGCCGTGTGATCCGCATGACAGGTGGCCTTGCCATCTTTGACGATGAAGGACTTCACGAAGTTGCGGACGTTGTCGCCGTAGAAATACCGTCCGTCCAATTGTGCATCTTTGCCACGGTAGACAAGGCCACCCATGATTGCTGCCGAGCAAGACCCCGAGGTCCCGCCGACATCGCAACTGAAACCTTTTTGCATATACGAATCGGGAATCGCGGCCCATCCCGCTCCATCATGCGGGTATTCGTGGATGGGAAGATAACCAAACGACTCCCAAGGAAAGTGTGTGAAAGCAGGCATTGGATGTGTGCCTTCCATCCCTGCTTGGTAGTGCAGTGTTCCCTCGCGTTTGTTCGGATCGTATCCCCATCCGAAGTTCAAGTCGGTCTTGCCGGGCGGTACCCAGTTGATCTCTTCCCACGACGACCAACCCACGTCACCGATGTACAGATCACCTGTTTTGCGATCAAATGAACCGCGATACGGATTGCGTATGCCGTACGCCCAAACGTGTTTGTCTGCACCCGCGGCAGACAGATTACCCAACGGCTTGCTCTCAGGCTTATCGACATCAATGCGCAAAATCTTGGAAAGCTTGCGCGTCGGATCTTGACCCACCTTTTCGGAATCCATTCCGCCGCCATCTCCAATGCCAGCGTACAAGTATCCTTCGGGTCCGAAGTCGAGCATCCCGCCGATGTGGTGATCATCCCGGTGTGCGACGACACTGAGCGCTATGAGCTTCGCATCGGCTTTGTTGGGATCAGCGGCGGACACGCGTCCTTGCGCAATCACGATGTGACCTTCACCACCGGTGGAGTATGGATCATTGCTGCGGCGGGTGTAGAAAACATAGAAGCGCGGATCGGTTGGAAATTTTGGGTGCAACGAGATGTTGAGCAATCCGCGTTCAGAATCGCCCGAGACCGCTGTCGTGATGACGCTCGATCGGATATCCAGGAACGGCGCATCCAATAGCTTGTTGTCCGGCAAGATCCGAACCCGCCCCTCGCGTTCAACGACGAACATCCGAGTTTCGCCGGGTGCCCCGACGAGCGCCGTCGGACTCGCGGCGGTTGTAATACGGGTGAGTTTCAAACCGGGCGGTACGCAATCGCCTGTGCTGTTGGCAGAAACCGTACCACCGGTTTGGCCCATTCCGCCCGAGTGACGCATGCCGCCTGTGCCGGTGCCACCACCATTCGTACCACCGTTTTTCGATCCACCGTTGCCACCGTTGCCACTTCCGCCTACCCCTCCAGCCCCGCTTTCGCCCGCGTTGCTGCCGTCGCCGCCGCTGTTGTCACCGCCATTGGCGCTGTTGCCGCCTTCGTAGGCGTTGCCCCCACCCGTTTTGTTGCTGCTCTGGCATCCCAGTGCAGCACCGCCGAGAACAAACAACGCGGTAACGGCAAAAGGCGATCGAACGGCACGCAGTTCCATGCTCCCAGACTAGGCATCCCGAACCGAGCTGCCTATTGACCCGGGTTATCGGTCCGGGTGCAGACCTAGACGGTCACAGGCGACCGGCGCTTCTGCGTCAAAAGCGAAACAACCACCAAGGTCAGGAATCCCAATGGAATCGTGAAGATGGCGGGTTGGCTCAGTTGGAACGGGGCGGCAGCGGCATCCAGACCATAAACGCTCTTGTAGGTTTGGCCCGACAAGAGAATCCATCCGAGTGACGACACCATGCCCACGATGATGGCGGTTGTGATGCCTTGCTTGGTCGTCTTCTTCCAGAACAACAACATGATCAACGATGGCAGATTCGCCGACGCCGCCACGTTGAAGGCCCAGCCGACGAGGAAGTTCACGTTCATCTTCTCGAAGACGACGCCGAGGATCATCGCGACGATCCCGACGATCACGGCAACCAACTTTCCGGCGCGAACCTTGTTGTGATCGGAAAGCTCCAGCTTGAATACGTTGGTGAGCATGTCGTGCGCCACCGCACCACTCGCCGCCATGATGAGACCGCTCACCGTCCCGAGCACGGTGGTAAACGCGATGGCAGAAATGATCGCGAACGGCAATTCGCCAAAGCCCTTGGCCAAAAGTGGCGCGGCCATGTTGCTGTTGGTCACGTCGAGTGTTCCGCCCGTCATGGCGCCAAGGCCAAGGAAGAGTGTCAGGACGTAAAAGAAACCGATGCTGGCGATGCCGACGACGGTGCTCTTGCGAACGGCGGATGCATCCTTGACCGTGTAATACCGAATCAAGATGTGTGGCAGCGAGGCTGTCCCGCAGAAAAGCGCGAGCATGAGCGAAAGGAAATCGAGCTTCTTCAGTGGGTCGCTTTGCGCGAGGCCAGCGAAAGTGGGGCTCGCGCCCGGAACCAATACCTTGTCCCCTGCGGTGGGTTTCTGGAAATAGACGTTGATCTCGACCGCGCGACCGTCGCGCCTGTCGACGAGTTTGTCGTTGCCCCACAGCAAGATTTCACTTTGCTGCAAGGTGGAAAGGAACTCGGCCGGCCCAAGGGGACCCGTGTCCGCCTTGCCACCAGGCAAACGCGACAGGTTGCCAACGGGGCGTAGGTCGGTTTGGCCCTCTCCGCGTCCCTGGGGCAGGCCGTTGACCCACGTCTTTTTCTTGCCATCGGCGTCGGTTTCAGTCTCAACAAACTGGGTTTCGGTAAGCGTATTACCGGTTTTGCGCCAGATCTCAATTACGCCTTTTTCGTTCTTCAAACGAAGATAGGGAAGTCCCTTCCATGGGCCTTCGTCGCCGAGGATCGTGATCCCGGCGCGACCTTCAAAGTGGTTCGCGGGAACGGTCTTGAAGGGGATGAATGCGGAATTCTCCGGAGTTGGCGTCGTGGAAAGCCCGCGGTTCAGGATGAGTACCGTCAAGATCGCACAGAAAAACACCAGCAACGAACCCTTGATGAACTGCACCCAGGTCGTCGAGACCATGCCTGCCGTTGCCACGATGAAGATGACGACAACGCCAACCAACACCACGCCTTGCAGATGGCTGAACCCAAGCAGCGGTTTGACGAGCGCGCCGGCGCCGACCATCTGTGGGATGAGGTAGAAAATACTGACCACCATCGTGCTGATGGCGGCCGAGAGTTTGATGCCGCGGCTACCGAACTTGCTGTCGAGCGCGTCGGCAAAGGTAAAACGCCCCAGTCGTTTGATGGGTTCGGCGACGACGAAGAGCGCGACGATCCAGCCGGCAAGGTAGCCGATGGAATAGAGGAACCCGTCGTAGCCGAAAAATGCGATCATTCCGCAGATACCAAGGAACGATGCGGCGGACAGGTAGTCACCGGCAAACGCAACACCATTGACGAACCAGTGGATCTGTCCGTGCGCTGCGTAATACCCTTGCGCGGATTTCGCCTTGCGACCCAGGAACAGCGACAACCCGATGACGACGGAAACAAATGCGATGAAGATTGCGATTGCCGTGGAAGAGCCTTCGTAGATCATCGGGCCTGGTCTCGCTGTCCGCGGTTGGCGAGAATCACGTAGGCGATGGCGAGGCAAAGGGCGGCGATGATGAGTCCAAAGCCGTAGACGATGGCCAGATTCATTCCGAGCAAAACCGGGGTGGCCATGCTCGCCGGCGAGATCACGTTCCAGGCCATAAACCCGCCGTACAGCGCGAGGTAAACCACAAACAGAAGCAATCCAGTTCGCTTGTTGCGGTCAGAGTGGTCGATGGCGGGTGGTGAATCGCTGTGTTCTTGGGCCATGGTGCTGTTCCGGGGCCATTTGTATCCCGAACGTCGCGGTCACGGTAGCCCCCATGTGTCCCGGACTGGATTGACGCGCCAGGTGCGTCGGCGTCGTCACCATGGCCCCGGCACGTTAGCGGACGATGGCTCTCGGTTCTCGGGCGGGCTACACTTTGCACAAGACTTCGCCATGCTGGATCGCTTACCAAGGTCGCCCGCCCAGCTGGTGGTTCACGATGAACCGGAATCCTGTCCTTACCTGGACAGCCAAATTGCGCGTTTGCCGTTGCGGGTACCGTCGCGGCGTCTGACGCGGGCCGAGTCCGATACCCACTGGGAGCAAGGAGACCGACGTCACGGCGTCTTGCTCTATCGGCCCGCCTGTCCCACTTGCCGCGCATGCGAGCCGATGCGGGTTCCGATTCGTGACTTTGTTCCGGGTGCGAGCCATCGCCGTGTGGTGCGCCGCGGTGACGCGGTCCTCACCCTGCGGGTGGGCGAGCCCCATTTTACAAGCGATCGCCTTGCGCTCTACGAGAAACACAAAAGCCAACGCGGGCTGCGTCTGACCGAGGAATCGCGGATGGGGGAGGCGGGTTATCGCGGTTTCTTCACCGAATCGTGTGTCGAAACGCTGGAGATGTCGTACTGGCTCGATGAGCGCCTGGTTGGCATCGCGATCACCGATCGCGGCCTGGCGTCGATGTCAGCGGTCTACACCTTCTTTGATCCCGATCTCGCCCGCTATAGCCTCGGTACCTATTCCATCCTCAAACAAATGCAGTTGTGCAAGTCCTGGCAATTGGAATACCTCTACCTTGGCTTCTACGTGGCGGACAACGCGCACATGCGTTACAAGGCGCTCTACAAGCCACATGAACTGTTAAAGAACGGACAGTGGAGCCGGGTGGAATGAACGCCGACTCCGGAATGGCGTCCAGGCAATCTGCCACACCTCCGGTTTGGCTGGGGAAAGGCCGCATCACCCTGTTGTTGGATGTCATCGGTGGATGGCGACAAAACTGGGACAAACTTGCGCAACTTTACGCCTTGTTGTCGGCACTCGTGCGTCCGTCGGTGGTTCGGGGGCGATTGCAGCGGTTGCTTGACCTTGGTCATGTGGATGGACTCGCAACCGTGTCACAGCTTCTCGTTGCAGCCCGCGACCAGATGATGCTCTGTGCCGCCGAAGAGACGCGCATTTTCTACCGCAGCCAATCCATCCCCTGGATTTTTCACAACGTTCGACGTTTTGTTTCGGGGCCCGCCACCATGCTGGATCCGATGGGCCTATTTTCGTCCCCCGATGCCATCATCCACCACGTCCTGCAGACCTTTCACCGCCATCCCATTTACGATCTGGTGTTGTTGCGTGCTCACCCTGATGGCCTTGCCCAGATGCAGCTGCAAGCCGACCAGATCGTGGCGGGAACCCATCCCCACCAACGCGCTCTGTGTTCGCTCATCGAAGACGGTTCGTATCACGCGCGATTGCCGGGTGACATCGCCGCCATCGTCGCGGCACCGTATGCCCCGGCGCGGCCGATTCCGTCGGCATTGCTCCCTGAACCTGAGTTGATGTTGGGTATGGAGCAGTTCAAGGACATCGCCGGTTTTGTTCGCTATGCCCGACGGTTACGGGTGGGGCCTCTCGGGGCATTTCGTGCCTGGATGGAAGTGGCCTGGAACGAAACGGTCGGGGGCCTCCTCGGATGGCACGTGGGTCCGCGTACCATCTCGATCGAAGCTTGCGATCAGGATTTACGAACTTCTGCAACCCAGGTCCGTTTCCCGCTATTGGGCTAATTCGCCGCATCGCGGGCACCGGAAAGGCCTCGGAGGAATTTTTTACTTGGAGATCCAGGTCTTGGTGGCGCGGGGCCTTGGCAAAACGCGGCTCTGAAAACTATACTTTGCTGTCGCCTTTCCTCCTGCTGTATCGAGGATGCCAAAACCATGACCTTCAAACGTTGCGTATTACCGTTTCCATCGGGCGTGTTTGTTTCCGCCGCCGTTGCGTTTGCATTGGTGCTCACCCTGTCGAGTCCGGCCGAGGCCAAACGACTCGGTCCAACTCAGGGTCAATGTCGCGCTTGTCACGACTCGGGCAAGTCAACGCTCGTGACCGTGACGGCGGCTTCGATGGCGCCCGCGATCAGTTCTATTACCAAGCTGACCGTGTCGGTGACCATGGCGGCGGGCGATACCGTGGGTGGCATGTTCATTTCGATCGAGGGCGACGGCATGTTGCGAATGGTTGCCGGTCAAGGCACCCGCTTCGAAGGAAGCGCCATCACCCATGCCATGCCCAAGGCAGCTGTCGGCGGCAAGGCGACTTTCGATGTCGAATACGTCGCACCGAACAAGCAGGGACGGGTCGACATCTCGGTCGGCGGTATATCCGCCAACAACAACGAGAAAGAACACGATGACTCTTCTGGTCAGGCCTTTCTGAGCCTGGCAATCGGCTGTGGCATGGGGACCATCTACTACCTCGACGATGATGCCGATGGTTTCGGTGATGAGATGGGCCGATTTACCCGAGCTTGCGCGAAACCTGCGGGCTACTCGGACAAGATCGGCGATTGCAACGATGCAAACTTGGAGGTGTCGCCCACAGCGAAGGAGACCTGCAACCAGCGTGACGACGATTGCAACGGACAAACCGACGAGGGACTTCCCGAGGTCACGCTCTTCAAAGACGGCGATGGCGACGGCTACGGAAAATCTGGCACCGAGATGATGATGGGTTGTGGTGCCCGTTTTGGATGGGGTGTCGGTGACGGCGATTGCAACGACCTGAACCGCGACGTGCATCCCAGGGCGATGGAGTTGTGTAACAACATCGACGACAACTGCAGTGGCGGCGTTGACGAAGGTGCATTGCCAGTTTGCGGGGTAGGATTCTGCCGGCGGTATGGCGTTAGCTGCGATCGCCCAGACGATTGTCGTCCCGGAAAACCAAGCGTTGAGAAGTGCGATCTTCAGGACAACGATTGCGACGGCGAAACCGATGAGGGAGCCACCGATTGCAAGGCGAATGAGGTTTGCGAAAACGCCACTTGCGTTCCTGATACCGGCGCAAAGGGTGGCGGCTCAGGTGAAGGGGGCGGTTCGGGCTCCGGCACGGCGGGCCAGAGTGGAGGGGGTGGTTCACGCCGCAGTTCGGGTGGTGGATGCGTTTTCGCCGCCCACACGGGTCCCTCCTGCGCGGGGCTACTTTGGGTGCTGGTCGTTGGCAGCGTGGGCCTGTTTTTCCGGACAAAGAATGGCCGTCGCCGTTCGCATCGGGGTGCCTGATACGCGCGAGGCGGGTTATGGTGCGCCGGTCGTGAACGAAGAACAACTCAAAGAGATCCTGGCCAGCGTTCAGGCCGGTACGCTCCCGGTCGATGGCGCGATCTCCGGGTTGCGCGATTGGCCGTTCAAGTCGCTCGGCTTCGCCAACGCCGATGTGCATCGAAAATTGCGCACGGGTTACGCCGAAGTGGTCTTTGGACCCGGAAAGACCGCCGAACAGATTGCAGAGATCCTGGCGGAACTCGGTAAACACGGGGGCACCGTATTCGCCTCGCGGGTGCAGGCCGATGTCGCGAGCGACGTGTTGAAATGCCTTCCCACTGCAGAATCGTTCTCGGCCCGCGAACCGTCGTGGCTCGGGGGCGTGGTACGATTTCCGTGTTAACCGCCGGTACGTCTGACATTCCCGTGGCGGAAGAGGCCGCGGTCACAGCGGAACTCGATGGCAACCGCGTTGAACGCATTTTCGATGTGGGTGTTGCCGGCCTGCATCGTTTGCTCGCGCACCGCGAACAGGTCGAGGCTGCAGATGTTTTGGTCGTCGTTGCCGGAATGGACGGCGTGCTGCCGACCGTTACCGCCGGTCTGTTTTCGCGGCCGGTGATAGTGGTGCCGACCAGCGTCGGCTACGGCGCAAGTGTCGCCGGTGTTGCGGCGCTTCTGACCATGCTAAACGCCTGTGCGTCCGGAGTGTCCGTGGTAAATATCGACAATGGTTTTGGTGCCGGTCGGATCGCCTTGATGATCAATCGAAAGCGCACATGACAAAAATTAAAGCGCCTTCCCGCCCAAAACTTTCGGCCTCGGTGGAAATGCGTGGGTCGCACCTGCACTACGATCCCACTTCGGGTATCGCGGGCGATATGGCCGTCGCCGCTCTGGTTTCCCTTGGCGTTCCAAGCGACGTCGTCACCGATGCGGTCGCCGCAATTGGGGTTTCGGGTTTGTCGACGGCATTCGAGGAACGCAAACGTGGTGGCATGATGGGACTTGGGTTCGTGGTGGATTGGCCGGAGCGGCAACCTGCTGTGCCCCGGGCGGTTGGCCGAAAGCCGGCCATGGGAAAGCTGACCGCGCACGGCCCCGCGCACAGCCGCGATGGCCATACGCACAGCCACGATGGCCACGCGCACAGCCACGTTGGCCATACGCACAGCCACGTTGGCCATACGCACAGCCACGATGGCCACGCGCAATCGTCGCGCGCACATAGCCACTGCGACTACGCGGCGATTCGCAAGTTGTTGAAAGCAGCTTCGCTGGATGCCCGGGCGCGCAAGTTGGCCGAAGAGATCTTCGAGCGCATTGCCCTCGTTGAGGCCGAGGTGCACGGAATCAAGGTGGATGCCGTTGGCTTCCACGAGGTTGGCGCCTACGATTCCATCGCCGATATTGTGGGATTTGGGGCTGCGTACGCGTGGCTTGCACCATCCTCGGTGTCCTCGTCGCCGCCTGTGCTTGGCTCGGGACAAATACGCACGGCCCACGGGGTGTTGCCCGTTCCGGCGCCCGCGACCGCCCTCTTGTTGAAAGGCATCCCGACACAAACCGGCGGATTCGGCGAGCTTGTGACACCAACGGGTGCAGCGATTCTTGCTGCAACCGTATCGCGTTTTGGTGAGTTGCCGGCAATCGTGATGCAAGGCGTGGGCCTTGGAGCAGGAACCCGAGAGACTTCCGATCGACCCAACGTGCTGCGGGTGATTGCGGGCGTTCCACTCGCCCGTGATGCGAATACGGAATCGGCACTGCTCATGCTCGAAACGAATGTCGATGACATGAACCCCGAGCTCGTCCCCGTGCTGCTCGATGCCTTGCTCGCCTCTGGATCGCTGGATGCGTGGGTGACCCCCATTTTGATGAAGAAAGGGCGTCCTGCGTTTCAAGTGGGTGCATTGGTTCCGCCTGCGTTTCGGGATGCGGTGGAGTCCGCACTTTTTGCCAACAGCACAACCCTCGGCGTTCGGGTCTCGAGGGTGGAGCGGACGATACTTGGCCGCGTGCAGGCTTCGGTGAAAACCCCGCACGGAATCGTTGCCGTAAAGCTTGCCGTTCAAGCGGGACGGGTTGTGGGTGCTTCTCCCGAATTCGATTCTTGTCGTACACTTGCTGAACGTCACAAGGTGCCAGTACGCCAGGTCATGGCAGGCGCCGCTGCCGCCGCCAATGTCTGGTTGGGCAGGAAACCGCCAACGGGGTAGCTGTGGCAACGCCGAGAAAAACGCGAACCAACCCTCCCACGACGCCCGCGCCCGCGAAGGTGAAGACGCAACTTCCACCTCAAACCGTGGAGGCGGGGGGCGTATCCCGCTTTCCCGTCCTTCCGGCGCCGGATATGTTGCGCGCGATCGTAGGCCTGTCCCGGGCACTCAGCGCGGATATGCTCGAAAGCGAACTGTCGCGACTGGTGCAAACCACGCTACTCGAACTCTTGCCCGGCCGCCTCGTCGCGGTTCGGATGATCAATCCGAAGACGCGCATGACGACCTCGGTCCTGTCGTCTGCACCGCTTGTTGAAGAAGCGTCGACCTTGCCGATAACGATCGAGCGCGGCGGCCTCGATTATCCGTACGTACGCGAGAACCTTCCTTCCCAATCCGAATGGAAGGGTGCAGGCAACGCCATCGAAATTGTGGACCGACATCCGCTGATTTTTCGCGATGCGGTTGCTGGCTTTTCAATTCCGCTTCTTGCGGGAGGTGAGATCAGTGGTGATTTGCACGTCAATTATCCATGGCCGCCGGATGCGCTTTCACCGCCACCCGAAGCGCAAGACAAGGCGTTGTTGATCCCGATCGCCAATCACATCGCCGTGGTTGCACATATGCGACGTCTTTTGCGCGAGACGTCTTATTTGCGCGAATATCAGGAACACCTCATCGATCAAGCCAACGTTCTCATCGTGGCCACTGATCTTTCGGGAAAAGTCACAGTTTGGAATCGATCGATGCACCGCCTGACCGGGTTTTCACGCAGCGATGTGCTCGAAAAGGATCTGGTTCAGTGGTCGGACGCACTTGGCACGCCCCAACTGGGTTTGTTGATGCGGCAGGTCGCGTCTGCCGGTGATACCGCAACCCGTGAGTTGCGCTTGCCCACCCAGGGCAACACCGTGTTGCGGGCGGCTTTCAACGTCGTCATCGTCAAGCAGGCGAACCAACCCGCCGCGGTGTTGGCAATCGGCCAAGACGTGACGGCACTGCGCGCTTTGCAAAGCCAGGTATTGCATTCAGAGAAACTGGCGACCCTTGGCCAGATCGCGGCTGGCGTTGCCCACGAAATCAACAACCCACTCACGTCCATTCAGCTGTGCGCCGACGCCGTGGCCCGCAAGGCCTTGCTCGCCACCGAGGGTAAAGTCCCCAACGTTTTTGACGCCGCCGATCTGGATCGCCTCGGTAAAATCAAGGAGGGAGCGGAACGCATTCGCAAGTTCGCCAAGGAACTTGTGACCTATGCGCGACCGTCCGGGACTGAACGCGAGGCTGTGGATATCAATGGTCTCGTCAACCAGGCCCTGTCCTTTTGCGAACATCCCCTCGACAAACACAAAGCCGAGCTTGAAAAAGACTTCCATCCGTCGCTGCCCCCAATACAGGCCGTCCGGGACCAGCTGTTGCAGGTCATCATCAATCTTGTGAACAACGCGGCCCAGGCTTTGCCTCCAACCGGTGGCATTGTTCGGGTGCGAACCTGGAAAAAAGGCAACACGATGGTTGGTATCGCCATATCGGATACGGGTCGGGGAATCCGCGATTCTGACCGTGCTCAGATCTTCGAGCCCTTCTTTTCGACCAAAGCACCGGGTGAAGGCACCGGTCTGGGCTTGTCTATCGTGAGGAATATTGTGTATTCACAAGGAGGTCAGATAACGTTCCAGAGTCGGTACGGTGGTGGAACCACTTTTGTGCTGACGTTGCCGGTGACACACACCGGAAGTGAAGATGGAGAATCGAAGCCCGCATGAAGCCTGAGCAAATTACCGAAGCGCTCGAAAGTGCCGCCACCCAGCTGGGGATCAAGGTTCGCTATGAAGCCTTGCCGCCCGGGGGCGTTTTGACTGGTGGGGGAATGTGCCGCGTGCGTGGGGCCTGGAATCTGTTTATCGACAAAAAGTCGAGCCCATCCGAGCGGATCCAGATCCTGACGGAGAACCTGTCCAGTTTTGATCTGACAAAAGTGGACATGCCGGCGAAGATTCGCCAACACCTTCGAATCGGTTTTCCGGCTGCCGTTCCCCAGCAAGGAACCGTCGCACCCTAGCGTTCGAGCCGGGTGATCTGCGCGACGAGAACCGGATCGGTTTGCAGCGCCTCACGCAACGCTGCTTCTACTTTTTGTCGAACATCAGGTGAGGCGGTGGGGCCCACCTGCGCATCCAGGATGCGGTTGACCACCTGGTTCACCGCATCGGCCGCGCTGAGTTTGCCGGCTTCCAGCGCCGAGCCGAGATCCTGAACGCCAGGAACACCCGCCGCAGTGGTTGCAGAAGCGGTTGTCCCACCGACGCCTTCGGCCGGTTTGCTGATTTCCGTCCGCTCGGCAAGCGCCTTGCCGCTCTCTTTACCCGCGCCGGGCGCCTCTGGTTTTGACAGCGCCTCATGGTTCGCGATGCCGTCCGGACTGCCGGTGACTGTGCCTGCGATTTTCATGCTGAAATGGACCTTATCACAGGCGCAAAGGGCCGTGCCTGATTGCCCCGCGCGGGTAGGGAGAGCGTTGAATTCACGTGATTAGCTCCTGATGTTGGCGAGGGCTGCTTTGGCCGTGTCGTGTTTGGCGCGAATTACGTTCGTGACCGTGGTGAACTGACGGTTCTCTTGCTGAATTTCCTGCTGCAACTGGATCAGGTAGGTGCTGTTTTTGAATCCATCAGCCTGAATCCGCTCCATGTCGCTCATCTGGGTGGTACTGGCGCCTGCTGCTGGTGCGGCCGCTCCGCCACCGATGGCATTTGCGGCCTGGTCAGCGCTGAGCAGCCCCATCGCCGCGACAGGACCCGTTACCATCGTCCCGGCCCCTGCCAGGCCGACCCAAATCAGATCCTTCAGGTTGATGTTGAGGCCATTCGCGTTGATGGCCGTTTCGCGTTCACGGGTGGTTTCAATGTTGAGATCACGGTTTCCGAGGTAGTTCGAGCTGGTTGCTGAGTTGGTTGCTGGGATGGTCATGAAATTTTTTCTCCTGACCGTTCTTCGGACAGGGGTGCCGGGCTGTTGCGGATTATTTCACCGCGACCGATTTTCACCTCCGGACACCGCTATATTGGTTGGGTGGGCCTTCTCCGTGGATTCCTCGCGCCGTTTCGTGGTGCCCTGTTCGTGGCGCGCCACGGTCTTTGGGGATACGTCGTTTTACCTCTCGTCATCAATGTTGGGATTGCGGTGCTCGGCTACCGGATCGCAAGCAGCGTTGTCGCCGAGCGCTGGGGCATGGATGGATGGGGAGGGTGGGCTGCGTCGTTGGCGCTGGCCTTGGGATTGATGCTCGTATTCCAGCCGATTCTGCTCGCTCCTTTCGTCGATGCGCTTTCTGAACGGACCGAAAAGATCGTCACCGGCGCCATTCCCTCGATGGGCTTCTTAAAGTCTGCCCTCCGGGCGATGTCGCACGGGGTTTTGAAATTCTTTTTGTATGCCCTGAGTCTTTCATTGACCCTTGCTCTGGGCAGCCTGACCGGGATTGGAAGCGTCCTGGGCGTCGTGCTCACCGGGGTGTTCTTGGCCTTTGATGGCTTTGATTACCCGCTCGGTCGGAGGGAAGTGGGCTTCGCGGGGAAGTGGGCCTACCTCGTGCGAAATCCGGGTTTGACGACGGGCTACGCGACGGGGACAACGCTCCTCTTTATGGTGCCGTTTGCCGCGCTGGTGGCCGTGCCGTTTGCGGCGGTTGGTGCGACATTGGCCTACCTTGACGGTGAAAAGGCGACCTCGAACGTGGCAAAAAGGAACAGTGAGGCGCCGGGAAGCGTGGGGCCAATCGCTTGACTTCGTTGCGCTTTGTCGGATACGAGTAATGACCGTTTTTTGGGCCGGTATGTCGGTCCTCCAAGCCTCAGCGACAAGGTATCGGATTGAGCAAGCCCATCCCGTTCGGAAAGTACTACCTCCTCGAACGGATCAATGTCGGGGGGATGGCAGAGGTCTTCAAAGCCAAGGCTTTTGGCGTGGAAGGCTTTGAGCGCATTCTCGCGATCAAACGCATCCTTTCGAACATTGCCGAGGATGAAGAATTCATCACGATGTTCATTGATGAGGCGAAGATCGCAGGCCAGCTGCAACACGCCAACATCGCCCACATCATGGATCTCGGGAAGGTGGACGACGACTACTTCATCGCGATGGAGTACGTATCCGGCAAGGACCTTCGCGCCATCTTTGACCACCTGCGCAAGCTCGATCTGACAACGCCGATCCCTCAGCTGTGTTTCATCGCAATGCAGGTTTGCGAAGGACTCGACTACGCACACGGCAAAAAGGACACTCAGGGTCGGCCGCTGAATCTGGTTCATCGAGACGTATCTCCTCAGAACGTGATCGTGGGGTTCGAGGGCGAGATCAAACTGGTCGATTTCGGCATTGCGAAAGCAGCCGGCAAGGCCTCGAAGACGCAGGCCGGAATTTTAAAGGGCAAGTTCGGCTACATGTCGCCAGAGCAGGTGCGCGGCCTGCCGGTGGATCGCCGCAGCGATATCTTCTCACTCGGCATTTGCATGTACGAGCTCATCACTGGTGAGCGGCTCTTCACCGGTGAGAGCGATTTCTCAACGCTCGAAAAGGTCCGGAACGTCGAGATTCTTCCACCCACGACGTTCAACAAGAAGATTGCTCCGGAACTGGAACGCATCCTGTTGAAAGCGCTCGCAAAGGATGCGGACGATCGTTATCAGAACGCGATCGATCTACACGACGATCTACAAGCCTATCTTTATTCCACGGGCGAGATGTGTTCTCGAAAAGATCTTGCCGCCTGGATGAAGCGGACGTGGGCGTCCGAGATCGACGAAGAAAACGCGAAGCTTGAGCAGTACACCAATCTGACTCAGCCAACGCCGGGCCCAATCGAAGTTCTCGATGTGGATGACGTTGGCGCGGTTCAAGAAAAGGGCGGAGAAGGCCTCGCGTGGGACGAGGAGGAGCTCGAGACCCAGATCTTCGACAAGGTTCCTGAAGAGGAAGAACTCACCTCGTCGGATATCTTTGTGGGTGGTCACGGCGATCAGAGTACGCAGCGTCCGACTCCGGTCATCACCGCCCGAGGTGTTCGTCCGGCGGCCCAGGCATCCCGGGAGGATTCGGGTGGACTGTTTGAGTCCGACGACAAGACGATCGCGCAAGCGCCTTCCGAGGAGTTGCTTGCGGATATGGGTGTTGCGGCAGCAAGGCTCGCCAAGAAACAGAGTCAGGGCGGCGTCGGTCCTTCGGGTCTGGGACCTCCGGGTGGCCTTTCTGAGATTCGCGGCCGTGTTCCAGGTGGTTTTCCGCCTGGGAACCGCCCCATCAACATGGGTGCCACGATGCCCGGCCTTGGCGCTCCACTTTCCGCCTACCGTTCGACGGGTTCGCAATCGGCTGTTGCTACACCTTCGATGCCGTCGCCGGAAGTGCCCGCGAGTTCAAAGCTCAGCGCGTCTCGGCTTGGTGCGTATGCTCAACCGCAACCGAACAACACGGTTCGCAATTTGGGAATCGCGGCGGCTTTGATCGCGGCCGTCGGTCTGTATCTGTATTTTGGCAAGGAAAATCTGGGAACGTTGATCGTTGTGGTCAATCCCATCGATTTGATCATCAAGGTGGACGACATCGTGTTTGAACACGAAAAAAACGGTTCTGTGACCATCAAGAAGAAAGCGGGTCCCTATCGGATTGCCGCTGAAAAAGCTGGATACGATCCCGATGTGCGAGAGGTGGATGTTGAGTCGGACGTAAATCAGAAGCTTGAGATCACCTTGAAGCCGTCCGCAGATACAGGGTTTCAGTTGAAGAGCACACCGTCAGGCGCGTTGGTTTGGCTGGATGAACGGCCACTGACGGTTTCTGAAGATGGCAACGGGCCCCAGATACAGACCAACTTCAAGGCGGACAGGGTCGCACCGATTCCGCACGTCATCGAACTGCGCCTGGATGGCTACGAGAACTGGCGCTACGAGTTTGTTCAAGAACCGGGGAAGCTCCTCGACATCAACGCAGAGTTGGTTGCCGAGGGCGCGACCAAACCAACCAGGCCATCCGTAGCACCCAAGCCAGCTGCTGCGGTTCCGGTGCCCCAGCCCGCCGCTGCGGTCCTGACTCCAAAACCCGCAACGCCTGCGCCCAGGCCGGTCGTCGCAAAGACACCGAAGCCTGCTCCCGTACGTAAGCCCGTGGCGGCTGCCAAGCCTCCCGCACCGGAACCAGCTGGTGGTGGCGAGCCCTGCATCGTGACGCTCGGTGCGAAACCTTGGGCCAAGGTCCTCATCGATGGCAAAGACACCGGGAAGATAACCCCCGTTGTGAAGCACGAAGTACCTTGCGGCAAGCGCAAGATCACCTTTGTGAATTCAGATTTGAAGATCGAAAAGACAGTTTCGATCACGGTCAAATCAGGTGAGCCCTTCAAACAGGTCTTTTCACTGGTTGATGACGAATGACCGAACTTGATCAACTGTGGCGCAACTACTTCACTGACGCTGCAACACGAAATCCCAGCTTTCCATTCGCGCGCGACGCAATGGTAGCGGATCTGGCGGCGGTGCTCGGTCGTCTGGTACCCTCCGACGGCAGTGTGCTGGAGGTCGGTTGTGGTCGTGCTGATCTCTTGGCCGCGTTGCCCAACACAGTACGGGCCGGGATGGATTTTCGCCAGGAAGCCATCGACGCCGCCCGGGTAGCGCATCCCGATATCACGTTTCACAAGGGCGATATCCTTGACGCCGCTACAGATGAAACGCGATACGATTCGATTGTCTGCGACCGATTGGGACACAGCGTGCCCGATGTGCGCTTGTTGCTGGAGCGCCTCGGTCAGCGTCTGAATCGGGGTGGGCGAATCTTCTTCGTTACTTTCAACTACCTCTGGGAGACCCCGACCCGGCTGGCAGAAACGGCCGGAATGAAGGTTCCTTCACCACCGTCTAACTGGCTTTCCGAATCCGATTTTTCGAACCTGTTTTCATTGACGGGTCTCGAAGCGGTGCGCTTCGAGGACCGCATGATGTTGCCCGTCGATGTCCCCGGCCTTTCGACGCTTGCGAATCGCTACGCCGTCAAGTTACCGGCCTGCAATCGTGCCGCGCTGTATCGCGTCTATGTGATACGTCGTAAAGATGAGACGCCCTACGACGTGCGCAATCCAAGCGTGAGCGTCATCGTGCCAGCTCGGAATGAAGCCGGGAACATTCTGGCGGCCGTCGAGCGAACGCCCGTCATGGGGGCGAGTACTGAGCTGATTTTCGTTGAGGGACACTCGAAAGACGACACCTGGGCTCGCATTCAGGAGGTGGTTGCGAATTACAAGGGTCCACTCAAAATTTCTGCGGTACAGCAGACAGGCAAAGGCAAGGGCGACGCCGTTCGCATGGGGTTCGCGCGCGCCACCGGGGACATCCTTATGATCCTCGATGCCGATCTCACCGTTCCGCCCGAGGATCTTCCGGTGTTTCATCAAGCCCTGGCCAACGGACACGCGGACTACGTTCAGGGAACACGGTTGGTGTACCCGATGGATCCCGGCGCGATGCGTTTTTTCAACAAGCTTGGCAACATTGGCTTTTCAATGCTGTTCACGCATCTGTTGCAGCAACCCATCAAGGATACCCTGTGCGGAACTAAGGTGCTTTGGCGTCGTGACTATGAACGCCTTGCTGCGGCCCGCTCGTATTTTGGAGATTTTGACCCCTTCGGAGATTTTGATCTGATTTTCGGCGCCGCACGCCTCAATCTCAAGATTGGTGAAATTCCGGTTCGTTATCGTGAGCGAACCTACGGTGAAACGAATATTGAACGCTGGAAACACGGTGTGTTGCTTTTAAAGATGTCAGCGGTTGCCGCACGCAAACTTCGATATGTATGACGACGCGCAAAAGCGGTTCGATTTTCACCGAGCTTCATTTTCATCGAATCCGGCACTCAAGCGACTTTACACACGATGGTACGGCATGGTCCGCGATCGACTGCCGGACGCAAGGCTTGGGCCGTGGGTCGAACTGGGATCCGGTCCCGGTCTGGTCACCGAGTTTATCCCCGAAGTCGTGACAACGGATCTGGTGCCGGCGCCGTGGCTCGGTCTGCGTTCGTCGGCGGAATGCCTTCCGTTTCGTTCTGGTTCCGTTGGTGCCTTGTTGTTGTTCGACGTGTTGCACCACCTGCCCAATCCTTCTCGCCTCTTCGATGAGGCAAACCGTGTATTGGCTCCCGGTGGCCGTTTGGTGATGTGCGAGCCCCTCGTCTCGGTCCTGTCGTATCCCGTCTATCGATTTTTTCACGAGGAAGCGGTCGTGTTTACATCGTCGCCCTGGGAGACGGTTGCCAAAGCGGAGCATCCCTTTGACGGCAACCAGGCGGTGCCCACCGCGCTGTTGTTGCGTGGGCGTGCCGAGCTTGATCGACGGTGGCCGGGGCTTTCCCTGACCGAGTTGTTGCGGTTTGCGGGTCCCGCTTATCCGGCGACCGGTGGTTTTGGGAAAAAGCCATTGCTTCCGATGCGCCTTTGGGAGGCCCTGGATGCAATCGAAACACGATTACCTTCATCCGTGTTTCGATTTGTCGGATTTCGGATGTTGGCCGTCCTGTCGCGACTCAGTGCGTCCACGCCGAACATTGATAAAGCGACGCACGAATAGGCAGATGCGGAGGGATTGAGACACGCGCAACGGGCGTCAGATGGCGCGCGAGGGCCGCATGAATCTTGGCCGGTGGACTTACGTGGTCGTCGTCAATTCGGGAGAATCCAATGGTCAAGAAAGCGGCGATCATCATCGGATTGACCATGGGGTAACCCGCGACGAGCGTCCCTCCCTTCTTCAGAAGCCGCGCCAGGGTTCTTGCTGCACCTTCGGAATCTTGGATGTGCTCGAGAACCGAGAAACATGCGATGGCGTCAAAAGATGTGTTCTCCATCGCCTTTGGATCGAGCAAATCCAGTGTCCGGAACGTGGCGGCGCATTCGGGATTCACCAAAGTGTCCAATCCACTGGCGAGCTCGAGATCAACACCCGTATAGTTTGGATAAGCTGCGGTCAGTGTCGGAACCAGAATCCCACTTCCGACGCCCACTTCCAAAATGTGGTTGCAGGTGGTGGGTAGAAGATCCAATCCGATCTGCAGCCTTTGTCGGTACAAATGACCGAGTAGCGGCCGAAAATAGTGCGGCAACGGGTCTTTTGCGTTGTTGGGTTTAAGACGTTCCCGCGGAGGAAGAATGAATTGCACTATGGGTTTGCTTCCTGTGTGGCCTTATCAGAGTCACCCTGCAGTTTGAAGGGCGTTGTGCTGCGTTGACCAACGATGATGGAGAAGGATTCGGGCGCGTAGGGATAGCGTTCATCAACCATCTTCTGCAGACGGGCTGGCTCGTCAGCATAGGCATCTCGATACTGTTCGCCAATGAGCGCGTTCAAGCGGTATCCGATCTGCGCCCGCACTTCTGGGTCGGAGACGGTGGCATAGGTTCGTTTGAGGTGTTCTATTGCGAGGTCTCGTTTTCCACTCTTCGAGAGCATGGTCGAAACCAGCGTTACGATATGCGCCGGAACGCCGTCAAATAGTGTCGCCCGACGAAGGGCCTCGATTCCTTCGCTTTGAAAAGTGTGGAACGATTCGCTGTCCTTCGGGACAAGCTGAGTCATCTCGAAGGCGCGGTTGAATCCCAGTTGGAACCAGAGGTTCCAGTTGTTTGGAAAAAAACGCGTACCCTTTTCAAGAATCTTTTCGGCATCCTTGAATATTTCGAGCGTGAAGGCTTTGCCTTTGTAAACCACCATGGTGGCGCCTCTCAAGTAGATCGCCTCAAAATACGGATCCAGATCGGTCGCTGCGTTCACGTAATAGTGCAGCCATCGGTGTTGTCCGCGTGTGGCGATCTGATCACCAAAATAGACATTCATGCGCGCGGCGACAAGATCGGACATGAACTCGGTGTGGCCAAGGCTCGCCCGCGAAATTACTGCAACTGGCGGCAAGTAAAGCTCATCGACTTCACTCGGCCACGTTTCTCGCTGGGAGAGTGCGCCCGCGCGCGCGTTCAACGTCGCGGCGGCAACGGCGATGATTCCGGCTGTGGCAAGCAACCAACGCAAGGGGAAACCATCTTGTTTCATGGCCTAAGGCTCCTGATGGGTTTCATGCTCGCCGCTGTCGGTTCCGGCTATACCCAGTTTTGATAGGCGGTAACGCAACGAGCGAAACGTAACACAAAGAAGTCGGGCGGCTTCGGTTCGGTTTCCCTTCGTACGTTCGAGTGCGCGCAACAAGATGCCTCGCTCGAAGTCAGAGACCACCTGTTCCAGGTTGATGCCTGTCTCCGGAAATGAGGTGTCCGATATTGTGGTGATCGGAGCGTTTTTCAAGGAAGTTAGTCCTGGAAGGTTGTCGACCGTCAGTCGATCGGCCGGAGCAAGCGTAACGGCGCGTTCGATGATGTTTTCAAGCTCACGAACGTTGCCAGGAAAACTGTGGCCCATCAGGGCCGCCAGCGTGTCGGGGTCCATCCCCGTGATGGTACGACCATGCTCTGCAGCAAATTTTCGAATGAAGTGGTCGACCAAAAGCGGAATGTCATCGCGGCGTTCCCGCAACGGCGGGATGCGCAACTGAATCACGTTCAATCGATAATACAGATCTTGTCGGAAGGAGCCGTTTTCAATCTCCGATTCCAAATCACGGTTGGTCGCGGCAACCACGCGAACATCTATTTCGTTCTCGGTTAGACCTCCCACGCGCTTGATCTTGCGTTCCTGAAGCGCTCGCAACAATTTGACCTGCATTGCGGTGGGCAGTTCCGCAATTTCGTCGAGAAACAAGGTCCCGCCGTTGGCCGCCTCGAAAAGCCCCGTTTTGTCGGTGCTTGCTCCCGTGAACGAACCCTTGACGTGACCAAAGAGCTCGGACTCGATGAGGGTTTCCGGAATTGCACCGCAGTTAATCGCGACAAACGCTTGGCCGCTGCGAGGTGATATTTCGTGGATGGCGCGCGCAACGAGTTCCTTGCCGGTGCCCGATTCGCCAATGAGCAACACGCTGGTCTTGGCTGGGGCGATCTTCTGAAGCATCTCGAACAGCCGCTGCATCGGTTCTGCTTTTCCGATGAGGCGTTCCAGACGATAGCGACCTTTGATCTCGTCTCGCAGCGCAACATTTTGCTTTTGCAGTGCGCGCCGCTCAAGTGCGCGTTCGACGACGAGGCCGACCTCATCGACTTTGAATGGTTTGGTCAGGTAGTCATAGGCACCCGCCTTCATGGCCGCGATGGCGGTGTCTGCCGTCGCAAAAGCAGTCACGACAATCACCTGCGTATCGGGGCGAAGCTTCTTGGCTGCTGCGAGGACGTCTAGTCCCCCGATGTTGGGCATGCGCAGGTCGGTGATGACAATGTCGAACTCGCGAGATTTCAACATGGAAATGGCTTGTGCGCCACCATCTGCGGCCTCCACGCGATGCCCGGCGCGGCGCAGGTAAATGGCCAAAAACTCACGCATCGATCGTTCGTCATCGACGATCAGAATGTCACCGGTCGATGCGTTTTTAGACATGGTTCACGACTTACGGGCAACAAGGACAACAAACCCACCCAGGTTGCGCAGACCCGGTAGATCGCAGGCGGCATGTTCGGCTGCCGAAAAAAGCGCACCCAGTGGCGCGAAACGGTAAACGGTTGAGGCGGGCGTGAAGATGCGAACGCCGCGGACGCTCACGAGCTGAACGCCTGCGGGCAAGTAGGCACGGGCCTGTGTTACGGTATCGTAGCGGGTGTAGACGTCGCGATCTGTTGTTCCGGCCGCGATGCGTGCGGGACCACCCACCCATTTGGCGAGACTGCGCAGAGAATAGGGGTTGTAGAACTCGGCGAGCAACGTGCCACCGGGCCGCAAGACGCGGGCCATTTCGGCCAGCGCTTCTTGAATGGGTGGAATATGCGGCAGTACTTTCATGCTGTAGACCAAATCAAAGTGCGCGTCCGCAAACGGTAGATCGGTGATCGATCCCTGAACGACTGGAAGTCCGCGCTGATTTGCTGTTTGCAACATTCCACGCGACAGATCGAGTCCCACGGCCTTGCTCGCGAACGATCCGGTCCGTTGCAAGAGGAGACCCGTACCACAGCCGGCCTCGAGGACGCTGCGTCCTTCGCCGTGCTTTCGAACGAGCTCGATCTCAAGGTCGTCAATGAGACGGTGATAACCTTGATGTCGGTGATCTTCGTAGCTCGGTGCAAAGCGGTCGTAGTAGGCCTGATTGTTCGCCGGAGGTTCGTCTTCACGCATGGGGACTTCAGCTTCCATTATGCCGCTCGGATCGCCTGGTTCAAAAAAGATCGGAAAATCGGCACAATTCAATGCCACGTTCGGCGACGGCGTTCCGCACGCTCGTCGAGCACAGGGCTTCAAGTTCGGTCGGCCGTTCAAACGTGCGCAAGCGCCCCGAGGTGACCATCGCGGCGTCGGCCTTTAGGCCGGGATGACAAATGAGCTCGTGAATACCGGGTCCCATTCGCCCCAGGATCTCCAGGATGCGGATGCGGTTCAAGGTGCCACTTTCGGCAAAACCCCAGCTTTGAGCACCATGACCATGTTGACCCATCTTTTGTCGGGCCAGCCACGCGGCGCCCCGCAGCATCAAAAGCGGCAACCCACGTTCCGGATCCACAAACCAGGTCAGATTCGGTCCCTCGATCCGCGATCGGATGGCACCGATCCCGTGTCGTCGGGCCACGGCGCGCAAGGCCTCGGCGACCACGGGCAAAAATCCAAGGTGAAGGTGCGTATCCAGGTGGTCTATCGTGAGGCCGGCATCGCGCAAGCGTGAAAACTGGTGTTCGATCTCGCGTTCGAGATGCTGGGGCTGGATGTGACCCCGCGCCCAGCGCGCCACAAAATGTGCAGGTGTGGACAAAAATGCGCCGTTCTCATCAAGCAGAGAGGCGACCTCGTTTCTGGGTGCGGTCGGCCGGCCGTTCACGAGGACCGCCGCAAGGCCAACACCCAGGGATGGCACGGTCCTCAGCTCGGCGCAGATGCCTTCCGGGTCGCCGACGGTACCGAGGACCGAGGTGCTGGTGACGATGCCTTCGCGATGCGCCTGTGTGATGCCCCGGGAGACTTCCGGATGAAGGCCGAATGCATCGGCGTTCACGACGAGGCGGATGGGGTTTGGCGTGGGCATCGCGGCGTGCCAGATTAGCACCCCGCCATGATTCCCGAGCCCTACCGCGTGCTGAAGCGTCGCCTCCCCAATGGATTGCGCACATTTATTGTGGAGACGCCCTATCTGCACACCGCAACGGTCGCGCTTTATGTTCGGACGGGATCCCGGCATGAAAACCCGAAGAACAACGGACTTTCGCATTTTCTCGAGCACATGCTTTACCGCGGCAGCACCGGGTATCGCAGTTCATTCGAGCTCAACTCTGCGCTCGAGGCAGAAGGAGGGTCCCTGTATGCCGAGACCAGCCGCGACTATTCGCTCTTTCAGGTTTCAACGCGTCCTTCAGGTGTGCCGGGTGTGTTGCGAATCCTCGGTGATCTCTTTACTGGACCTCTGTTGGAGGATATCGAATCCGAACGGCAGATGATCCTGGAAGAAATTCTGGAGGATCTCGATGACCGTGGCCGACTCGTCAACATCTCGGATGTGGCGAGGGCGAAAGTCTGGGGCGACCATCCACTCGGTTATCCCATCACGGGTCCGGCCCGCAACGTGCGACGGTTTTCCCCGAGCGATCTTCGTACCCACTTCCGCCGCTATTTTGGCGCGCGCAACCTGGTCCTGTGTGTGGGCGGTCGCGTGCAACGAGCCCGGGTTGAAAAACATGTGGTGGAGGCCTTCCGTGGATTGTCTTCTGGCAAGGCCGTGCAGTTGCGCAACGTCAAGCCTCGCATGGATGGACCCAGCTTGTGTTGCGTTTCGAGCGATGCGGCTCAGTCCAATGTTCAAATTCATTTTCATGCAGTCGGAGCCGAACACAAAGATGCGGCACCACTGGCAATGTTGATTCGCATGCTCGACGATGGTCTGGCCACGCCGCTGCATTACCGGGTTTGCGACCAGAAGGGGCTGGCGTATCACGTCGCCGCTGACCTTGAAACCTTTCACGATGCATCGCTGTTCGAGATCGAAGCGGGCTGTTCACCCGGAAAACTTTCCGCGCTGATGGCGGAGATCTTGTCGATTCTGGACGAGTTTCGCCGGGAGGTTCCGGATACCGGGGCGCTCGAACGGGTCAAGAAGCGCTACGTTGAAGATCTCGAAGCGGGTTACGACGATGTGGTGGGCTTGTGCGGCCTGGTCGGAGGCGGCGCCTTGTTCTCGCGCCAGCCGCTTACCCCTGCCGAGCGGGTGCGGCGCATGGCTGCTGTGACGTCGGCGCAGGTCCATCGGGTCGCTCAAACGGTCTTCCAGCGTATTGGAATGACCGTCACGATCGTGGGCAAGATCGACCGAAAGCAGGTCGCCGATGTTCGCCGGCAGCTTCGTCGGTTCTAGACGTTATCCGTGTTTGGCGAAATAACCCTTTTTTCCCGAGCTGCTCTCCGTCATGCCATCGTCACCTGGCTTCCAGTTTGCCGGACACACTTCGCCGTGCTTGGCGTGGAATTGCAACGCCTGAACCACGCGCAAGGCCTCGTCGACTGATCGCCCGATGGGCATGTCGTTCATCGTGATGTGGCGCAATTTCCCGTCGGGATCGATGATGAATAGCGCGCGAAACGCTGAGCCCTCGTCGAGACCTTCATCGGCAAGCACACCGTAGCTCTGGCTCAGCTTGCGGTTTACGTCACCAATGAGTGGGATGGTTACGCCAGCAATGCCACCTTCCTTGCGGGGGGTGTTCAACCAGGCCAGATGTGAGAACACGCTGTCCACCGATGCGCCGACGAGTTTCGCGCCGATGGCCTCGAATTCGGCGGCTCTATCGCTGAAGGCCAGAATTTCGGTTGGGCAGACGAAGGTGAAATCGAGGGGATAGAAAAAGAGAACGAGGTACTTGCCGCGAAAATCCGCGAGTTTGACGGAGTCGATCGCGCCGTTCACGACGGCGGAACAGGAAAAGTCGGGAGCTGGTTTCTGTACCGTGGGTAGCATCGTGGTTCCTCTGAGGCCTTGGATGCCTCCCGGTGCCCACGCGATGCGGGTTGTTTTCGCGTTTCGGGATGTTTTTGATGACGCGATAAGTTTTTTGCGGAATAGATAACAATGGTCCCACCTCGATTGGCGGCGGCGGTGTGCCGCTCGGGCCTCTGGCACCGGAGATCGCGCCCTGACTACAGCTGCGCCTGCGCCAGGTAGAATTTGTTGTTCTTCTCGTGAACGATCTTGAGTGACGGGCGCGCCGCCTCGGGTAACAGTCCGCGCAACTGATCAAGGCGGGTGCGTTCCACAACAAAGAACATGCGCTTGCCGGTGTTGCGGCCAAGGTAAGCCTGCAGATCTTCGGCGTTCCGATTGCCCAAAAACACCGTGCGACTTTCCATCGCGCCTTCGTAGATTTCGTTCTGCGTGTAGAACGTTTCACCACGCCAGTAAAGCTGCCAGGCAATCAGACGTTCAGCCGGAGACGCTCGCATTTTGTAGTACGTTGCCGTCAGTTCTTTTTGCGTCCAGATGTCCGAGACCTTCTTCATGTAGACATCGAGCAAGAAGTAGGTGAACGCGACGGCCGTGCCGATGGTTCCGAAAAGCGCCACTTTGCGCGTCGCGCGCCACGACCACAACATGGCCATCAACGCCCAGACCGCAACAAAAGCAGCAAGCAGCGTGCTCCAGGACAGTTCCGATGGCCAGGGTCGGCCACCCGGCGCATTGACGTAGTCGTAAGCGAACAACCAGATGAAGATCTGCGCCGCCCGATCCGCGCGCAGCAAATCGTAGGCCACGATGCCGAGCGCCGGAATGCCAATCAACGGTACGATCTTCGCATTCAAGATCTTCGGATCATCCAACACATCCTCGATGAGGCACGCAATCGCGATCGCAAGTCCCGGCAACGCGGGCAGAATGTAATGGTGGAACTTGGTCATCGATAGCGACACCACGGTGTAAGCCGACACGAACCAGATGACGCCGAACCAAAACACATCCCGACGGTGCGACTGACTGGGAACTGTGCTGCGAATGGCGGTGCGCCTGAAAATCGACAGCAACGCCGCGGGCACGAAGGTCAACCAGGGTAAAACCGCATAGCCCGCCTCGCGCAGGAAGTATTCAAAGGTGCCCCGATCGCCGTGGCGACCCGTCATCAAGCGACGCCAGTGGTTGTCGCCGTAAAGCTCGTTCCAGAAGGGTTTTCCGTGGCGAACCAGCATGGCGTGGTGCCAGGGCACCGCGACCACCGCACAGGCGACAATGGCGCCAACAAAGCCCTTGATGATCTGGGGGCGAAGCACCTTCGGCCAGTTCCAGGTGAAGACGAGGTAACACACGAGCACGATGACCGGCAGTCCCAGACCCGCGAGTCCCTTGGCCAACACCGCCAGCGCCGCGAGCACGCCTGCCGTGTACAGATAAAGCGGAGCCCTGCTGCGAACCCGTGCCGCATGAAACACGAGGAACACGAAGCCCGCGAGGTAGGGCAGCATCACGAAGACGCCTGGCAACATCATGCGTTTGCCCGAGATCCGGAATCGCCACACAAGTTGCAAGGCGTTGATGATAAACTGAGGCAGAAAGGTCAGTGCCAGCAGTCCCATCGCCACGTAAAACGCGGTGTGATGCGGCCAAGACCAGCGTTTCCAGATCTTGCGCGGCAACTCGGTTTCGTCGCTATCGAAGAGCGCCACGATGCAAAGAGCGAGTGCGAGCGTCATCAATCCGACAAAGGGCATGTCGGCCATGGCTTGCCTGGCGATGAGGCTGAACATGGGCATCGTTCCGAGCACGACGGCTGCCAATACGCCGGCGCGTCGACTGACAAAGCGGGACACAACCAGGTAAACACCGTAGAGCGCGGCGAGCGCCATCAAGCAGAAGGGCAGGCGCATCGCCCATTCGGTGACGGAGCTGGTGGCAAAGGTTCCTTTTGAGGCGCCTCCGAGTCCGAACGTGCCCATCGAGAGCGCAATCAACCAAAAGGTCAGAACCGGCTTTGACCAGAAGTTCTCGGAATCAAGCGGCGAGCCCGCCCAGTAGAGGCTGATGTAGTCTCCGCGTTCGAGCATCTCCCGGCCCACTTCGCCGTAGTGGGTTTCCCAGGGATCCCAGAGGCCGTAGCTGCCCGCGAGCGGGATATAGAGCAATGCCCCGAAGAGGAGGACAAAGGCCACCGTTTTCCGTTCGCCCAGACGGTCAAAGAACGATGGGGAGGGCGGCTTTTCAGAAGGGGCGCTGGATTCCATGGGTGCGCGTCGGCGCCCATGCTAGCCGTTGCGGGCGCGGGGTCAATTGCGCCCGCGCTGCCGGCAGTGGACAGCCACAGCGGCGATGCCAATCAGTAGGGCAGTCGAAAGACCGGGAAGCCAGATTTGGGTCGCTTGTGGCCAGAGATACCGCAAAGGTGAAAGGCCCGGACGATGCCGACGCCAAAGATCGATCTGGGCCAGCAGAAAGGTGGCGGCGAGCACCCAGACGCTGAGGGTGGCGAGCACGCGGCAGAGCTTGGTGGGCGGTTGGCTCATGGCGCCGCTGGCGGGATACCACTTGCAAGTTGCCTCAGAAAGGCGATGGTTTGGGGTGCTTCCTTCGCTGGATCGTCCGAGCTGGCCTCGACGCTGATGCCACCCGAGTAGCCGATGGTGCGGACCGCCCTGAAGAAGGGCTCGTAGTCGTATTCCTTCGCATCCAGTGGAAAACGGCGTCCCGCTGGATTGGCGATGTGGAAATGGCGGATGTGTTTTTTCGCCTTGACGATGATCGAGGGGTCTTCATGTTCACTGGCCATGTGATACATATCGACCATCAGCTGAAAATTCGGGTGCGCGATGGCCTTGACCAGCTTCAAGCCCTCGGCTGCCGTGTTGATGATGTTGCACTCTTGCTTGCGCAATGGCTCCACTGCGATCGTGATGCCGTGCTTTTTCGCGATGCGTGCGGCCTTCTTGCCGAAGGCGACGAGTTGCATAAAAGCCTTTTTGGGTGAGAAGCCGTCCGGTACCTTGCGCGCGCCGCCGCTGCCGAAGACGACGATCTTGATACCGGTCGACGCCGCCCGCGCGAGTGCTTTTTCGACGAAGACCTGCTGTGCCGCTTGATCGGTTTCGGTTCCCGTGAGGTGTAATTCAGAGGGCAGGAAAAGGTTCCCCACCGGTGTCGGAAGCGCAATGCGGGCGCGTTCGGTCTGGAAGGCGGCAAACGCGTCGTCGGTCATCGTCGCGAGCTCACGGACGGGCAGCTCGACGTAGTCAAAGCCCATCTGGGCCGAACTTTCGAGGTCCTTGGGGCCTCCGCAGCGGCCGATCTGGATGTCCGGTGTGGCCAGCGCCGTGGCCTGCCAGAGGGTGAGCGATCCCACTAAAACCCCGAGGGTGTTTCGATTCATCATGGCGAGGCGACTATACCCTCGCGGCAGGGTCTCTGCTACCATTGGCGCGATTTGAAGCCCTTCCTCGAAAAGGATTTTCTGCTCGATTCCAGGACCGCGCAGTGGCTGTATCACGATGTCGCGGCGCGCCAGCCGATCATCGACTACCACTGCCACCTGCCGCCGGAGCTCATCGCGAACAACCATCGCTTCGCCAATCTTTCCGAGATCTGGTTGCACGGCGATCACTACAAGTGGCGCGCGATGCGCACCTGCGGCGTCGACGAGCGTTTCTGTACCGGTGACGCCACGGACTGGGAGAAATTTGACGCGTGGGCCGCGGTGGTTCCGAAGACCCTGCGCAATCCGCTTTATCACTGGACGCACCTGGAACTGCGCCATCCCTTCGGCATCGAGAACACGCTGCTTGGGCCGGAGACGGCAAAGGCGATCTGGGATACCTGTAACGGTAAGCTTGCGACCGACGCTTTCACAACCCAGGGGTTGCTGAAACAGTTTCGCGTGGAGGTGGTGTGCACGACCGACGATCCGATCGACTCGCTTTCGTATCACACTCAGCACCGTGCGAACACCCAGTCGACCACGCAGCTTTTTCCGACCTGGCGTCCGGATCGCGTCTTGATGATGGACGATCCGCTGCAATGGAATGCCTGGATCGAAAGCCTGGCCGACGTGTCGGCGTGTTCCATTGTGTCGCTCGACGATCTGCGCATTGCGCTCAAAAATAGGCACGACTTTTTTCATGAACAGGGCTGCCGTCTTTCAGACCACGGCCTCGAAACGGCGCATGCCTCGGCCTACACCGAGCGCGAGCTGGTTGCGACCTTTGCGCGTGCGAGATCGGGTGAGGTTCCGTCGCCCGAGGCCATCGATCAGTTTCGTTCCGCGATGCTGTACGAGATGGCGCTCTGGGATCATGTGCGCGGCTGGACGCAGCAGTTTCATTTCGGGGCGCAACGCAACAACAACAGCCGTGCTTTCACGCAGGTTGGGCGAGATACGGGATACGATTCAATGGGCGATCTGCCGATCGCGCGACCGTTGCAGTGCTTTTTGGATCGCCTGGACGGAACGGATCAACTGGCGCGCACGATCCTCTACAACCTCAACCCACGCGACAGTCAGTTGCTGGTGACGATGATGGGGAATTTTCAGGGCCGCATCCCGGGTAAAATGCAATACGGCTCGGGGTGGTGGTTTCTGGATCAGAAGCACGGCATGGAGCAGCAGCTCGACGATCTGTCGGATCTGGGGATTTTGTCGCTTTTTGTCGGAATGTTGACCGATTCACGCAGCTTTCTTTCGTATTCGCGTCACGAATACTTCCGTCGGATCTTGTGCAACATCCTGGGCGACGAGGTCGAACGCGGCCTTTTACCGAGCGATCGCGGGTTGCTGTCACAGCTGGTGCAGGGTGTGTGTTACACGAATGCCCGAGACTATTTCGGATTCGACCGGCGGTGATGGGGTACGGGATCGCTGCGGGAACTTGACCGCGACGTGGTGAGGCTCGGGGAGACCTTCGATTTCCGTAGTCGATCCGGATCGCCGTTGGCGGCGGACGCGTGACGTTGTTGCAACGACCGCGCAAGCGATAGTTTGCGCAACTGTGTTCCTGCTGTCGAGCCCGCCAAACTACATTTCCCCGGCAATCAAGCGGTTCAACCCGAAACTTTTGACTGGAGAATCATCCCATGAACGACACCGATGACGTTGGCTCGAATCTGACTGACAATCCCCATCTGGCGGAGATCATCGAAAAACGCATGAGTCGCCGCAAAGTCCTTGCAGGTGGACTCGGAGGCGCGAGCGTGGGTTTCTTCGCCGGATGCGGCGAGGTTGCCGAGGGCTCGGACGGCGACGAGGGCGAGGGGGTTGAACAAACGGAACAGGCGCTCTCGGGCTCTTTGCTTGGATTCGAGGAGATATCCGCCAGCCAAGATGACACCATCCGCGTCCCCCCCGGATATCGGGCCGATGTCATTGTTCCATGGGGAACGCCGTTGTTCCCGGACGCGCCGGAATTCGCGGAGGATGGTTCCAATACGGCAGCCGATCAGGCGCGTCAGGTGGGCTTCAACCACGACGGTATGCACTACTTCGCGTACTCGGATGAGCTGAAGAATCGTGTCGGCGTCCTTGTCATCAATCACGAATACACCGACGCCAGTCAGATCTACACCGCGGCCCAGGGCAGCGTCATCACACCGGATGCGGCCGGTGTCGAGAAAGTCGACAAGGCGCTAGCCGGACATGGTGTGACGGTTGTAAAGGTCGCCAAGCAATCCGACGGATCATGGATTCACATCAACAACTCGGATTTTAATCGTCGCGTTACGGGCACGACCCCGATGGACTTTTCGGGTCCAGTGGGACCTGCGCACCCGATGTTGGTGTCCAGCATTACACCACGGCCGCTCGGTACTCTCAATAACTGTGCGCATGGCTTCACGCCGTGGGGGACGTATCTTGCGTGTGAAGAAAACTGGAATGGTTACTTCGGAACAGACGCAGCGAACTGGACGCCAACCCCACTTGAGGCGCGATACGGCGTCAGTCGAACCGGCTTCGGTTACAACTGGCACAAGGCATCACCGCGTTTCGATCTGAACGTCAACCGAAGCGAAGCCAATCACTTCGGCTGGGTCGTCGAGATCGATCCATTTTCACCCAGTTCGACGCCGGTAAAGCGTACAGCGCTGGGTCGCTTCAAGCACGAAGGTGCGACCGTTGTTCAGTCGCGAGGTCGAGTTGTCGTGTACAGCGGCGACGACGAAAACGGAGACTACCTGTACAAGTTTGTTGGAAACGCACCTTGGCGAAAGCTGCGTGCCCGGGGGATGAGTCCTCTCGACCACGGTACGTTATACGTCGCCAAATTCGAGGCCAACGGTACCGGGAGCTGGTTGCCGCTGGTTCACAACGTGGGGCCGTTGACAGTGGCCAATGGCTGGCTTGACGACGCCGACGTTTTGATTCGAACGCGAATGGCCGCCGATGCGGTTGGGGCCACGCGCTTGCACCGGCCCGAGTGGGTCGCCGTTCATCCCAAAACCAAGGAGCTTTTTGTTTGTCTCACGAATGGGTCAGGAAATGCAGCGCCCGTCAATAGCGGTCGAGATCCCAATCCATACGGGCACATTGTGAAGTTCTCCGAAGGTCATGACGACATCTCGTTCATCTGGGATTTGTTCTTGCTGGCAGGCGATCCGTCCCTCGATTCCACGATTCCGTCGGGGCAGTCGGCGTTTGGCTCTCCCGATGGGCTCTGGATCGACAAGTCCGGGCGCGTCTGGATCCAGACCGATATTTCAAACTCATCACAGAATCGCGTCGATCGTGGTTACGGCAACATTGGCAACAACGCCATGCTGGCCGCCGATCCGGATACGGGCGAAGTGCGACGGTTCCTCACAGGTCCACGCGGTTGTGAGATCACAGGCGTCATCACCACCCCAGACCAAAAAACCATGTTCGTGAATGTCCAGCACCCGGGTGAGTCCACGACATACTGGAATGGCCTTCTGGGCGCGCCGAGCACGGCCAATCCGAGCGCAGTCAGCAGTTGGCCCTACGGCGGGCGCCCACGTCCTGCAACCGTTGTGATCCGCAAACTGGACGGCGGAAAAATCGGCACGTAGATCCCTCAATCGCATTGACATCATCCGCTTTACGCCCGCGCATTTTGAGCAACCGTCGCTCAGAATGCGCGGACGGTCGCGTTAGGTACTTGTGATTTCGATCCGATTATGAAAGAGAAGGAGCCAGCACAAAATCTTTGACGGCACGGATCCCAGTGAAGCGCCCAAAAACCAAAACGCCCTTGCGACCCACCCACGTCGATGCCAAAGGGCGGGCGCACATGGTGGATGTTGGTGAAAAAGTGGAGACGCTGCGCGAGGCCACCGCAACGGCAGCCGTTCGCATGTCACTTGCGACCCTCAAGATCGTTGACTCGGGCGAGGTCAAAAAGGGCGACGTCCTGCAGGTGGCCCGCATCGCCGGTCTCATGGCCGTCAAACGCACGCCTGATCTGATTCCGCTTTGCCATCCGCTGCGGATCGTCGGCAGCAAGATCGAGCTGGTCATCGACCGCAAGTTGCCCGGGGTGCGCATCACCGCCACCGTCCGTGCGCACGATCGCACCGGCGTCGAAATGGAGGCACTCACCGCGGCCGCTGTCACCGCTTTGACGGTTTACGACATGACAAAGGCGCTCGAGCGCGGTATCGAAATATTGGCTGTCGCGCTGCAAGAAAAAAGCGGTGGCAAGAGCGGTGTTTGGCGTCGCTCGTAACCTTTTCCGCCTCCGGCATCCAACAGAAATCAGCTCATGGAAACACGCAAGGTTGTCATCATCGGTTCCGGTCCCGCTGGCTACACGGCTGCGATCTACGCGGCGCGCGCACAGCTGCTGCCGCTATTGATTGAAGGCGGCGGCGGTTATGTCGAACCGATCACGGTTCCCGGCGGTCAGCTCATGATCACGACCGATGTGGAAAACTACCCGGGCTTTCCCGAGGGCGTGAAGGGTCCCGAAATGATGGAGCTATTCAAGAAACAGGCCGAACGTTTTGGCACTGAAACTCGAACGGCCGACGTGACCAAGGTGGATTTTTCGCAGCGACCATTCCGTATCACGACGAGCGAGGGCGATGTTCTGGCCGAGACCTGCATCATCGCGACCGGAGCGTCGGCGCGCTGGCTGGGGATCGAATCGGAACAACGTTTTCAATCCGTGGGTGGTGTCTCGGCGTGTGCGACCTGCGACGGGGCGTTCTTCAAGAATTTGAACGTGGCAATTGTCGGTGGTGGCGATACCGCCATGGAAGAGGCGCAGTTCCTGACGCGTTTTTCACCGAAGGTGACGCTCATCCATCGCCGCAATGAATTCCGCGCGTCGCGCATCATGCTAGATCGGGTTCGCAAGAATCCCAAGATAGAGATCCTGACACCGTACGAGATAGAAGAAGTCCTGGGCGACGTGCCGAAGCCCGGCGTCACCGGCGTCCGCATCCGCAACACACAGGACGGTTCCACCAGGGAAATCGCCGTGCAGGGCGTATTCGTGGCGATTGGGCACGTCCCCAACTCGGCCATTTTCAAGGACTTCCTCGAAACGGATGCCGCCGGATACTTGAAAGTCATTCCCGGTTCATCCCGGACCAAAATCCCGGGTGTGTTTGCCTGCGGCGACGTGGCGGATCACGTGTACCGCCAGGCGATCACGGCAGCGGGTACCGGCTGCATGTCGGCCATTGAGGCCGAGCGATTCCTGACCGAGCACGAGGGCTAAGTCCGCGTAACCCACGCGATTCTGCGGGTTTTGCGGATCTTTTGCGTCACGTCCCCTGCGGGGTGATAATCACCCGGTGAGCAAGCGCAAGCAGAAGGCGCCCACCGGGGTCGAGCCGGAGACCGAGATGTCGAACCAGTCCAACAACGAATCCGACCCGAACACACCCGATGATGCACCGGGCATCGACGAGGTGCTGGGTGCGATCGACAACGCCATTTCGGACGATGATTTTCAGCTCGATGAGATAAAAGGCGATGGCCCTTCGCCCGAAGAGGTGAAGGCGGCCGACGCGGCCAAGGCTGCCATGCCCGAGCCCGACCGTCCGCCGTCGATTGTGCTCACGCCCGAGGTCGCGCTCGTCCTGGTCGGGAAGGTGAATCTTTTTGCCGGCTTGCCCCGCGTTTACCTCGAACGCATCGCCAGCCTTTGCGTCGAACAGTCCTATAAATACGGGCAGTTCGTCTTCCGTGAAGGCCAACCCGGCGACAGCCTGTATCTGATTCTTGAAGGCGCCGTGCGCATCAGCCGCCAGATTCCCGGCATGGGAGAAGAAGCCCTGGCCGTGCTGAAGTCGGGCGAGTATTTCGGCGAGATGGCGCTCATTGATGATTTTCCGCGCAGCGCCGACGCCTGCGTGCACGAATCCTGCCGCCTGTTGGTGATCGGCAAAGAGCAGTTGCAGGATCTGCTGTTTGTGGACCGGGATCTCGCCTACGATCTCTTGTGGACCTTCGTTCGCACCCTTTCTGGTCGCCTGCGTCAGACCAACGACAAGATGACGTTCATGGCCGTCACGTCGAAGTTCTAACGGTTATCCACCCGCCGCGCGTCAGCGAAAAAAAAGTTGCCGTTGGGTGACACTCTTTTCTGCGGGCGGTGTTTCCCTTCCTGACGACGCCAATGGCCCTCCCGATTGAAGATCTCTATCGCCGCTATGGGCCCATGGTGCTGCGGCGGTGTCGTCACCTGTTGAAGGACGAAAACCAGGCGGTGGATGTCATGCACGACGTATTTGTAGCCATGTTGCGATCTCAGGAATCGCTCAACAACGGGCAACCGGCAGCCTTGCTCTTGACCACGGCGACCAACCTCAGCCTCAACCGGTTGCGTTCCGAACGGCGTCGGCCCGCCACCCCGACCGAGGACATCGATGCCGTGTGGGAGATTGCCCATCACGGCGACGAGGGATCAAGCGAATCACGGACGCTGGCCCGCCGCATGCTGGATCGCATCTTCCAAAATGATCTGGAAACCACGCGTCTCATGGCCGTGTTGCATTTCGTCGACGGCATGAGCCTCGAAGAGGTTGCCGACGAGGTGAATCTTTCGGTGTCGGGAGTGCGCAAGCGGTTGCGCAAGTTGAAAGAGCGGGTGCAGGGACTCTCTTCTGAATCCGAGGTGCTGTCATGAAAAAGAGCAATCGTATTTCACCAGTCTTGCTCGAGCGCCTGGCACAGGGCGAACTTTCCGACGACAGGGCGCGTGCGTTGCGGGAGAAAATTCATGCCTCGGGTGGCGACGCGGACGCGATGTTGGTCTCGTTGCGCGAGTCGGATGCCGAGATCTTGCAACAGTTGCCTCCGCGGGTCGTTGCGGCGCAGGTGCAAGAACGCATGGGACGACGCAAGTCGTTGTCCACCCGACGACACTGGCTGGCGCTTCCGATCGCCGCGACGGCGTTGGGTGCGTGGATGATGCTGGCGAGAACGCCGTCTGTTCGACAGCTCGATGCGGTTGCTCCCGAAATGATTGGTATCCGCGGAATGAAAACCCATCTGGTGATCTATCGAAGTGGACAGGGTGAGCCGAGACGGCTTTCGAGTGAAGACAAGGCCAGCCCAGGTGATCTCATTCAGATCGCCTACGTCGTCCACACGGACGAGCCCGGGCCGCAATATGGTGTCATTGCCTCCATCGACGACCGATCGCAAGTGACCTTGCACCTACCCGCAACGCCGGTTGCCGCAGAGCGCCTCAATACGAAGCACGGTGAGATTCGCTTGCCGAACGCCTTCGAGCTCGATGCCACCCCGGGCAAGGAACGTTTCGTTTTTGTGGTTTCAACGACGCCCTTTCAGGCACTGGCCGTGCGCGACGCCCTGCTCAATCGAGCACCGATGCCGGCGGGAAGTCATCAAACTGAATTCGTATTGCAGAAGGAAAAGACCCGATGACTATCTCTATGGTTGGAAATATTGTGCAACGGTTCGTTGTTGCAACTGCCGTGGTTTCCCTTCTCATGATGGGGGGGGCGTGGTCCGCAGGTGCGGCTCCCGGTCCGGACGAGGCGAAGCTGCGCCGGTTCGCCCTTGTGGTGTCTTCCAACGAGGGGGGCTCGGGTCGAAGCCGCTTGCGGTTTGCCGACTCGGATGCCCGTTCCATGGCCGAGGTGTTGCGCCGCCTCGGTGGGGTCGAGCTTTCGGATATGGTGGTGCTAAACGGTGCGAATCGCGCCCGGCTGCAGTCGAGCTTGAACACCCTTGCAAAGCAGATCGGTGCGGCAGAAACCGCGGGTCAGCGCCGCGAGTTCATCGTGTACTACTCAGGCCATTCCAACGAGGAAGGGTTGTTGCTCGGCAACGAGCAGGTGAGTTATCGCGAGCTGCGCCAGTGGATCGATGGCATGGGAGCCGAAGTTCGGATCGCAGTGCTCGATTCATGTGCTTCGGGTGCGTTGATTCGATTGAAGGGTGGTGTCCACCGTCCCCCGTTCTTGCGCGACGTTTCGTCTGACGCCCGTGGACATGCGTTTCTCACGGCGAGCAGTGCCGACGAAGCCGCACAGGAGTCGGACCGTTTGGGCGCCGCCTTTTTTACGCACTATCTCCTGTCGGGTTTGCGCGGCGCCGCCGATTCAAACCGCGACGGCCTTGTGACCCTGAACGAGGCGTATCAGTTTTCGTATCACGAAACACTGCGTCGAACGGAGAAGAGCCAGGCTGGCGCGCAGCATGCAACCTACGACATCCAACTGGCGGGAACGGGCGATCTGGTGATTACGGATTTGCGTGCCAGCAATGCCACGCTTGAACTGGGAGCGGCCATGGTCGGTCACGTCTATGTACGAGACGATGCGGGTCGATTGTTGGTTGAGCTACGCAAGGAGCCAGGCTTTCCCGTGGCACTGGGTCTCGGTGCGGGCAAGTACCGTGTCGTCCTCGATCAAGACGGTTTTCTTTTTCAACAGGACGTTGTTCTGACCGAAGGGAAACACACGCAGCTGCAGGTCTCCGGAATGAAGAAAGTGGAACGCTCGGTTGCGATGGCTCGAGGCGGGTCCGGCGTGGGTACACTTTCCGAGCCCGCTCCCTCAGAATCGGCTTACCGAAACGTTGCCTTCGACATCGTGATTGCGCCGCAATACCGGCTGTCCGGTCCGTCGACACAGCCCGTTCAGCACAACTTTGTTCTGGGATTGCTCGGCCATTCGGATTCATTGCGAGGCGTTCAACTTTCGTTAGGTGGCAACATTGTTGAACACGACATGAAGGGCGTTCAGCTTTCGACGGGTCTGAACATGACGGGCGGTCCTTCAGCCGGCTTGCAGTGGAGCGGCGGCGCCAACATCTCGCGCGACATGTTCCGCGGAGTCCAGAACGGCATCGTCAACGCGTCGCTGGGTGATTTCCGTGGCTTTCAGACTGCGATTGGCAACTACGCCACCGGATCGTTTCACGGCGTGCAGCTCGGCGTCGTGAACTATTCGCAGAGCGAGTTCAAGGGTGTTCAACTTGGCGTGATCAATGCGGGCCGAGGCCCCCGCAGCGGCGTCTTTACTTCAGTCGTCAACACACACGAGGGGGCGACCACGGGTTTGCAATTGGCAGTCGTCAACGTTGCGCGTGAGACGCATGGACTGCAACTGGCAGTGCTCAACGTTGGTGATAGTATTCACGGGTTGCAGTTTGGTACCGTCAACGTTGCCCGTACGGTTCGCGGCGGGCAGTTCGGTATCGTCAATATAGCCCGCTCCGTTGAAGGCGAATCGTTTGCGCTTCTGCCCTTGATTCAAGACGGGTATCACGCGGTATCACTATGGTCGGCGGATACCTCGGTTTTGAATCTCGGTGTCAAGCTCGGCGCGCGCCATCTCTACACACTGCTCGGAGTGGGTATCAAGAAAGACGACGCCGACCGGACGACTTATTCGCATCACATCGGTTTCGGCTGGCATACGCGCACCGATGGCCGCTGGTTTTTGGATCTCGAGCTTGTCTCAAGTCACTTCGGTAACGATGACGACTTTGGCCGTCGCGCCAGTGTGTTGGGCACGTTGCGTGTGGTCGCCGGCTACCGCCTGGTCGACGATCTTGCGTTCATCGCCGGGCCCAGCTTCAACACCGAGGTCAGCTGGGATGGAAAGGACTTCTCCGACGGCCTCGGCTTTCTGCAACGGGTAGAACACCATGGCGACGTGACACTGCGTCAGTTCCCGGGCTTTCTGGTCGGCATGCAGTACTGATCGTTCGAGGTCGCCTTGCCCGACGACGGTGGGCGTGATAACCGCAATGGCAAATCGACCAAGACAGCAAAAAGATGTGGCGACAGGCCGGGACCACCGGCGCCGTCGGCCTTGAGATCGCGGCGGCCATCGCCATTGGCTACTTTGGAGGGCGTTATCTGGATGGCTGGTTGAGCACCACCCCGTGGCTGTCGTGGATCGGCTTCGTGGCGGGGGTGGGGGCCGCGGTCAAGGCGCTCGTCAGGGTTGTGCGTGACTACCGGCGGCAAGAAATGCAGGACGCGCAGGAAGCGCAGGACGCCGCGAAGCATCCGGAGGCGCCATGAACCCCTCGTTTGCAGGCATGCTCAACCGGATCGAGCGCCTCAACTGGGTGCTGGCAGTGATGTGCACGGCGACGGCCGGTTTGATTTGGCAGGGCCCGGGTATGCTTGCAACGGGGGTCGGCGCCGCCATCGGGGTGTTGAACTTCTGGATTCTCCGGCGGATGGGTGCCCGCCTCTTTGAACGGGTTCTTTACGGTATGGGCGCTCCGGCCAATGGTTGGCTCATTGCCCTCTCTTTCCTGAAGATGCCGCTGCTTTTCCTCGTCATTTGGCTGGTGCTGGGTCCGTTTTCGTTGGCGCCGATACCTTTCACGCTTGGAATTTCAGGGTTTGTGGTATCAATCGCGCTGGTCGGGATGGGGACGGCAATAACCGCCGGAATTTTTGGGTCGGGAGACCCCGATCTTTCCGACATTATCCGCGACACGCCCCTCGACAACCCCATCGATAAACCCTAAGTCCTCTCCGAAAAACAATGGGTCCGCATTCCAGTTGGTTCGACTTTCTTCCAGGGATAGAAACCCTGAAGCACAACCTTGAGATCTATCTGGGTCGCGAGTGGACGTGGCAGGTCTTTCAGGCCACGCACTTCGAGTTAACCCACGTTCTCGGGGCTGCGCTGGTGGTTGTTTTGTGTGTCTTCGGCGCGGCGTCATACGCTTCGTCGATCAAGCGCAGCGAAGATGGCGGCCTCGTTCCGCCGCCGAAATTCAGCGTGCGCAACCTCTTCGAGATGCTGGCCGACATGGTCAGCAACCTGGTCGAAACGGCCATGGGTCCGAAGGACGCGCCCCGCTTTTTGCCGCTTGTCGGCTCGCTTTTTGTCTTCATTTTGTTCTGCAACATGTTGTCGCTCATCCCCGGCTTCTTGCCGCCGACCGATACACTCAAAACCAACATGGGCCTGGCCATGCTGGTGTTCGTGATGACCCACGTCTACGGACTGCGCTCGCACGGCATCGCCTACCTCAAACATTTCATGGGTCCGGTTTGGTGGTTGGCCCCCTTGATGTTGCCGATAGAGCTGGTGAGCCACATTGCTCGGCCGATGTCCCTGTCGGTTCGCCTGCTCGGCAACATCTCGGCCGACCACAAGGTCCTTGCGGTCTTTTTTGCCCTCGTTCCCATTCTGGTTCCCGTCCCCTTCCTGGTGATGGGTGTGTTGGTGTCCGTGGTGCAGGCAACCGTCTTTACCCTGCTGTCCGCCATCTACATCTCAACGGCCATCGCTCACGAAGAGCACTAGGTCGAACTTTCTCGTTCTTCCACCGCTTTTGCCCCCTTTTCAAAATCCGCTTTTCTGCTAGAGAACGCCCGCAAACAAGTCCGGCCGCAAGGCCTCAAGGAGGAATAGTCGATGTCCCGTATCACAAAGCTTTTCGCCCCGCTCGCCACTTTCGCAGTGGTTTTTCTCACCGGCGCTGCCGCCTTTGCTCAAGACGGCGCTGCATCGAGTGATTCGCGCGGCATGATCGCTATTGCCGCGGGTCTCGCCATTGGCCTCGCCGCCATCGGTGGTGCTCTTGGTCAGGGTCGCGCAGCCGGCGCAGCACTTGAAGGCATCGCACGCAACCCGCAGGCTTCGGGCAAGATCTTCGTCCCGATGATCGTCGGTCTCGCACTCATCGAGTCGCTGGTTATCTACGGTCTCATCATTGCCTTGCAGCTTGCAGGCAAGGTCTAGGGTTCGTTACGGATGGTCGCATGGGCAGTGGCGCTTCTTGGCGCTGCTGCCTTTTCTTTTGATACAGAGGTAAGCACGTGGGCCTTTCCGTCGGAATTGTTGGGCTGCCCAACGTTGGCAAGTCGACCCTGTTCAATGCGTTGTCGAACGCAGGAGCGGAAGCGGCCAATTATCCCTTCTGTACCATCGAGCCCAACATCGGCGTGGTTCCGGTTCCGGATCCCCGACTAGCGGCACTCGCAGCCGTGTATGGATCGAAGTCTGTCATTCCGGCCGCGGTTAATTTCGTCGACATCGCGGGTCTTGTTCGCGGTGCCTCGAAGGGAGAGGGCCTTGGCAATCAGTTTCTCGCGAACATTCGTGAGACGGATGCGATCGCCCACGTCGTGCGCTGCTTTGAAGATGGAAACGTGATTCACGTAGAGAACCGCGTTGATCCGGTGGCCGACGTCGAAACGATCGACACCGAGCTTGCACTGAAAGACCTGGAATCGATCGAAAAACGCATCGATCGCGCCAAACGGGCGCTGAAAAGTCAGGCCGCCAAGGAAGAAAAGATCATCATCGATCTTTGCGAGCGCGTGAAACAGGGCCTCGATGCCGGCAAGCCCGTCCGTGCACAGGGACTGACCGACGAAGAAAGGGTACTGCTCAAAGATTGCTGTCTGTTGACGGACAAGCGCGTCTTTTACGTCGCCAACGTTTCCGAGGGCCAGCTGGGATCGCTTGATACCGATCGGCTTGTGGGTGCCCTGCGTGCGCATGCGGTCAAGGAAAACGCGCCGATGGTGGCCATTTGTGCTGCCGCAGAGGCGGAAATCGCTGCGCTGGATCCAGCGGATCGCCCGGATTTTCTCGCCTCATTGGGACTAAAAGAACCCGGCCTGAATGCCGTGGTGCGCACGGGCTACCAGTTGCTCGATCTCATCACCTACATCACCGCCGGTGAAAAAGAATGCCGGGCGTGGACCATTAAACGTGGCACAAAGGCTCCGGGCGCGGCCGGCGCGATCCATACGGATTTCGAGCGCGGCTTCATCAAGGCCGAGGTCATCTGGTGGGAGGATCTGGTCAAGTACAAGTCCGAGGCCGCCTGTCGAGAACACGCGAAGCTTGGCACCGAAGGCAAAGAATACGTGGTCCGTGACGGCGACGTGATGCACTTTCGCTTTAACGTGTGACGATTCGAAAAGGGAAACGCCCGGTGGGGATCTACCAGGCGTTTTTCTGCGGGGGCCACTCTCGGGACTAGGCCGCGCAGGCTACCGAGCCGGGTGTTTCGTTTGGACATACCGGGGCGGCAGCTGCAGGGGCCCCGGCCACGCATGACAGTACGTATTCGTGATCACCGCCGTTACAGCTGAAGACTTTAACGACACCGCCACCTTTGAGTGTCGTGAAGTTCGCGGCCGTCACTGTCAGATAGTGGTCATGCTGAGAGGTGCCCTTGGCGTTGTAACACTTGGTGACACCGGCCGTGATATCGGCCATGGGGATTTCGAGCGCATGCCCATGGTTATTTGAAATCGTAGCCACGATCTTTGCACTGCACATGTTGCCAGCGCTGGTGCCGCCTGTGCCACCGGTCGATGCTGTCCCACCCATGCCGCCCATCTTCGAGCCGCCTGTGCCGGATCCACCTGTGCCGCTGCCGCCCGTTCCAGTGCCACCTGTGCCGGTTCCGCTGCCGCCGCTGCCGCCCGTCTTGGAGCCGCTCGTGCCGCCCGTTTTGCCGCTCGTACCGCCCGTCTTGGAATCACTGCCGCCACCCGAGCCGCTGGAACCGCCGTTGCCGTCGGAGCCCGCGGCGCTGCCACCGGCTCCCGAGCCGCCTCGCCCGCCACCTGATGAACAACTTGCGATGGCTGTGCCGACTGCGCCGAAACCGATCGCCAAAAACTGCTTACGCGAAATGTCTTTTTTCATGGGTACTTCCTTCGGAGAGGCAGCCTTTTTACCCCCGAGAAGCCACGAAACAGGATTTTTCAAACGCAATTCAGGTAAAAAAACGGATATCGACGCGGCGCGCACGGGCGCCGTCGCCTCGATAAGTCCTAAATCGACGCGAGGATCCCATTCAAGGTTGCGCTCGGGCGCATGGCCTTGTTGACCAACGTTTCGTCGGGCGCGTAGTAGCCGCCAATGTCCTGCGGTTTGCCGGACGAAGCCTGCAACTCGGAGAGGACGATGGATTCGTTGTCCGAAAGGGTCTTTGCCACCGGCACAAACTCCGACGCCAACCGTGCATTCTTCGTCTGAGTCGCAAGGGCCTGGGCCCAGTACAGCGCCAAGTAGAAATGAGTGCCGCGGTTGTCTAGCTCGCCGGCCTTGCGGCCAGGCGCCTTGTCGGTAAGGAGGTACTGTTCGTTGGCGGCATCGAGGGTGTCGGCCAGGATCTGGGCATCCGCATTGCCGGTCGTTGCGGCGAGATGTTCGTACGAAACGGCAAGGGCCAGGAATTCACCCAGCGAATCCCATCGCAAATGGCCTTCGGAGAGAAATTGTTCAACATGCTTCGGTGCCGAGCCGCCCGCACCCGTCTCGAACAGCCCACCCCCGTTCATCAAGGGCACGATGGACAACATTTTGGCGCTCGTACCGAGCTCGAGGATCGGGAACAGATCGGTCAAGTAGTCGCGCAGTACGTTTCCGGTGACCGAGATCGTGTCCTTGCCAGCCTTGATGCGCTCAAGCGAGAGTTCGGTTGCCTTGACCGGTGACAAGATACGAATATCGGCCCCCTTGATGTCGTGCTCCTTCAGGCATGCATTGACCTTCTTGATGAGCTCCACGTCGTGTGCACGTTCCGGATCGAGCCAGAAAACAGTTGCAACCGATGTGGCGCGCGCACGGCCGACCGCAAGTTTGACCCAGTCGCGTATGGGTGCGTCCTTGACCTGGCATGCGCGCCAGATGTCGCCCGTACTGACGGCGTGCTCCATCAAGACCTTGTCGGTGCTATCGACGACACGGACCACGCCGGCGCGCTTTATCTCAAAGGTCTTGTCGTGCGAACCGTATTCCTCGGCTTTTTGCGCCATCAAACCGACGTTGGGGACGCTGCCCATGGTGCGGGGATCGAGGGCCCCATTTTTCCGGCAGAAATCGATGACAGCCTGGTAGACGCCGGCGTAGCTGCTGTCCGGAATGACGGCCTTGGTGTCCTGTGACTTGCCCTCTGCATTCCACATCTGTCCCGATGTGCGAATCATTGCGGGCATGGACGCATCAACGATCACGTCGCTTGGCACATGCAGGTTGGTGATCCCCTTGTCCGAATTCACCATCGCGACCGCAGGGCCACGCGCGTAGACAGCCTGGATGTCTGCCTCGATTGGGGCGCGCTCACCTGCGGGCAAGGTTGCTACCTTGGCCAGCAGATCACCAAAACCGTTGTTCACATCCACGCCCAGCTTGTCGAAGGTGCTGCTGTATTTTGCAAAGAGATCCGCGAAAAATACGCGAACGGCGTGCCCAAAGATGATCGGGTCAGAGACCTTCATCATCGTGGCCTTCAAATGCAGTGAAAACAAAACACCGGTTGCGCGTGCGTTTTCGATCTCGGCGGCGAGAAACGTGAGCAATGCCTGTTTGCTGAGGAAGGTGCCATCGAAGATCTCTCCCGCCTGGAGCGAAAGCTTGTCCTTCAGGATCGTGACCTTGCCGTCTTTTCCCACATGCTCGATGCGAACCTGTGTGGCCGCCTCGAATGTGATGGATTTCTCGTTGTGAAAGAAATCGCCCGTGTTCATGGTCGCGACGTGTGTTTGGGAATCGCCAGACCAGGCGCCCATCGAGTGCGGGTTCTTGCGGGCGTATTCCTTCACGGCCCGCGGCGCGCGTCGGTCCGAATTGCCCTCGCGCAGCACCGGATTCACCGCGCTGCCCTTGACCTTGTCGTAGCGAGCCTTGGCGTCTTTTCCGGCATCGTCTTTCGGATCATCGGGGTAGGAGGGGAGGGCGAATCCTTTCTTCTGTAACTCGGCAATGGCCTCTCTGATCTGTGGTACGGATGCGCTGATGTTGGGCAGCTTGATGATGTTGGCTTCGGGCGTTTGCGCAAGCGCGGCGAGTTCTGACAGATCGTCCGGGACTCGCTGCGCTTCGGGAAGGCGATCGGAAAATACCGCCAGGATGCGAGCGGCAAGCGAGATGTCGCGTGCCTCGACGGTGACGCCGGCCTTTCTGGAAAACGCCTGCACAATCGGCAGAAACGAGTAGGTGGCGAGGGCCGGGGCTTCGTCGGTTTTGGTGTACAGAATGGTTCCGCGCGTGCTCATGATCGGCTACGTCACTAACACGGACTGCCGGGTCGTGAAACCCCAGCGCCGCACAGTTTTCGCGCCCGACTAGCGGTTCCCGAAATGCTGCGCGGCATCGCGCAACGGCATGAACCGCGCGCCCGCATTTCGGGCTTGAAACAGCGTCGCTTCGAGGGCCGCCAGTTTTTTGAACATTGGCCGACCCAGGTCCGGTTGTTTGGCGATGAGGGGCGCGGGGAGTCCATCGCCAGCCGCATCGGCGAGATCGATGCCGTGCAGCTCGAAGTTGAAAAACGGCAAGCCGAGGGCACCTTGTACGAGCCGACGTCGCAACATCTCGGGTGCCATCACAATCGCCGTCCCAATCACCGGCAAGCGTGTCCAGGGAAGCACCGTGATCGGCAGTTCAACGATGGGTGAGGCGCCCGGCTGGTAGACGGACGTAAGGTCCGGTCGGTACGGGGCGGTGGGTGCGCGCAGCACGCGGGGACTCCCGAGGATGCTGCCGGATTTGCGGCCGAAAAGACGCATCCCGGCCATGATGGCTGCCTTTGCGAGATAATAGGGGACAGCTGGAAATACGGATGAATCATAGGCATATCCGCGGTCGACCAGCGTTTGTAAAACGGTCTCGGTGATTTCGTAACCGGGGGCGCGAAATCCGACCGGCGCAGCACCGGCTGTCTCCGCGATGACTGCGTGGGCGCGATCGATTTCCTCGACGATGCGTTGGGCAGAAAGGCGCACCAGATCGTAGGGATGAGAAAACGTATGACTCGCGAGTTCGTGCCCGTCTCGGGCCAGCTGTGCAAGCAGTGCTCGGCCTTCGGCATCGACGACGAGATCTTCGCCCACCACGAAGAAGGTCGCCCGGATGCCCTGGCGCGCGAAGAGCTCACCGAACCGAGGAAGACACTTTCGCAACACGGAATGCCGAATGTCTTCGGGCGGCGTGTCGGAGAGTGCGTGGATGCGCCAGTAGCAGGCGATCGAATCGAGATCGACCGATACCGAAACGATGGGAGCAGGGGGAGTCACGTGGACGATCCGTAAAACGAGTTCAGATGGTGCCGAGGGTAAACTCGAATCCCGCGATCAACTCGTGGATGCCACCTGCGTATTGCATATACCGGAATGAGCCGAAGGCCGCGAGGCCGGTGTCAATCGTATAACGGCCGCCGGCATGGACTGCGCCGATGGACGAATTGGTTTCGCCGGGCGGCCAGGGTCCAGCCGACGCGGTATCCGCGCCGAAAAATTGGTAGAATCCCAGCCCGCCCCGGACGGTCAATTCCTGGCTAAACGCCCAATCTGCTTCGACGATAAGCGTCGACATGGAGGGGTGAAAGCCGCAACTGTCGCCCTGTGCGAGTGCGTATTGAAGGCCTCCCACCGCACGCGCTTTCAGTCCTTCTGCCACCGGGATCGCGATCTTCAGTTCAGGGGCCAGGTACGTCACCGCTTGACCGCTGGTACAAAAATGTGGATGCCCGACGCGCTGGATGAGCGCACCCACGGTCAGATATTGCCAGTCCATGCCGCCGCCGCCGTGGAAATCCCCGTTTTTGCCGAGCGCACCGACCTGACCGTACCAGTTGTCCTTCGAGCGATAGCGGAAATAGAGAGCACTGGTTGTGTAGTGCGGATTGGGAGCGAAGAGAGGGGTAATAAAATAGCCCGCTTCGTAGGTATTGCCGTCATGGTTCACTCGCGTAAAGAGAGAAAACCTAAGGCGTTCACCGCCGGTGAGGCCTTCTTGATTGGCGAGCCCAAGTGTAGCACCGACAGTGGGAGCCAGTGCCCGAATGGTGTTTACGCCATCCGAGTCTCCTCCCTTGTTATCGGCCTCGACTTCCACCGTGGAGCCGTACGGGCTGAATTCGTCGTCCGGCTTCGGTTTGGCAGTTGGGACACCGGGGGGGGGCTCACCATCTTTGGACTGCACTGCACCGCCATTCACGGTGGCGGTTAACTGCAGCACATGTTCCTCGGCGACCATTCTATTCTTGTGTTTGGGTGGAGCCGTTCGCAGGAATCCCTTGAAAGAAGCGAGCGCCTTGTCCGGGTGATTCGACAGGCGGTACGACTGCGCGATGTTGAACAGGATGTTCGGATCTTGAACCAATCGATAGGCCTGTTCGTACTGTTCGGCCGCTTCGTCATAGTTTCCGAGGTTGTAAGCAACGTTGCCTTTGCGGGCGTATTCAATCGCCTCCTGTTTGGGGCTCGCCTCGGCGGTCGGGGACCACACACAGGTGGCCAGCATGGCGGTCAGAAAAACGCGAAAAAAAACGCCGTTCACGCCAACAATTTACCACGGGTCTATGATGCCCGGAAATCATGCCAGCAAAGCCTCGCGCCACCGTCAATTCCAAACGCGCGCCGAAAGCCGCCACAACGTCGATCGTGCGCTGGATTGCCAGCAAACGGGACGGTCAGGTGCTACCCGACGAGGCCATCGAGGCCATCGTGCATGGCGCCTCTCGCAATCAAGTGCCGGACTACCAGTTGGCCGCGTTGCTGATGGCCATCGTCTGGCGGGGACTTTCGCCCAAAGAATTGTCTACCTGGCTTCGCAGCATGATCGATTCGGGCGATCGGCTTTCGCTGGATGCCGTGCCTGGGAAGAAAATCGACAAGCATTCGACCGGTGGCGTCGGTGACAATCTTTCGCTCTGCCTCGCGCCGCTCGTTGCGGCTTGCGGCGTCGGGGTGCCGATGCTGGCCGGGCGCGCACTGGGACACACCGGCGGTACGCTTGACAAGCTCGAATCGATTCCAGGATTTCGTGTGGATTTGTCGGCCAAACAATACGTGCGTGCGCTGTCGCGGGCAGGTTGGGTGATAGCAGGTCAAACGCCTTCCATCGCACCGGCCGATCGCGTGTTGTATGCCTTGCGCGATGCGACCGCGACAGTCGAATCGATTCCACTCATTGCATCGTCGATCCTGTCGAAAAAAATTGCAGGCGGTGCAGACGGGCTTGTGATGGACGTGAAGATGGGTGATGGCGCATTTTTGCGTCACGATGAACCGACGCGTGAGCTGGCCCGCACGCTGGTTCGTCTTGGGCGCAAGAATGGATTGCCCACCGTCGCGCTGTTGACGGATATGGATCAGGTCCTTGGTGTCGAGATCGGGAATGCTTCGGAAGTGCGTGAAGCAATCCAGATCTTGCGCGGCGAGGGTCCGCCCGATACGCAGGCATTGACCGTGCGTTTGGCGGCAGAGATGTTGCTGATGGCGGGCGTTGCGCGATCGATTGCGGATGGCACTGCCCGTGCTTTGTCAGCCATACGCTCAGGAGACGGTCTCGACCGCTTTCGTTTGGGGGTGCAGGCGCAGGGGGGTAACCCGCGGGTCGTCGATGATTTTGGATTGCTGCCGTTGGCTCGCAAAACGTGGGTATTGCGCGCCACCCGGTCCGGCTGGATGCACACGATCGCGGCTCGACCCCTTGGAATTGCGGCGACGCTCTTGGGTGCGGGCCGTTTGCAAAAATCCGATCGCGTGCGCCATGGCGTTGGCATTACCTTGCACGTGGCACCGGGTGCACGCGTCGAAAACAAGATGCCGCTTTGCACGGTGTACCACGACGACGCTCGACGATTTGTCGAGGCCAGGCCGCTCGTGCAGCAGGCGTTCGCGATTTCGAGCAAGCAGCCGCCCGAACGCGTGCTGGTTCGCGAAGTAATTCGATCCTGACCCGCACGCGGCGCTCGACGTCGCCGTGTGCTTCGGGAATAATGCGAATCAGAAATGAAACCAGCAGCATCACTTTATGATCGGGTTCACGGTGCAGCGGCGGCGGTTGCAGACCGACTGGATGGAAGCGGCGCCGAGGTGGCGGTTGTCCTCGGTTCAGGTCTCGCTGCAGTGGGGGACTGTCTTCTGAATGCACGCTCCGCTCCCTATTCAACCCTGCCCGGTTTTCCTGAAACAACTGTCTCGGGACATCCGGGCAGGCTTGCCTGCGGGACCGTTGGTGGAAAGAAGTGTTTGGTGCTTTGTGGGCGCGTCCACGGCTATGAAGGCTATGCGCCCGACGAAGTCGGCTTTGGTGTTCGCGTTGCTGCCACGCTCGGCGTGCGCACTCTCATCATCACCAACGTTTCGGGTGCTGTCGATCCATCTCTGAAAACGGGCGAAATCGTGTTGATCTCGGATCATCTGAACCTGACCTGTCGCTCGCCCTTGACCGGTGAAAGCGACGAGCGCTTGGGACCACGTTTTGTTGACATGACCGACGTCTATACGCCTTCGTTGCGGAAATTGGCCGCCGAGGTTGCGCTGTCTGAACAACAAACCACCTTGCGTGACGCTGTCTATGCCGGTCTTCCGGGCCCGCAGTACGAAACGCCCGCCGAGGTCCGCATGTTGCGTGGTTTGGGCGCCGGTCTTGTCGGCATGTCGACCGTCTGGGAGGTCATTGTCGCGCGACACTCGGGTTGCGAAGTCCTGGGTCTTTCGCTGGTTGCCAATGCGGCCGCGGGCGTCGAACAGACGCCGTTGTCTCATGAAGAAGTCACGCGGGCTGCCAATGCAGGCGCAGGCCGAATGACCCGTTTGATCGTGGCCACCTTGAATCGTCTGTCGTCGCGTGAGGGCGCCTGATGCAACGCCTGGTGTCCGCAGCAAAGGAGGTCCGCAAGAAGGCACACGCTCCGTATTCCAAGTTCAAAGTCGGCGCGGCAGTGATGGATGAAAAAGGACGCATTCACATTGGGTGCAATGTCGAAAATGCGTCGTACGGTTTGACGGTTTGTGCAGAACGAAATGCCGTGGCTTCCGCTGTCGCTGCCGGGGCGAAGTCGTTGCGCGCGGTGGCCGTCGTGACCAGTACCTATCCTCCGTCGAGCCTGTGTGGGGCCTGTCGACAGGTATTGGCCGAATTCGGCTCGGCTGACATGAGCGTTACACTTGCCTGTGCTACAAAAGCAAAACGCGCCCAGGTCGAAACGACCCTGGGCGCGTTATTACCGCGAGCGTTTTCGCTTTAGCGCGCTAGCGCAGGAACGCGTCGACAAGACCGCCGTCTACGTTGATCACCTGACCGGTGGTGCGGGGCAACCGATTCGATACCAACAGGTGCACGGCCTCTGCCTGATCTGCGGGCTCGATCGGTTGACGCAACAGCGTACGGTCGCTGTAGAACTGTGCCAGACGATCGCGGAGGGCCTCGGTGGTCTCGCTTTCGTTGTGCTCGATGTTGTACTTCGCGAGTGACGAGATCACGCGATCCCTTGGGAACATCGAGCTGCCCTTGACCACCGTCGCGGGAGCGACGGCGTTGACACGGATGTGAGGTGCAAGCTCGACCGCGAGTTCGCGCACCAGGTGGTTCGTGGCTGCCTTCGAGGTGTCGTACGCAACGCTGCCCTTCTTCGCCACGGCGGCGTTAACCGAGGTGGTGATGACGAGGCTGCCGTCGAGTCCCTGATCCTTCCAGATGCGAGCGGCTTCGTCTGCAACCAGATAGGGCCCCGTCACATTGACGGCGTAGGTCAGCGCCCACTTGTCGTCCGGAATGTGGCCGGTCTTGTCCGAAGGCCAGAAGATGCCTGCGGTCACGACCACGCTGTCGACGCCACCGTAAGCCAGCAACACATTGTCAAACGCCTTGCGAATGCTGTCGCGGTTCGTGACATCGGCCGCAAGTCCAATCACTGGACCTGCACCCGAAAGGCCACTGCCCGCGACGCCGATGCCGACACCGTAGATGGCCTCCAATTCCCTGGCGGTTTCCTGTGCGGATTCGAGCTTCATGTCGATGCATGCCACGGTGGCACCATCCTTCATGAGACGCGCTGCCACCTCTTTGCCGATGCCGCTGCCAGCGCCCACCACCGCGACAATCTTGCGGGACAATTCGACCTCGGGGGGCATGCGGCGCAACTTTGCCTCTTCGAGTGCCCAGTATTCGATGTCGAACGCTTCCTGTTCCGGCAACGCGATGTACTCGCTCATCGCCTCGGCTCCGCGCATAACCTCAACGGCACAGTTGTAGAACTCGGCCGACACGCGGCTTTCCGACTTGTCCTTGCCCCAGGCGATCATGCCCACGCCGGGAATAAGGACGATCGATGGATTCGGATTGCGCATCGCCGGTGAGCCTGGGCGCTTGCAACGCTCGTAGTACCCGGCGTACTCCTCGCGGTATTTCTTGAGGCCGGTCGTGAGTGCGGTTCGCAAGGCAGCGAGATCCCCCGATGCCGGATCCCAGTCAACCAGCAGGGGCTTGATCTTCGTGCGCAGGAAGTGATCCGGGCACGAGGTTCCGAGGTCGGCGAGACGACGGGCATCGTTCGAGCAAACGAAACGCAGAATGTTCGCGTTGTCCTCGACTGTGCCAATCAGACGCTGGCCCTTGAAGGTGATTTGCCCTCTGATGAACGGCAACACCGAGGTGAAGACCTCGTTGCGCTTTTCCTGTGCAAGTGGCGCAACTTTTTGGCCACCAAAGGTCTTCGCTCCCTTGTCGCACTTGGCAATATATTCATCAGCTCGCTTGATGATCGAGATGGACAATTCGTAACACGATTTATCGTCGTCGGTCCAGTTAATGACGCCGTGCTGGCCCATCAAGACACCCTTGGCTTTGGGATTGTCCCTGGCGGCCTGGCCAAGCGCGAGTCCAAGCTCGAACCCGGGACGAATCCACGGCATGTAAACCAGGTCGACGCCGAACACGTCCTGGGTCAACTTGATCTGATCTTTGGCTGCGGCCACCGAGATGACCGAGTTCGGGTGCATGTGATCGACTTGTTTTGCCGGCACGAACGAGTGCAGCGGCGTGTCGATCGAGGTTGCGCGTGGGTTGAGGTTGAAGGTGCAGTGGCGATACATGTCGACCATGGCGTCTTCGGCGGGCGTCTTGACACCGCGCTCACCCATGCGGGCGTAAACGTCCTGCAATCCGACGACCTTCTTTTGATACAGCGACGAGAAGTTTGCCTTCTTGGACGTGCGCAGATCGCCGCCCGAACCCTTGACCCACAACAC
>Ga0105046_10000224_pt1 | contig 72804 bp, 64 predicted proteins | sample MAT03_FD_78385 | JGI IMG/M metagenome (GOLD analysis project Ga0105046, IMG submission 78385) | Freshwater microbial communities from Lake Fryxell liftoff mats and glacier meltwater in Antarctica - MAT-03 (megahit assembly) | ecosystem: Environmental > Aquatic > Freshwater > Ice > Liftoff...
AGAGCGAGTCCCTTTGCTGCAAAAACGTTTGGAGTCCGGCCTTTAGGCCGTCCGAAAATCCGATCGCACTTTTTTCGGACGGCCTAAAGGCCGGACTCCGAACTCTGCCGTGCCGAGCATCCGCGGGGGTGCGAGACGGTCTGTACCTTGGGGCCAGGATTTGCCTCAATGCGGTGCAAAAACGTTTGGAGTCCGGCCTTCAGGCCGTCCGAAAATCCGATCGCACTTTCTCCGGACGGCCTAAAGGCCGGACTCCGAACTCTGCCGTGCCGAGCATCCGCGGGGATGCGAGACGGTCTGTACCTTGGGGCCAGGATTTGCCTCAATGCGCTGCAAAAACGTTTGGAGTCCGGCCTTCAGGCCGTCCGAAAATCCGATCGCACTTTCTCCGGACGGCCTGAAGGCCGGACTCCGAACTCTGCCGTGCCGAGCATCCGCGGGGTGCGAGACAGGCTCGGGAGGGCGCGGCCCTCCACCGGGAACGGGGTGGCAACTGCCGCTTCCACGCCTCAATTCGACCGGAGTCCGGTCAGATCGACTGCACCCTGATTCCGGCTTTTGATTTCGAGTTTTTCCTCGCCCACGATGACGAAGAGGACGCTCTCGATCCGATAGCTCGCCTGAGGGGCTTTCGAGAGATCGCGAAGCAGCGCAGCGACCGAGGGTGAAGCGAAGGTCAATGTCGCCTCCTGGGTAGCGCTGCTCAACTGCGGTAAGCCCAATGCCTCCTTGCCGACGGCTTGGCCAACGTACGTGCCGTTGAGATAGAGTTTATATTTACCTCCGGAAAGACCGACCGGTACGACATTTTCGTTGGTGAAACGCAGGGTGACGATGGCTTGGGTGTCCAGCTTGGCAGGCACGGCCGAACGGATCGACACGGCGGCGACCGAAACCCCGCCGAGTTTTCCCCCGGAGCCACACCCCGCGACGGCCACCACCAGGCCGATCAACCAAAGGATCCTAAGAAAGAAAGCGCGCTGCATCGCGATAACATGCACGACGCCCGCTCCGGTCGGCAAGCGGCTAGTGGCGTTGTTTAGACGGACGCCACGGAGAGCCGGCCGCCGGACAGCTCGTTCTCTACCGCCGCGAGTCAGCTACGTCCTTTCGTTCTCAATCCCCTTTAGCGTCGATCACAGCCAGCGGAGAAAAACGGTGCATGGCGGCCACCGATCGCGTAGCGGTTGGACATCGGCTAAACCGCTCGGAGCTAACCACTCGCGCGTTTATGAGGCGGCATCGCCGCGCCCCCGCACCTCAAAACATCGCAAGGGCTTTGGCGCTTTCCAGACCGATCCACGCAATCGCCGCCATCGCGCTGCAGACCAACGCGAAGCGGACGAATTTCTGTCGGCGGAGGCGATTGTCATGGGCGTCGGTATGATTTACCCGGCCCAGGCCCTGCTGCGTCATGAAGCTGACGAATTGCGCATTGCGCAGCGTCGAACGGCGAATGCGAGCGTTGTCGACCTTGCCGAAACGGTAGGTGGGACGATGAAAAAGGGAATTCAGCAGGCTGCGCAGCACGAGAAAGGACTTGTTTAATATTGGTTGGTTTTTTCAAGGTGAAACGCGCACCGTGTCGCCTTTCACGCGGTTTTTAATTCCACTTCTTCCGTCGAAGACAATCAGCCCTATGCACCATTTCCGCTACGCAGGTCAAAACCTCCATTGTGAGTCGGTCGATCTTGCCGAAGTTGCCCGCCTCTACGGGACACCAACGTACGTTTACAGTGCCGCCACTATTTCCGATAATTACATCCGCCTAAAGAAGAGCCTTGAAGGCCTCGATGCGCAGATTTGCTACGCGATGAAGGCCAACTCGACACTCGCACTGCTTCGCCTTTTTGCAAACTTGGGCGCGTCGTTCGATCTGGTGAGCGGTGGCGAATTGCGCCGCGTGTTGTCGGCCGGAGCGGACGTTCGGCGGAGCGTTTTTGCGGGAGTCGGCAAGACCGAGGACGAAATCGCTCTGGCGCTGAAGGAAAAGGTTTTCGCGTTTCACGTCGAAAGCGAGCCGGAGATGGCCCGTATCAATCACGTCGCCGGCAAGTTGGGGGTGAAAGCGCCGATCGCGATTCGAATCAACCCGGACGTCGACGCTCATACGCACGCGAAAATCACCACGGGCAAGTCGGACAATAAATTCGGGATTCCACTCAAGGTGGCAACCGCGGCCTATGAGGCGGCGGCGCGTTATCCGAACCTCGCGATCAAGGGAGTGCAGATGCATATCGGATCGCAGCTGACCGATGTCGGACCTTTCGTCGAGGCGGTCAAAAAAGTGGCGCCCTTTGTCGCGGATCTAAAGGCCAAGTATGGCATCGAGTATTTTTCGGTGGGTGGCGGTATCGGGATTGTTTATCGGGACGCGCTCGCGAGCGGCGCGGCCGAGTGGTGGGACGCTCAGGCTGCGGGTCAACGACCTCTGACGCCCGAAGCCTACGGCGCTGCCCTGGTGCCGTTGCTCAAGCCGCTCGGTTTAAAAATCCTGCTCGAACCCGGCCGGTTTTTGGTCGGCAATGCCGGAGTCCTCCTCTCGCGCGTCGAGTATCTCAAACGCGGACAGGGTAAAAATTTTCTGATCGTCGACGCGGCGATGAACGATCTGGTGCGGCCAGCGATGTATGAGGCGTTTCACGAAATCGCACCCCTGCATCGCGATACGTCCCGGCCGGCACTGACGGCAGATATTGTCGGACCGATTTGCGAGAGCGGCGATTGCTTCGCGAAAGATCGCCCGTTGCAGCAGGTCGGCGAAGGCGAGTATGTCGCGTTTCTCAGCGCCGGCGCTTATGGCTACACGATGGCGAGCCGGTACAATACGCGGGCGATGGCGGCGGAAGTACTGGTTAAGGGGAGCACCTTCGAATTGATCAACGCACGAGAAACCTACGAGACAATGATCGCGGGCGAGCGGATCCCGGCGTTTTTGAAATAGGGGAGATTTGCCGGGGTCGAAACGCCGTTCGCGCGAACCGGCGAAGCTGCGCGATCTTGTCAGCGGCGCAGTCCAGTCGAAGGCTTGGGCAACGCGCGAGGGAATTTAGACACATGAGGTGAGCGCTCAAAGAGCGATTACCTCGGAAAAAGCTCATCCGCAGATTACGCCGGTGGACGCAGATTTCGGAGAATTTTTGGAAGACTCCGATTGGGGAAATCATTTCGAAATCTGCGAGATCTGCGGATAACCGAGTCCGAAGGTTCGTGTGCCCGAGCGGTGCCGGAAGTCGGAAGGGTCTCACGCGAAGCCGCGAAGGCGCGAAGGATGCGAATGAAAAGTCGGTCAAACGTTGCGTCGGAGATGGCTTGGAGAGAGATGGATCGAGCTTTCGTTTCACGGCTTCGCGTGAGCGACTCCGATTCTGGGGGGCGGCCTCCGGAGTGGGTCTCGCTTACGGAGGACCGAGTCCCGTCCTCCAACGCATCGCCTACAGGGTTGCCGTTGCGCGAACCTCGACTTTTCTTGGACGCCACGTGAAAGCCCTCACCACCCACACCCTCCGGAAGCTCAAAGGTGACCGTCCCATCGTGGCAGTGACCGCTTACGATGCATTGATTGCCCGCCTGGCGGACGACGCAGGGGTGGACGTGATTCTCGTGGGAGATTCGGTGGGCAATGCGCTGTTGGGTTTCGAAAATACCGTGCCCGTGACGCTCGAGATGATGGTGCATCACACGGCTGCCGTGGTCCGGGCGAAAACCAAGGCGTTGGTGGTGGCCGATCTTCCCTTTGGCGAAGCGCATTTCGACTACGAGCGGGTGCTTGCGGGCTGCCAGCGCCTGTTGCAGGAGGCGGGTGCCACCGCCGTAAAGATCGAAGCGACTGCCGCGCTGGCACCTTCGATCGCACGCTTGGTGGCGGCGGGTATTCCCGTCTGGGGCCACGTGGGCCTGCAGCCTCAGCAAATCAACACCTTGGGGCGGTATCGGCGGTTTGGAACGGATCCGGTCGAAGGCCAACAGCTTCGAAACGATGCGCGGACTCTGGTAGACGCCGGCTGCTTCGCGCTCCTCCTGGAAATGGTGGATGAAACGGTGGCGGGCGAAATCACCGCCGCAGTCGATGTCCCGACCATCGGGATTGGCGCGGGCGCTCGCGTGGACGGACAGATCCTCGTTTACACCGACCTGCTCGGTCTGACAGCCGGCTACGTGCCGAGCTTTGCCCGGTCCTTTGCCCAGGTGGGTGAAGCGATGAAGCGGGGCTTTTCGGCCTATGCCGAGGCGGTCAAGGCACGTACGTTTCCCTGACCCGGCGTGGACGTGACGAGGGTGAAACGCGATGCGATTTCACTATCGTCCCTTCCTTATATTGGTTTTACTCGGGGCATGAATTTCCTGGTGATAGGAGCGGGAGCCTGGGGCACGGCGTTTGCGATGTATCTCTCGAAACGGGGGCACACGGTTTCTTTGGCGCCGCGCCGGTTCGAGCAGGCAATCGCGCTGTCTTCGACGCACGAGAATACCGAATATCTTCCGGGCGCGGTTCTGCCGGCGAGCCTGCAAATCGGTCACGAACTGACTCCGCTTTTGATGGAAGCGGAGGTCGTCCTGCTGGCGTGTCCCTCGCAATCTTTACGGGAAACCTGCGTCCGCGTTCGACAAAATTTGGGGTTGGCGACCCAGCTGAAATTCGTGGTCAGTCTCGCCAAAGGCCTCGAATCCGGCACGCACCTGCGACCTTCGGAAGTGATCGCTTCGGTGTTGCCTGCGTATCCAGTAGGCTCCCTCACCGGGCCGACGAATGCTGGAGAAGTCTCACGGGGACTTCCCGCGGCCATGGTGCTTGCTGCAGATCGAGATGACGCGGTGGTCGCCGCCGTGCAATCCGCGCTGAGCAGCTCCGCCCTGCGCGTGTACACGAGCGGCGATCTCGTGGGTGTCGAGATCGGCGGCTGCTTGAAAAATATCTACGCGATCGCCGCGGGCTGTTCCGACGGCCTGCGGCTGGGCGATAACACCAAGGCTGCACTGCTCACTCGCGCGCTGGCGGAAATGGTTAGAGTTGGCACGGGTTTGGGGGCACAAGCGGAAACTTTTTACGGTCTCAGTGGCTTCGGCGATCTCATTGCAACGTGCACGGGCGGCTGGAGCCGCAACCGCGGCTTCGGCGAACACGTGGGACAAGGCCGGCTCGTCGCAGAGCTGATCGCTTCGAGCAAATCCGTCGTCGAAGGCTACCGGACGACAGAATCGTTTTACGGACTCTGTCGGGATCGATCGATCGACGCGCCGATTCTGACGGAAGTCTATCGCATTCTTTACGAGGGAAAATCTCCCGCCAATGCCCTTTCCGCGCTGATGATGCGCGGATTAAAGCGGGAGTAACGTGCCTCTGCCTGTCTCGGCACGCGTGGAGTGACCGGCGGCCGACTTAAGGTTCGATCGTCCCCTGAAGACCCCCGTCCATCGTCTTACCGGTCACGGCGCTGATTGCAATTTGGAGGAGCGTAACGGCTTTGCCGTGCTCGGTGTCCCAGTAGTATCCGCTTTCGGGACTCACACAGATGACGGTGACTTCCGGATCGTCCACGCCTTGGTGAAACCACGCCTTGGCCAGCGGAGTCCAGTGCTTTTTGCGGAGCTCGCGTTCGTCGCTGATCGTCGCCTTTCCGTAGAGCGTCATGTATTCCGACGAGCCGGTATTGGCGAAGAGCAGTTGGACGTGAGGGTTCTTCGCGATGTGTTGGTTTTTCTGGGACGATCTTCCGCTCAAGAACCAGAGGTCGCCTGCTTCATCGACCGTTTGTACGGCCATGGGTCGGACGGTGAGCGGAAGGTGGCCTTCGAAGGTGCCGAAAAGGCAGGTCCGGGCGGACTTTGCCATTTTGGCAATCTTTTCCGCCGCCACCTGTCCCGAGAGGTTTTCAGTAGGATCGTCCGCGTCTGAGTGCATGCGGCCAGAGACCACGCCCTCGTCGATGCGTTCCGCTCATCGGCGCAACCGACTCACGGAGGCCGCTTGCTCCCGTTGAGCGTGAGCTCGTCCGAATGTTTCGGCGAACGGCGAGCCTTGCAGGGTCGGACCTCTACTATTATTTCTGCCTCAAGGAGTAGCGAATCGGCCCGGTGAGAGGTCGGCTTGAGCGGTAAGCTCCGATGCGGCACGTAAGGTGCCCAAGAAGCGTGCTACCGGGCGTTTCCCGGATAGCGCCATTAGGAGTTCCCGGGTTTGTGCTGACTAGATCTTGGCGGCGCCGGCGACGGCCGGATCGAAAGCGAAGTCCACGCCGAACGGGGCGCGTATCACCGATTCGACACTGACTTCACCGTCCTTGATGAGCAGCGTCGGCCATCCGTTGGTCGAGCGCGTGTAAAGATCGCCGTGATGCGCGAGGATCGAGGCCTGAATCGCTTCCGGCCACGCGGAGAGGCCCGCGAAATAATGATGTCCGTTTCGCTCCACGCTGGTCACACCCAAGACCGTTTGCACTGCGAGGTCCTGCAGGAGAGCGACCGGACCGACGTTCGAAAGGTCCTCGCCGCTGAGGAACCACGCGTCCTCGGATTTCGTTTTGCGCAACTGGGCGATTCGACAGGCATTCGCCAAACCTTTGAGGACGCCCTTGCAGTTCTTGTGACTCGTGCCGACGTAGCCGAGCGCGAGGGCGCGGGGCAGGCTCGAGAGGTCACCGTCGGATTCGTCGATGACGATCGGCGGACGCTGTGGCCATTGGGTGAAGAGAGCGCCGATCTCGTCGGACAGGGCGATGTCACGATGAAAGGGTTGCTCTACAAAAAGCAGGCCGCGGCGCATCGACTCCAGTTTCGGATCGCCGAGCACACTTTCCCAAAACGAGCGAAACGCCGCGACCGATTTGAAACCCTCGTTGCCGTCGATCGTGCAGACCCAGCCGGGCTTGGCGCAGCGCTCGAGCACTTCGACGATGCGCAGCAAACGTTCCCGATCGGCGCCGCCGCTGACCTTGAGTTTGAAGTGACGCAGGCCGTAGGCAGCGATGCTGGCTTCGAGCGATTGCGGAAGCCCGTCATGAACGCGATCGGCATCCGGGATCTCGTTTTCCCAGAGAGGGTCCCCCAACCCGACAGTGTGGCGCGCGAAGACGTGCCGAGGAAGGGACTTTGGAATCCAGTCCGCCGGGGCGGTGCCGGCGAGTTCCGGCCGGACGGATCCGAGATCGACGCCGAGTGCGTCGATGCGCACGGCATGCGCAAACGAACACCCCAGCGATCGGCAGAAAGCGTCGATGACGGCGCGTTCCACCAGCGAGGTGCCGAAATGACCCAGGAGCGGCGGAATGCCGTTGGCCTTGCGCCAGGCATCCTGCGCGGCGTAGACGTGTCGCCACCATTCGAATACCGTCGTCGCCCGGATCCCGCTGGCGGCGGACACCGCGTGACGGATCACCACCAGCATGTCTTCGATCTCGACCAGCGGATCCTTGGTCGGATCCTTGGTGAACCACTTGGGAGGCAGGTGATCCGCGGCGACGCCGGTGGCGACGCCGCCGGAAAATTCGCACTGGACCTGGAGAAAAACGTGCGGCAGCTCCGTCATCGTCGCGATGCCGTACTTGAACGGCATACGGGCATGAAGATGTTTCCGCCAGAGGGTGAATTCGACGACACGCATGAGAAAGGACGACAAAGACCTCGCTCAACCCCGCGTTTCGAGCGCAGTCGGCCCGAGGCGGCCGGATCGCTGGCGTGATAGGGGAGTCATGGTGCGATGGGAGAGAACTGCCGCAAAGTGGAGAGTTGTGGCCAGTCTTTCCACGAGACGGGTTGCGGCAAGCCCGGTGTGCTTCGACCCGAGGAGACGATGCGTTTCAATTCGTATCCGAGTCGTGCGACCAGCGCCGGTTGTTTGTCCGCGACATTGGTTTGCTCCTTCGGATCGATTGCCAAGTCGAAGAGTTGCAACGGTGGCAGGGTGGAAGCCGGCTAGCCTGCCTTGGGCGGGCGCGGTTCGCTCCAGCCGCCGGAGTCGGGGAGCACGACAATATTGGGCGGCGGCGCTCCGATGACCGAACGGGTCGACGCCGCGAGGACCGCGAGGAGGAGGAAGGAGAGACGCATCAGTCGAGGCCGCTGACCATGATTTCCGAGGGATAATCGATGCTGAGCTTGAGCGGGATCTCGCGCTTTTCTCCGGGTTTCAAATCGATGCGCCACGAGAGTCGTCCCTCCGGCTCGCGGGTGATTTCTCTCTGCCCCTCGACGGTGCCGATGTCCCGTTCGAGGGGCGTGAGCAGCTTGACGACGATCTTTTCGTCGCGGGAAACCGGCACCGCCTCTTTGAAGACAATCCGTTCCGGCGTCTTTTTGTTATTAGTGAGAGTCACGAGAAATTCGTAGGTGACGCGACGGCCCTTCCCGGTGAGGCCGGTGTCCTCGGCGAAACGATTGACCAGGCGGCGCTTCACGGCGATGCCGTCGTCGGCCCCGAGCGCGAGATCGAACCGCTCGCCCGGCATGACCGTTTTCAGGCGGCTCGTGGCGACAAAGGTGTCGTCCAAAAAGGTGTTCACGGCACCCGCCAGGAGGGGAAACTCGGTGGTGTTGGCCAGCGAGGCACTGAGGAAGGCGACCTCGAGCAGCTTGGGCGTCGCCTCGTAGCGCAGCGTGGGAACGAGTTTTGCCAAGGCGATGGCGACCCGCTGGGTGGTGTTGTCGCTCGGGAGGGTGACGGGATTGGCGATCTTAAAGGTGGCGCTGGTGGCACTGGATTCGACGGTGGCTTGGGCGACGATGGCGTCTTTTTCCTCAAGCGCGTCGGCGACAGCGAGGTTGCCGGCAGGCGCGGCCCCGCCTATGCCTTGTGCACGGCTTCTTTTTGCGGACGCTTCGGTGTAAGCGGAGGCCGTTGGCAGGGACATCGGCATTGGACGGAAAATGTCCACCACCCAGGGCGGCAAGGTCGGCGCTCCACCGCCCTGGCTGGGGCGCGCGGTCGAAAGCGTGAGCGCGAGCGCATTCCAATCTTCGCCGGTGCCGTTGCGAACCACGCCGAAATACGTCAGCTCCACGCTGCGCCGTTCCGTGCGTAGGCGGGCGTCGTAAGCGGGCATCCAGGAGGCGCCGGGCAGTCCGTAGGAAAGGGCGACGTCGAGGCTGCCGGCGGAGGACGCGGCGACGCGGACGGTCACCGTTTTATAACTACGCGCGCCCCGTTGCTGGCTGCGCAGGACGTTGAGTTGGGCTTCGGCCGCGGCGGTTTTGGCGGCGAGATCTTCGCGTTGTTTGCCGATGGCCTGTTGTTCGGAGCTGAGGCGCGTGAGATTGTCGGACTGAAAGGAGAGGAGTTTCTGCCATTCTTCGAACGACGGGCGCGCGCCGGTCGTCGTGGCTTCGCGTGGCGGCGGTGCCGTCACCGCGGTTTCGATTCGTCCGAGGAGCGCGCGTTGTTGGTCGAGAAGGACGAGTTTACTTTTCAGTTCGGTGTCCTGGCGTTGCAGACCGGACAACTCGTCCTCGAGCGCCTTGATGCGCGGATTGGTGGTGCCTTCGACGTAGGTCAGACGCGCATTGACGTCGAGGATCGCGGCGGAGGCGGTGCCCCGGGCGGAGACTTGGAGCGACGCATCGAACAAACTGGCCGGCAGGCGTTCGAAGACGAGTTCGGTCTCGCCTGCGGGCAGTTGCGCTTTTGCGGTGCGCGTCACCACCGCCCGATCGAGATAGACCGTTGCGGACGTGAGTTGAGAAGGGACGGGGAGGGCCGCGGCGGTGAGGCCGGCGGCGGAGAGCACAAGGGCTATCGCCGGGAGGAAAAGTGGGTAGAACGTTTTCATGGTAGAGTTTCTAGACTGCACACAGGCTCAAACGATCCGGCGTGGGGAAACTTAGGAACACCGGTGAAGGCGCATGTTCCGCGCAACCGCCGAACAAAAAAACCTAAGTAATTAAAATAAAACGATTTCCGTTGGAGTACTATCCCGCGTATGCGGGTTGGCGGGGATTTCGAAGACGGTCTGCGGTGGGTTGCTGCGAACGATCGTTGCGGGGACCAAACCTTGGCAGCGCGCGTCCGCGCAATCCCGGCCACGAGGGACGGTGGCCCTCCCTTCCCATCAGCCGCCGATTTTTCGCTTCTCCGTATAGAACGAGACCAAGGCTGCTCCGATCGCCTGGGAGAGTTCGCCGAGGGTCGCCTCGACGATTTTTACGTTCTTTCGCTGAGCGGGAAAGAGGTACGGCTGGGCGGCGGCGCGGATGCCGTTGAGGTAGCGCTCGCGGAAGGCGGGGGTGGTGGCGTCGGGATCGATGAGACCGCCGCCGATGACGAAAAATTCGGGGTCCAGCGCCATCGCGAGGGACGCGACGTGCAGGCCGAGGGCCTTGGCTTGGATGTCGAAAACTTCGAGAGCCAGGGGATCGCCCTTCTGCGCGCGCGTGCGCAGGGAGAGCACCTTGTCTTTGGAGGGGGCGGTGGACGTGGCGAGCTCGTGGCCCGAGTGTTTTTTCAGCACGTCCTCCATCAGCTGCGACAGGCCCGAAATCGTGGAGTAAGCTTCGATGCAACCCCAGTCGCGACCGCAGCCGCAACGGTAGGGGCGAAGACCCAGCAGCTGCAGCGGGACGGGCATGTGGCCCGCTTCCATCCCGGCAAAATTGTCCCCGTCGAGCGGCAGACCCTGGGGATCGATGTAGGCGCAGCCCAGACCCGAACCCGGGGCCAGCATGACGACACCCGCTTTGCGATTGCCGCGCACGCGGGCGGCTTCGGCCACGCCGCCGTAATTGCCGTCGTTTCCGGCGACCAGGGGGAGGGGGCGCCCGGCTTTAGCGGCGAGAGCGGCGCTGTATTCGGCGTGGAAATTCCAGCCGGCGAAAGCGAGCGGCAGATTCGCCGAGCGATCCAGGACCCCGTAGCTTCGATAAGGACCGGGAATAGCCAGGCCGACGCCGCAGACTTGGTCCCAGTGAAGGCCGTTGTCCGCGAGGAAACCGACGACGCCATCGACCCACCCCGCGATGACGGCGGCAGTGCCGGCCTGGGAATTGGTGGAGCTCTGGCGGAGCTTCAGGGAGATAATCGAGCCGTCGGCGCGCACGCCGCCGGTTTTTGACGTGGTGGCGCCGCTGTCGGTGCCAATGTAAATGCCTTCGGGAATGCTCATAGGTGGGTGAACGCACAAAGGTTTGCCTCTTGGCGGCCGCGGTCAATGCCCTACCGAGTGTGTAAAAGGAGAGGAGAGCGCGGGTGCCGATGGAGGGCCACGATCGCGAGGCTGTCTCGATCGCGAAACCGCTCCAGCGCCGGCCCTCGCAGCGGCACCAGGTCGACGCTGGAGCGTGGGCTCAGATCGAAAGATAGCTTGCTCGGGTTCGGAGTCCGGCCTTGAGGCCGTCCGGAACCCGATTGCAGTCTTTCCGGACGGACTAAAGTCTGGACTCCAAACTCGATCGTCCGAGCTTCCGCCGGGTTCCGGGACAGCCTCTCTCTCGTGGCCGGGATTTTCCGAATTTTGCGACGCGTTGCGGCGCGAACGACGGTTGTTGCGTTGCGCAATTGGCAGCGCGCGGCCGCGCAATCCTGGCCACGAGGGACCGTGGCCCTCCAAGGGTGGGAACGCTCTGGGTGGAAGTAGCCGCCAGGATCAACGGCAGCAGGGTCCGGCTCCGTCGTTTCCGAAAAACTGCATGGCTCGTTTTCGTCCAGCGTTGCCGCGGTCCGTGCTTCTTCGGAGTTGTGCGGGGACGATTTCAGCGAAGAGGATGGCTGCAGCGCGCTGTTTGGAGCGAACCGACGCGGGCGGGGTGCCCTTCGCCATGTTTTCCACCTCCATCGACCTTGCCTTTCCTTCAGCCCTCCGCCGATTGTGCGTGCCCGATGAGCGAACCGCTTCCGTCCTCGTTTCTGGCCTTGGTGGGGGAGCGCGATCTGCAGAAACCGGCGCATGCAGGGATCGAGGCCTTCTTGGAGCGCTTCGCAGTCGAAACCGGAAAGCGTTTACCGTTCCGCTGGGTTGAGACCAGGGAGCTGACAACAGGATCGGAGTTGGATTTCGTTGTTCACGACGCCGCTAGGCGGGTGCGCGCGTTTCGACCGAGAGATCGTCCGTTTTTCGTCGGCATGCGTTTTCAACCCGAACGAATGGTCCTTGGCGGTTCTTTGCATCAGCTGGTCCTTGCATTTTTTTCGGCGGTGGCCGAAGGGGCGAAGGCACCCGCTCCGTGAAAAAGAACGCGTCGATTCTGGGATTACACGGGCTGGTTTTTCGTCTCGCCGAGGAAGGCGATATCCCGGAATTGCACGCACTCATTCCGCTGTCCGTCCGTGTGCTCCAGGCCGATTTTTATACCGTGGAGCAGCGCGAAGGCGCGATCGGAACCGTCTTTGGGGTGGATAGCCAATTGATCCGGGATGGGACCTATTTTGTGGCGACAGAAGGGACGCGGGTGGTGGGTTGCGGAGGGTGGAGTCGGCGACGAACGTCGTACGGTAGCGATCGGGTTCGGACGACCGAGGATCCGCTGCGGGATCCGCTGGTCGAGCCGGCGATGGTGCGGGCGTTTTTCGTTCATCCCGACTTCGCCCGCCGAGGGATTGGACGTCGCTTGATGGAATTGTCGGAGCGTGCAGCCCTGGACGCGGGATTCACCGCGATCGAGATCGTCGCGACGCTCCCGGGCGAGCCTCTTTATGCGGCCTTTCGCTACGAGGCCGTGGAGCGGTTCGAAATCGCACTGGTCAACGGTGCAAAAATGGCGCTCGTCCGCATGCGCAAAACGCAATTCCCCCCTGCGGCGCGCTGACGTTGGAGGGCCACGACGGAGGTACTGTCTGGCAACCCGGCGGGATCTCGGAGTGCAGAGTTTGGAGTCCGGCCTTTAGGCCGTCCGGAGAACGTGCGGTCGGATTTCGGACGGCCTGAAGGCCGGACTCCAAACTCAAACTGGCGGATCTTTCGATTCGGACGGACGCAACGGGCTAGGGTGTGCGTCATGTTCTCAAAAGCCGGCAGCGATGCGGCGATGCGTGTTTCGTAGCGGTTTTGAGGTACTTGTCGGACATCCTTGAATCCACATGGGATCGTTGCACAGGGTTCGGGTAAGGCCAAAAAAGGGCAATGGGTGTAAATAGCCTAAAAAGGGTGTCGGAAATACTTACATAATTTACAGTAGTTTACTCATCACTTACAGGCTCTGAGTGGCGTTTGTACTTTTAACTTATTGATTTTAAATTAGTTAATTCGCTCATTTTTAATTAGGTCCAGATTATGCTGATTTTCATTTGTGAAAACACTTCCCGGCTTTCCTTTTGGTTCGTATTGGCGAGTACTTCTTGTTCTCGGCTTTTGTTCTATTTGCGTTTCTAGCGTCAAGGCGGCGATTGTCATTACGCCCACCGGCAACGCGGCTACCTTAACCAATGCGCTCCTCGGTTCCGGGGTAAGCGTGGTTGGTTTACCCACGCTGACGGGTGGCAGCCTTGGGGACGCCAACTCCTCGGCGGCCCTTTTCACCGGGGGGCTTTCCACCGGGATTGGTATCGATAGCGGGATTCTCCTCACCACCGGGCGAGCCAATTTCGTGGGTAACACTAATACCTCAACCGGCACTGGGATAAGCTTTGGTGAACCGGGCGACGCTCAGCTCACGGTGCTTTCAGGTTTCCCGACCTTCGATGCGACCGTCCTTACGTTCAATTTCACCACGACGACCGGAGACCTATTTTTCAATTTCGCCTTCGCCTCCGAGGAGTACAACGAGTACGCGAACAGTAGTGTGAACGATGCCTTCGGCTTTTTTGTCGATGGGGTTAATATCGCGTTGCTTCCCGGTACGAATATACCGATTTCCATCAACACGGTCAATGGCGGTAACCCCTTCGGAACAGACGCCGTGAATTCGCAGTTCTTCAATAATAACGAACTGGGTACTTTTGGCTTCGAATACGATGGTTTCACGGACGTATTCACGGTGTCGGCGCGCGGCCTGAGCCCGGGCCAACACACCATCAAGCTCGCGATCGCCGACGGCGGCGACGGGGTCCTCGATTCGGGTGTCTTTATCCAAGCCGGTTCGTTCGTCACTGCGGATCCGGTGCTCCCCCCAGTGGTCGTACCGGGAGGGCAATCGGTCCCCGACACCGCCGGCACGCTCGGTCTTACTACGCTGGCCTTTGTCGCTCTCGCGGCTTTCCGCACGATGAGGAAGAGCAGCTGAGCGCGTCACTTCGGTTAGAGCGAAAAGCACAGACACTCTTGTCTGTGCTTTTTTTGCGCCGGTCGTCGGGTGCCGGCTAGAACGGAGCTGCGCAGGAGGCGAATCGATGGCAACCGCTCCCTTGTTGGTGAAGGCGATCGTGTACACAATCGTCTCCCCCGGTTTGGCCGCGGCTTTGTCGAAGGCGGCGACGAGGATTAAGCCGCCGGCCGTGGGGCCGGGAAGAGTAGGGTAAACGCCCGATTCCGACTCGAAATTTAAACCTCCAACTGCGGGCGGGTGGCTTCGGGCCAGTCGATGTGGAAAAACTTTCCACGGGGCCGGTCGACTCGCTCGTAGGTGTGGGCACCGAAATAATCGCGCTGGGCCTGGAGCAGGTTCGCCGGCAGGCGAGCGGAGCGGTAGCTGTCGTAGTAGGACAGGGCGGACGAGAACGTCGGAGCCGCCACGCCGCATTCGGCGGAGAGGGAAACGACCTTGCGCCAGTTTTCCTGGGCCTTCTTGACGGTCTTGTTGAAGTAGGGATCGAGGAGGAGGTTCGCGAGGTCCGGATTCCGGCCGTAGGCCTCGGTGATCTTCTGAAGAAACGCCGCGCGGATGATGCACCCGCCCCGCCAGATCTGCGCGATCTCGCCGAAGTTCAGTTTCCAGGAATACTCTTTCTGCGCGGTGCGCATCAGTTGGAAGCCCTGGGCATACGAACAAATCTTCGAGCAGTAGAGCGCGTCGTGAATCGCCGCGATCAGCGCCTTCTTCGAACCGCGATACTTCTTGCCCGGGCCCTTGAGGATCCTCGACGCGGCCACGCGCTCTTCCTTGATCGCGGAGATGCAGCGGGCGAAAACGGATTCGGCGATCGTCGGTGCGGGCACGCCCATGTCGAGCGCGTTGACCGAAGTCCATTTGCCGGTGCCTTTTTGGCCGGCGGTGTCCAAGACCACGTCCACGAACGCCTTCTTCTTGTTCGTCGGATCCTTCTGCTTGAGGATGTCGGCGGTGATCTCGATGAGGAAACTGTCGAGCGCGCCGGCATTCCATTCGGTGAAAATCCCGCCCATTTCCGCGGGCTTCAATCCGAGCAGACCCTGCATGAGCGCGTAGGCCTCACAGATCATCTGCATGTCGCCGTACTCAATGCCGTTATGCACCATCTTAACGTAGTGGCCCGCGCCGTTTTCGCCGAGATAGGCGGTACAGGGCACGCCCCCGGTGACGGGCACGCCGGGTTTTGCGCCGGGGATCGGCTTGCCGGTCTTTGCGTCGACCTTGGCGGCGACGGCTTCCCAGATCGGCTTGATTTCTGTCCACGCCGCGAAATCGCAACCGGGCATGAGGGACGGACCGAAACGCGCGCCATCTTCGCCACCGGAGACGCCGGAACCGATGAAACGCAGGCCTTTTTCCTTCAACGCTTTCTCGCGGCGGATGGTATCCGTCCAAAGCGCGTTTCCGCCGTCGATAATGATATCGCCCTTCTCGAAGAGCGGGGAGAGGCCGTCGATCACCGAGTCGGTCGCCTTGCCGGCTTGAACGAGGATGATCGCTTTGCGCGGCTTGGAGAGCGATTTGACGAAATCCTCGAGCGTCCGCGTGCCGATCACTCCGCCGGGCGTGTGGGGGTTTTCCGCGACGAATTTATCCGTCTTTTCCGTGGTCCGGTTGAAGACCGAGATCTGAAATCCGTGGTCGGCGATATTGAGCGCTAGATTTTGACCCATGACCGCAAGGCCGATGAGTCCGATGTCGGAGTGTGACTTGGGCATACGCGAGCCCAAGAGGTAGGCAGACACACGGGTTGCGGCCAATCTCTAATTAACGCCCTCCGATGAGCGTTAAGTGTCCTGCGCTTACATCTTCAAATCTTTTTTCTGCGCCGCGTTGTAGTCGATCTTGCTCGGGAAAAACGGCGCGATCTTGTTGACCACCGGAGTGAGAAACTTGGGCTCGTTGCGTTCGTAAATACATTGGAATCCCACGATCATGAAGACCACGCCTCCGACGATGGTAAGCCAGATCTTATTGGTGCCGGCCAGCTTGCGCATGACAATGACAACCGCCGCGATCACTGCGATGGAGATCGCAAGGTATTTCCAGACCTCTACGGGGATGTCTTTCACGCGGCTTAGCGCACCGGAAGCGAATAGGAGCATGGAGATGGAATTTAAGGGACCGTGACCGAAAAGGAGAGACTCGAGAAACGAAGAGGAGAGCGCGGGCCCGGCCTGCTCGCGCGATGGCGAACTCGGAAGACCTTAGTGAGCTAAAATCGGTTCAACCGGAGTAGATCGGGCGGATGGGAGTCACCTTTCACACCTCTTTTACTCGCTTTGAGCATTCTCTACTTCCGTGAAAGGGGTGCAGACCCCGCCCGGCCAGTGGCCGCGGGATCGGGCGCGGTGAGACGAGAAGCGCTGAGTACGGAGTCCGGCCTTAAGGCCGTTCGAAGTTCCCGCCTTGAGAAATGGCTAACGGGTTTCGGCGGCGTGTTGGATTGTCGGCACGGCCTGAAGGCCGGACTCCGTACTCGGATCGGATTTCGGACGGCCTGAAGGCCGGACTCCGAACTCGGGCGTCTCAAATGGGACGGGCAATGGTCGGGGAGGGGGTCCGTCCGCGGGCAAAAAATCCCTGGCGCGGAAAATGGAATTCTCTGCGTGCGGCTACTTTACGCCCGGTGACGCCTGAGTTCCCTTGGCGAAATCGCCGCGCGTCGCGCAATTGATCCATTGCGTGGCGCCGCTGGCGTAGTGCTCTTTTTTCCAGATCGGCACGCGGGCTTTGGTCTCGTCAATGATCCAGCGGCACGCTTCAAACGCGGCGCTGCGATGGGCGGCGGTCACGCCCACCCACACAGCGAGCTCGCCGATGCGCAGCGAACCCACACGGTGGATACACGCTGCGTCGAGCAGGGGGTATCGGGACGCGGCTTCTGCGAGGATGCGTGCGCCTTCCTTTTCGGCGAGCGCGGGATACGCCTCGTAGTCGAGCGCCGCGACAGGAAGACCCTCGTTGTGATTCCGCACCCAACCTTGAAATTCCACATAGGCACCGGCACGCGCATCGAGTAACTCGCGCGTGAATGCAGGTGGATCGATCGGAATGGTGACCAGGCGAAACGTCATAGAGAGTCAGAGGCTGGCGGAGTCTGAGGGCGTCTGCAAACCCAAGCGGGTTTGCCGGTATATGCACGTGGCAGGGGATCGGTGCTCCCCAACCGATTTCACAGGCTCGCAGGGGCAGCGGAGGTCGGAAGGGGGGAGGAGATCGGCGGCCTGACAGAACCCTCGTTTCGTGAGGCACTGCCAGCTGACCGCCGACCTCGTCCGTATTCCGCTGCGGCTCGAGGCGCGGATTATCTCGATCACCCGCCCGCGACGGGCGGAATGAATACCAGCTCGGCGCCGTCTTTCAATGGCGTGGTCCACGGAGCGAACTCGCCATCGATGGCTACGCGCACTCGATCCGAGGAGAGCGTGAAGCGATGGCGTGCGCTCAGCTCGGCATACAACTCCGCGGCCGTGGTCGCGTTCGTCGCGAGCGTTTCTGAGGAGACGCCGCGTTGTTCACGCAGCAGTGCAAAGTAATTCAAGCGGACCGAGGGCATAACGGGGGACGATGAGCGAGGATGCTTTAGTGGACGAGCGTGCGACCTTGCAGCGAATTCACTTCGCCGCGAAATCGCTCTTGCCGCCGGTCTTCTCGAGAAGGCGGATTTCCTTGATCACAATGTCGTGAGAAATGGCCTTGCCCATATCGTACAAGGTCAGCGCAGCGACCGTTGCGCCGGTGAGCGCCTCCATTTCGACTCCGGTGCGGGCATGGGTTTCGGCGCGACACTCAATCGCGACGTCAACGGAGCCGTCGGTGGAGGTGGCGCGACTTTCAATCGTGATTTTGCAATCGTCCAGCGAAAGCGGGTGGCACAACGGAATGAGCTCGCTGGTCTTCTTCGCTCCCATGATCCCGGCGAGAATCGCGGTCTGAAAAACCGAGCCTTTCTTCGTCGCGATGTCATTGCCCTCCAGCCGTGCGGCCAGGGCTGGCGGCAGCACCACAATGGCAAGCGCGCGGGCGACGCGGTGGGTCACGGCCTTCGCGCCCACACCCACCATGGTGGGTCGTCCGTTGGCGTCCAGATGAGTGAGCATGGGGGAGGTTGAAAAGCGAAGTGCGAAGAGGGAAGGGAGAAATCCAGCCGGGCAAAGCGTCCGATCACGTCCACGCGGTAAACTCGACGGGTGTGCCCGCGGGGTACGCGTCCGGACGAGGAGGAAGTTCGACAAAACCGTCCGTCTCCACCAACCCGGCAAAATCCCCCGACGTGTTGAACGGATCGGGCTCCGCGAGCTGGCGGCCGTCGGGCGTGGAGCGCAGCCGCACAGGAAGGAAACTGGTCAACTTGGCGAGTGCGGGAGACGCTTGGGCGAGCGACACCCAACGCGGTTCGCCCACGGTGCGGCCGCTGGCCCGCGCCAGAGCCGGAAGCACATAGCGGTGCAGGCAGGTGTAGCATGCCACCGGATTTCCCGGCAGCGCGAAGACCGGTTGGCCGCGAACGCTCAGCCCGAACCAAAGAGGTTTGCCCGGTCGCTGCGACACACCGTGAAAAAGCGGAGCGACGCCCAGCGCGGCCAGCGTCCCGGGAATGTGATCGTGACGGCCCTTGGAAACGCCGCCGGTCACGACGATCGCGTCGCAGCCGGCCAGCAGGCGTCGCAGGCCCTCCTCGATTTCGAGCGGTACATCCCGAAAATGCACGCATTCAACGTTCGGATACCCCGCCTGGATCAGCGCGGCGCGCAGGGCGAGGTCGTTGCTGCGGCGAATCTGATGCGGCCCGACCTCAGACCCGATCTCGACCAGTTCGTCTCCGGTGGAAACGACTGCGAGCCGCGGTCGCGACGAAACGAGCACCGTAGCGTGGCCGCAGGCGGCGGCGACGGCGATTTCGCGTCCGGTCAGGCGGGTTCCGGCTTTGACCGCGACCGCTCCGGCGGGCGAGTCGCTTCCGGCGCGGTGGACGTTGGTGCCCGGCCGAAGGCGACTGGCCGCCTCTGCCGACAACGCGATCGTGGCTCCATCGCGCACCGTATCTTCGTAGGGCGCGACGCAGTCCGTGCCGTGGGGAAGCACCGCACCGGTCATGATTTCGATGCACGCGCCTTCGCCTTCCGGCAGTGTCCGCGCGATCATCCCGGCCATCTGGGGAGTACGGTCCACGCGCAGCGTCAAGCGGCCGTCGTTCGTCGAAGGAAGGCCGAAGCCGGGACCGCTGCGCACCGCATACCCGTCCATGGTGACGCGATCGTAGGGTGGCAGCGCTCGATCTGTGAGAAGATCGCGTCGAAGGATGCGGCCCTCCGCCGACGACAGCGCCCAGTCTTCGCTGGGAAACGGAACGACCGCCTCCAGCACGCGACGCAAGGCCTCGGAGGGGGAAATCAGCATCTCCGCATCAAAACAGGTGCCCGGCAAATTCCAATCGCCGGTTTCATTGCCCGAGCCGAGTTGTATGACGTTTGGGGCTGACCCTAGGAGATGGCATATCGCGTGCTTCCGCGTGGTTACCTAACCACTATTCTATGCATTATTACTGTCGCACTCTCCTGACGGGCACCCTCTGTTCGTGGCTCGCGCTATCCGGAATGGCGCAAACGCCATCGACGGACGATACCGTGAAACTGGAAAGATTCGAGGTGAGCGGCGTTCCCGTCGAGCAGAGCGTATTGCCGACCTCCCGGCCTTTCAATTCGGTGTTCGGCACGGCGGACAGCCTGCTGGAGACGCCTCGCAACGTAACGATCATCTCCCGCGAGCAATTGACGGCGATCAGTATTCAGGACGTTCGCGATTTTGCCAAGCTGACGTCCAGCTCGTACACGCGGACCAATTTCGGCGCGCCGGCCAATCCGGATCTCCGCGGTCAAAACGCCGACGTTTTCGTCAACGGGATGCGCGAGCGTATGACCAGCAACGGCAATGGCATGCCGATCGATTTCAACGCAGTCGAATCGGTCAACATCGTCAAAGGCCCTGCCACCGCCGTGCAGGGCGCGTCCACCTATGAGGGTGGATTCGTCGATTTGATCGCCAAACGCCCGTTTTTCGACGGCTTCAAGGGCTCCGTTTTCGCCACCGTCGGCACCTACGACACGCGTCGCTGGGGTCTCGACGTCGGCGGACCGATCTCCTCGAAACTGGCCTACCGCATCAGCTACGCGGGCGAGGACAGCAAAGGCTATTACTACGATCAGTACGCGAAGAAGCATTCGGTTTACGGGGCGGTCACGTGGAAACCGACGGAAAACTACGAGCTGTTTCTCAACGGTCAGGCTTTCTACGCCGAATACGTGGAAAACTTCGGCGTCAATCGTCCCACCCAGAACCTGATCGACAACGGTTTCTACCGGACCGGGGTGAACGACAATCCGGCGCCGTTGCCTGGGTTTCCGGCGTTCTTCGACGCAGCGGGTGTTCCCATCATCGCCAGCCCGGCGATCCCAGGTGGCGTTGCGGCACCGATCGCCGATCCGCAGAATTCACGCTGGGTCACCTCCGGATTTCCGGTCTCCAATCGCATGCTTTACGGACCTGAGGTGAAGCTCGATCGGCGTCTGCGTTTGCTTCGCCCCGGCGACAATTCGATCGGTCGCAATTTCAAGCTGCAGGGCATCTAGACGTTCACGTCGTCCCCCGACCTCACGATCGTCAACAACACGCTTATCACCTACACCCGCCGCGAGACGCTCAGCTCGTACCACTACTCGGAAATCATCGATCCGTCCTACTCGATCGAGACGCGTTTCGAACTCCAGTACAAATTGGGCGAACATCTCATCAACGCCGGTGTGGCCGGTCGTTACACCGACACGAAGTCGTACGCCGATTTCTTTTTCGAGCCGGCCGCCGTGTGGGACATCACCAAGGATCGGAATTTCATCATCGCTTACAATTCGGTCAACTTCCTCGGCCACTTTGCCGCCCAGCCCGTCCCCGGATGGAATAACCGCTTCGGCTCCTCGCTCGTGGCGTTCGGTTCCGTTTCGGGTGCCGACGGCAACATCAGTCACTCCACGCAGGGTTCGCCCTTCGTACAGTCGAGCTGGAAACTGGCCGATAAGCTGAAGTTCGTCGCCGGCGCACGCGCCGATTTTCTCCACGTGTTTTCGAGCGATCCATTCGATCCGAAAATCGCGGATTCGATCGACGTGGTTCTCCCCAGCGTGAATGCGAGTTTCGTTTACGCGCTCGCTCCGACGATTTCGACCTACGTGACGTACAACTACAATCGCAACACCTCCGGCGCTCCCGGCAACGGCGGCGGTCTGGTGGCGTTCGCGGGTCCGAACGCGGCGGGTAAGTTTTTTCTCGATAAGCCCGCCTTCGAACAACCCAGCGAGTTGAAGGAAGCGGGCATGACGTTCTCGCTGCTGAATAGTACGCTGTTCATCGGTTCCGCCATCTTCGACCAGACCCGCACGACCACGCAGCAGGGCGGGGGGACGATAGAGTTCCAATATCGGGGCATCGAGATCGAGGCGAATTATCAGCCGAACAAGAACATGTACTTTACGTTCTCGTACCCGATGCTCGCGGCGTCGGTCCCGGCGAAGTCGATCACCTTCGAGGCGCTCAATGTCAGCCCGGCCGCTTCGCGGGAAGTCCGTGGCAACCGACAAACGGGTGGTCGTCTTAAGGCGCAGGGTTTGCCCCGCAACCAATGGAACGCGTTGTACTCTTATAAATTGGACAGCGGCTTCGGTTTTTCGGTGAACGGTACGCTGCACGACGAGATCAATAACAACTGGGCCGGCACGCTCGTCATCCCGTGGCAGTACCAGATCGATGGCAGTCTCTTCTACAACACGAAGACGTGGAACTATCGCATCAGTGTCCTCAATGCGACCGACGAAAAGAACTGGGCGCCACCCCGCTACGAATACGGCAACGAGTCCATCCTCGCGCTTGCCGGGATCACGGCCGAGCTGACGGTGACTTATAAGTTCTAAGCTTCTTTCCTCCGACTACGCCAAAAGACCGCCGGAACGCCGGCGGTCTTTTTTTTGCGATGTTCGTCTGCCGGTGACGGGAGATTTCCTTGGACGCTCGAACTGCCGATCTTTTGAGTCGTTCGAACGGGATCGATAGAAAGCCTCGGTCCCGAGGGTGTCTCGCATTCATCTGTGGAAAAGGAGAGGGGGTACGCTTCGTCCGAACCTTCGCTTCTTTGCCTGTTCTTCGCGAGCCCACGTCCGAGTCTTCCGACGCAAAATCGTTGTCTCGCGACGAGGCGAAGGCTGCGAAGGGTCGATCGACGTCAGAGAGAGACTGTCTCGCAACCCATCGGAAGGGCGGACGGCGGAGTTTGGAGTCCGGACTTTAGTCCGTCCGGAGCGAGCGCAATCGGGCTTCGGACGGCCTCAAGGCCGGACTCCAAACTCTTTTGTAGTACTTTCCTCTCCGCTTTGCCCGCCGCCCTGGTGCTGAATCTTCAACTGAAAGAGGAGGTGCCGGTTTGAATGCCAACGTTTTCCCGATTCGCCGCGCGGGCGAAAAGGCCGGGCAGATCGAATGCCCTGACCCGCCGGGTGGGTTGAATCCTCTCTCTGGAAATCTGGGCAACCGCCAGTGCCCCGGCGAAAATGGAGCATCCAAGCATATTGGGCAAAATGGGTTCTGACGATTTTGGCCCTGCGCCTCACAACTCCCTAGCTTGCATTTTCTACCGCGGCGGGCTTGGTGGGGGCGATGTCCGGCCTCACCGATTCCTACCAGCGACCGCTCCGCGATCTGCGGATTTCGGTAACGGATCGGTGCAATTTTCGGTGTCCGTACTGCATGCCGCGCGAGGTCTTTGGGCCGGGCTATTCGTTTTTGAAAGACCCGCAATTGATGTCGCTGGACGAGCTCGTCCGGATCGCCCGGGCGTTTGTCGGGCTGGGGGTCGAGAAAATCCGGCTGACGGGCGGCGAGCCGCTCTTGCGGGCGGATTTGGCCGAGTTGATCCGGGCTTTGCGGCGGGATTTGGGGGTTCCGGACGTGGCGTTGACGACCAATGGCTGGCTGCTCGAACAGCGGGCACCCGCGCTCGTGGAGGCTGGTCTCGCGCGCGTGAACGTTTCGGTCGATTCGCTGCGTCAAGAAACTGCGGGTCGAATGAACGGACTTGGTTTCAAAGTGGAGCGCGTTTTGCGGGGAATCGAGGTGGCCTCCTCGCTCGGACTGAAGGTCAAAATCAACACGGTGGTCCAGCGTGGCGTGAATGACCACGAGCTCCTCGAGCTGGCCGCGTACTTCCGTGAGCGGGGACTGACGTTGCGGTTCATCGAGTTTATGGATGTAGGCAACACCAACCACTGGCAGCAGGCGCAGGTCCTGCCGGCTCGCGAGATTGTCGCACAGATTGCCGCACGCTGGCCCTTGGAACCCGTCGGCCCGGCTTATCGCGGGGAGGTGGCGGCGCGTTATCGGTACATCGACGGCGGCGGGGAGATTGGGTTGATTTCGTCGGTGACGGAACCGTTTTGCCGCGATTGCCATCGGGCGCGCCTTTCGGCGGACGGCCGCCTCTTCACCTGTCTTTTTGCGGCATTGGGCTGGGACGTGCTGGGCGCGCTCAGAGCTGGAGCCAGCGAAACCGAACTCGCGCAGTATGTCGCGCGTGTCTGGGGCGGACGCGTGGACCGCTACAGCGACGAACGAGCGGAGGTCCTTGCGAGTGGGGACATCCGGCCGAAGGCCGAGATGAGTTATTTGGGAGGCTAGAAAGCCTTGGATTACTTTCGGAACGCCGCGCAAAAACCAGTGGCCGGGTCGTGCTCCACCCCTGGAGGGCCACGCTCCGTCGTGGCCGGGATTGCGCGTTTGCGCGCTGCCAACATCGCACCTTCGTTATCCGTCGCGAGGGGGGCCGACCGAGGGAAATCCCGGCCACGAGGGACCGTGGCCCTCCAACGGAGCCTGGACCCTCCATCGGCGGAAAAGCTGCTTCCTCCCGGCCTCGCGTAGTTTTACGCACGTTTCGGGCCGAGAATTGGCTGGCAGGGTGAACACCTCAGGCGTTGTCTTGCTGATGCTTGAAGTCTCGTCGTGCCTCAATTCTTTCTGCGGTTCTTTCCGTTGCATTATTCGCCTCGGGTGAAGGCTTTGCGCGTCCAGAGGACTCGGGGGAGGTCGGGCCGGAGGCACCGGGGATTACGGGTCCGGCGATTATGGATTTTGGGGCCGGCGTAGGGAGTTTCCCCCTTTTGACCGACGTGGGAGCGACTTCGAATGCGGCCAATTCCGCGCTGGCGATGGCGCGGTGGAGTCGTGCGGTGGACCATTTTATGGCGCAGAGCGACGCCGGTTCCAATGGCAGCGCGCGGTACGTCTCGGCTGCTTCCATGAGTTCAGGTGGCACTTCGACAGTGTCGTGGAAGGCGGCCGAGGTGGCGTGGCAGGAATATTCGAACACCGCCGCCGTGCTCACGCCGGTCCCCGAGCCCTCGACGTACGGAGCCATCCTCCTCGGTGCAGCCTCGGCGTGGGTCATTTTCCGACGCAGCCGCCTCGCGCGGAAGTGAAGCGCCCCGGCGATTGCGCCACTTGACGCGTCTGCTACCTTGGCGGAGCTTCTCTCCTTCTCGCATGTCGTCGCTCCCCGCTTCCATCCCCGTTACCGTGCTCACCGGCTTTCTTGGCGCCGGCAAGACCACGCTGCTCAATCGAATTCTCACCGAGCAGCACGGGAAGAAGCTCGCGGTGATCGAAAACGAATACGGCGAGGTCGGGGTGGACAACCAACTCGTCATCCAAAGCGACGAGGAGATCTTCGAGATGAACAATGGCTGCATCTGCTGCACCGTGCGGGGAGATCTCATCCGCATCCTCGGCCGGCTGATGAAGCGCAAGGACAAGCTCGACGGCATCCTCATCGAAACCACCGGCCTCGCCGATCCCGGCCCGGTCGCACAGACGTTTTTCACCGACGACGAAATGAAGGCGCGATTTCGCCTCGATGCGATCGTGACCGTGGTCGACGCAAAACACGTGATGCAGCACATCGACACCTCGCCCGAGGTGAAAAAGCAGATCGCCTTCGCCGACGTGCTCATCCTCAACAAAACCGATCTCGTGCCGTCGGCCGATCTCGACGTGCTGGAAGCGCGCATCCGCAGAATGAACGCCGCGGCGAAAGTCCACCGCGCGCAAAACGCGAATGTGCCGCTGAGCGCGGTGCTCGATGTGGGCGGATTCAATCTTTCCCGCGCCACCGAGATCGACCCCGCGTTTCTCGAGCCCGAGTATCCGTTCGAATGGGCCGGCGTTTACGCGCTTCCGCAGGGCGTGCATTCCCTCGAGATCGGAAATGGCGATGGCGACCACGATCACGGCCATGACCATGGGCACGCTCACGCCGAGGGCGGCGACGGACACCACCACCATCATCACGGCGACGAGAACGAGATGGACGTGGTCATCCTGCCCGTGCAGTCGTTCGAGGAAAAAGACATCGCGGCCGCACGAGAAGCCGCTGCCGTGCTTTTTTCGGATTGGGAGAACAAAGTCGCTACCGGAGACACCCTGATGCCCGGTGGTACGCTCCAGCGCCTGCAGCTGGAAAAAGGGCACGCCCATTTCAAACTTAAGATCGAGACACCGGGGTACTTTGCCGTCTTCGAGCAGCACGGAGAGATCGCGCTGCACATTGCCGTGATGGGACAGCCGGCTCGTCCCGGTTGGCAGCAGGATTTTCATGCGCAGCATTCGCACGACGACGACGTTTCCAGCGTCGGTATCAGTCAGCCGGGCGAGCTCGACGGAAATCGTTTGAACGCATGGATCGGCGAGCTCCTTAAGACGAAGGGCGGCGACATCTACCGGATGAAAGGCGTGCTCAGCATCAAGGGCACTCCGAAGCGCCTCGTTTTCCAGGGCGTGCATATGCTCTTCGACGCAAAATTCGATCGCGAATGGGGCAAGGATCCGCGCACGAACACCCTCGTGTTCATCGGAAAGAACCTCGATCGCGCCGCACTGAACCAAGCTTTCCAAGCCTGCCTGACGTAAACGCTCGTGGCCGTACCGGGAATATCGTCTTTGGCCCGTTCCGCGCCCGATCCTTGGAGGGCCACGCTCCCTCGTGGCCGTGGGCTGCGTTTGCGCGCCGCATTTCGACTCCGGGCGCTGATCGTTGCCGGAAAACACCTGACCGCGACGGCGTCGGTCGCACTTATTTTCGTCCTCGGCCTTCTGGCCGTCGTTCCCGAGGCGCATGCTTGGCTGCACCCGCGGGCATCGAGCGAATCGCACGCCAGCACCGGCCGTTGTCATCACGACAGCGATCGCGGCCACACGCATCCACTCGAGAGCGACGCGGGCTGCGTGGTCGATCTCTTCGCACAAGGTGTCGAGCCAAGCTTTGCGGCTTTTACGCTGGCGATTGAATTCACGATCGAGGCAGTGACGGAGCTTTCCGCTCCGCATGACCTTCGGTTGAGTCCCCCACGCTACCTTCGGCAGCCGGAGCGTGGACCCCCGGCGCGGGTTTAGTCACCTCGCGGGGAAAGGTTTCCCTCCTCCTTCAAGAGCGAAGCCCGGTCGGAGTTCCCGATCGGAGTCGGTCTTGCATGACGGTCTCCGGTCGCGCCTGAACTCGGTTGCGGCACCTCTGCGAGGTATTTTTGGCGATGTCCTTGGCGGGCCTTTGTCGTTGCCGACCCCATGGGTGCGCGGCGAAGGCACCGCTGTTTTGCTCCCGCGTTTCCGCGGAGCGTACCTCCCCGACAACCTCAGATATCATGACCACCTTTTCGCGTATTTCCTTTTGTTTTTTATTCGCGGCGTCGCTTTCGACGCACGCCCAAACCGCGCCGCCCCACTTGGCGCACGACGAGCCGGTCTCGCTCGAAAATATCGTGGTGACGGCCTCGCCGTTGCCGCGCACTCAGGCCGAGCTCGTTTCGGCGACCACCGTGCTGGCCGGCCGCGCTTTGCAGCTGAAACGCCAGCCGACGCTGGGCGAAACGCTCTCGGAGGAAGTAGGCATGTCTTCCACGTCGTTCGGTCCGGGCGCAAGTCGTCCGATCATTCGCGGTCTCGGTGGCGACCGCATCCGGTTGCTCGAAAACGGCGTGGGCACCCTTGACGCGTCCGTGACGAGTCCGGACCATGCGGTGAGTGTCGAGCCGTTTCTCGTCAAACGCATCGAGGTGGTGCGCGGTCCCGCTTCTCTGCTCTACGGGAGCTCGGCGGTCGGTGGAGTGGTCAATGTCATCACGCACCGAATCGAGACCGAGATGCCGGAAGAAACGGTCTCAGGCTCCGCCGAAATCGGCTACGGAACGGCCGCGAATCGACGGAGCTACGGCGCGGTCACGGATGTGGCCGTGCGCCGCACTCGAAACGATGCGCTCGTTCTGCACGTCGACGGGTTTCGACGGGTGACGGGCGACCTCGAAATTCCCGGTTACGCCGAGAGCGACCGGCTTCGCGCGGAGGAGGCGGCCGAGGCGCTCGAGCACGGCGAGGTTTTACCCGACGAGCGGAAGGGCAGTCTGCCCAATTCGCGGATCGAATCCGACGGCGGCGCCGCTGGACTTTCCTGGGTGAACAAGGACGCTTCGTTGGGCGTGGCCTACAGCGGATTCAACTCGCTCTACGGCGTGCCCGGACATGCCCACGCGGAAGAAGGCGAAGAGGCGGAAGGGCCGGTGCGGATCGACCTGCGTCAGCGACGGATCGACGTGCAGGGGGAACTGCGTCGCGAGCTTGGAGCTCTCACCGCACTTCGGTTCAAACTCGGACAGGCCGACTACCGTCATCGGGAACTCGAGGGCGCGGAGATCGGCACGGTTTTCGCCAACCGTGGGTACGAACTGCGTGCCGAAGCCCTGCATGCGGCGATCGCGGGATTCGAGGGCGCGTTCGGCGTGCAGGCTTCGCGCAGCGATTTTGCGGCGATCGGCACCGAGGCCTTTCTGCCGCCCACGCTTTCCCGCACACAGGCTGTCTTCCTGGCGGAGGAAGCGAAACGCGGCGCGTTGACGTGGCAGTGGGGCGGCCGTTACGAGTGGCAAGAGGTCGAGGTAAAGGACGGATCGGCGCGTCGGCGCGAGGGGGCTCCGAGCGCAAGCGCGGGCATGGTGTGGTCATTGGCCGAGCCCTACGCACTGGCGCTTTCCGTCAGCCATACGGAGCGCGCTCCGAATGCGCAGGAACTTTATTCCAATGGGCCCCATGTGGGGACGAATGCGTACGAGATCGGCGATCCCACCTTGAAAAACGAAAAATCCCTGGGCTTGGAAATCGGCTTGCGGCGCACCGCCGGGTTCGTGACCGGAGCGGCCGCCGTTTACGCGAATCGATTCGACGGACACATCGCCGAACTGGCGACCGGACGGATGCAAGACGGGCTGATCGTGTATCGGTACGAAAGCCAGGATGCCGATTTCTGGGGTGCGGAACTCGAGGCGATCTTTCATCTGCACACCGGCACGCGCCATCAACTGGACTTACGTGTCGCAGGAGATTTCACCCGCGCGGAGGACGATCGCGGGCGCGCTCTCCCCCGGATCCCTGCGTTAAAAGGAAGTGTGGGACTCGATTGGGCGGTAGGCTCCTTCGCCGCGGGTGCCAGCATCCAGCAGACGGGCCGACAGTCGCGCGTCGCCTCCAACGAGACCGAGACGGAGGGCTATACCCTCGTGGGCGCCTACGTCACCTACCGCGTGGCGCTGGGGCGCACGACGTGGGACTGGTACCTGCGCGGGACGAATTTGGCGGACGAAGAGGTTCGTCCCCACACGTCCTTCTTAAAAGACCTCGCTCCGCTGGCGGGACGTGGCTTCACCGCCGGCGTCCAGCTGGGGTTTTAGGGGTCTGCGCCAGCGGTGCCGTCTGCCCGATGGAGGGCCTCGCTCCGTCGAGGCCGGGATTGCGCGTCTGCGCTGCCAACGACGCACACCTCTCACCGTCGCGCATGCTTCTGAGCTTAAAGACGAAAAATTCCAGCCACGAGGCACCGAGGCCCCGCCGGAACGCAGACCCGGGAGTGGCCGACGACGCCAGCACTACGTCCGTCTTCGGCGCACGGCTTCGGCGAGTGTCTCCAGAACGGGCAAAGTTTCCTCCCAGCCGAGGCAACCGTCGGTGATACTTTGGCCGTATCGGAGCGGGCGCTGCGTTGAGGGTTGCATGCCGGCCACGAGGTGGCTTTCGAGCATGACGGCGGCGATCGCGGTTTCGCCGCCGGCGATTTGGATGGCGAGGTCTGCGGCGACGAGCGGCTGCCGCTTCGGATCCTTGGCGCTGTTGGCGTGGCTGCAGTCGACCATCAAAAACGGGCGGAGGCCTTTGCTCTTTAGTTTCTCCGCAGCGGAGCGCACGTGGTTGGCCGAAAAATTCGGTCCGGCGGTACCTCCGCGAAGAACCAGGTGCGTCCACTCGTTGCCGATGGTGCCCATCGCGGCAGGCGCGCCGTCGCGGGTCAGCGAGGGGAACCAATGCGGGTGGCTTGCGGATTGGATGGCGTCGACCGCCACTTGCACATCCCCGTCCGTGCGATTTTTGAATCCCACCGGCATGGAAAGTCCCGAAGCGAGCTCCCGGTGAATCTGACTTTCTACCGTGCGTGCCCCGATCGCGCCCCAGCTAACGAGGTCGGCGTAGTATTGCCCGAGCGTCGTATCCAGAAACTCCGTTGCCGTGGGCAGACCCTGGCCGACGACATCGAGGAGCACCTGTCGAGCGAGGCGCAGGCCCCGGTTGATCCGGTAGGACTCGTCGAGGTCTGGATCGTTGATCAAGCCCTTCCAACCGACGACCGTGCGCGGCTTCTCGAAGTAGACGCGCATCGCGAGGATCAAATCCCGCGCGTAGCGGGGAGCGACCGCCGCCAGTCGACGCGCGTACTCCGCTGCGGCGGCCGGATCGTGGATCGAGCAGGGACCTACGACGACGAGCAGGCGGTCATTGGAGCCGCCGAGGACCGCTTCGATCTCCCGCCGGCTCTGTCGAATCACCCGCGCATGCTCGTCCTCCAGGGGAAGCTCCTCCTGCAGGATGGTCGGAGCGAGAAGGGGTTTGATTGCGCGGATGCGCAAATCGGACGTGGAGGGGGACATGGCGTCGGAGTCGGTTTGAGGAGAACGTCGCAAACGACACGGGGGAACGCTCGCTGAGCACAGCACGGAGCGCCGAGCTTCCTCCGTGAGCGCGGACTTTCTTCTCACGCTCGATTTCGTTCGTAAAGGCTCGATCGCAACTCGACCGTCGCGCTGCGGCGAAGGCGAACTACAGCGACGAACCTCCCGTGAGCAGCGCCGCCCGATCGGTCAGTGCGGTGTGGACGATCGGGGCGTTGGACATCGCGTTCGGAGCCACCCCGAGCGCACGCGCCTTGGCGCTCAAGGTGAGCCAGGCGAGCGAGGCAGACTCCGAACGGCTGGCCTGTCCGGCCGCGACTTCCAGCGCGCCCGCGGTGGTCGTGAGCTGTTCGGAGGAGAGCAGGGTTTTTTCGCCGAGGAACAGCGTGAGCGAGGCACCGAGGATCTCGATCCAGGCGCGAGGCGAGGCGGGCGGTTGGTAGGAGAGGCCCTGACCTTCCGGAAAGGGTTCCCACTCCATGAAAGCACGGATCTGTTCTTGGAGCTTTGCGAGTTCGAGGTCGGCCGTGGCGGGAGTCCACCGGGCGGTAAATTGTTTGCGCTCGCGGAACTTTTTCACCTCCCAGACTCGAAAGAGCACTTCCGTATCGCCGTCGATCTGGCGGAGGGCCCCGGTGAAGATATAATCGAGTCCTTCGCCGCTCGTTTCGACGAGTTGCCGCAAGTTTTCCGTCGTCCACTCGGTGGGAAAAAGCGCGTAGTGTTTGGCCTCGCTGACCAAACCCACGGCCGCGATGGGCGCGTAGAGAGGGGAGAAACAAAACGTTTCCGCGAGCCAAAGGGGAAGCGCGCGCGTCAGGCGACCGATTTCTTCTTCCGGTTGCTTCATTTGCACGAGAGCCTGTGCATTGCCCGGAAGCGAGAGCTGCGCAAAAGCGATCCGGCGTACGCGTTCGCCCTTCGAGGGAAGAATCTGCGAGGCCAGCGCCTCGAGTCCATAGAGCCAGATGGGCTTGCTTACGCTGATCAGACTGATCGTGGCCGGGGCTCGTTGAGCGGCGGCTTCCGATGCGGAGGCGGCTCCGGGATGCGACGGAGGAGGGAGCCGGCCTTGTTTTTCCGCCTCGATCAACTCGGCGAGCGCATTGGAAAATCCATGGAGCCGCTCTTCGAGCTCCGCTCGCTTCAGGGCGAAGAGGATGTCGAGGGTGTGTTGCGCGGCGTTCGTATTGCGGGTGGCGAGATAGGCCTGAAGAAGATTGAGACCGGTCGCGGGACCGTGGCGATCGGCGTCGTAGCGTGGCGCGATGAGTTCGACGATGTTTTCGACGTAGCCGGTCGACCCCAGGTCGGCGGAGATCGTCACGAGAACGTCGGCGCGATCTCCTGCGTTCGCGAGGACCGGTTCGTAGAGTGCCAGGGCGCCGGCAAGGTCCTTGGCTTCGAGTTTTTCGCGGGCGGCGAAGAGCGCGGCGACGATTGACGGCGGAGTTGTCGGCTGAGCGTACGCATCGGGGGAGGATATCTCGGGCGGTTTCGTGCGCACCTCCGGTGCGGCGGGTGGCGTCACCGCTGCAGCCGGCGGCGGCGATTTCTTGGAAGCGAAACGATCGAAAAATCCCATATGCGGAGGCAACCGGGAGAAAGCGTGAGTGGCGAAACGAAAGTGGCGCGAGTCGTCGACCGCTCTTTCGCGGTGACGAGACGTGGCGCTAAGAGCGAGGACGAGGTGTGCCGAGCTGTGCGGGGGAAATACCTTCGCGGAGCATGATCGTGGCGAGGACCTTCGGAACGTAGAGTTGGGTTTCGCTCGGAAGATCGGGGCTGACGCTGGCGAAGGTCCTGCCGTCGCGGGCGGAGAGCGCTCGCCCGACACGCCCTTCGCCGGCGTTGTAGGCGGCGAGGACCAAAGGCCAGTCGGCAAAGCGCTCGTGCAGTTTTCGCAGGTAGCGTGCGGCCGCCTGAGCGCTTTTGAGGGGATGCGTGCGTTCGTCGGGGAGAAGTGTGCGCAGGCCGAGACTTTCGGCTGTCGCGGGCATCAGTTGGAAGAGCCCCTTCGCGCCCGCGGGGCTGCGCGCATTCGGGTTGAAGGACGATTCTACCTCGACGATCCACGCGAGCGCGGGAGGAATTCCTTCGGTCGAGAAGGCGGCCTTCAATCCGGGCATCAATTCTCCGGCGCGAGGGGGAGCAGGTCGCTCGCCGAGACGTTTTCGCCAGAGGTCAAAATGGGGGACGCCGGTGGATCCGCGCGCCAACGGGAGGGGTGCGATGTCTTTGTCGGGTTTTGTCGCCCGGGGTCGCGGGGTGGGTGTCGGCACCGGGGTAGACGGATGCGTCAGCTCGTCGGCGGCTTCGGCCAGATCGAGACGCTCCGTCAGCCAATCGGTGAGATCGGATGCGGCGGGCGACGAAGAGAGGACGAGCAACGCCGCGCGTGCGGCGGGTGCGCAAGCGGCGAGCTCTTCGAGGGATCCGGACTGGAGGGCGCGCTGCAGACGGTCGGTCAGAGCGTCCCACTGGTGAGGGGAGATAAAGTCGTACTCCGACTTGATTTCGTCGGGCGCGTACTCCTCGAACAGGCGTTTGCCGAGATCGTAAAGGCCGTCGGCGGTCTTCGGCGTTTCGGCCGGAGGCGGGGAGCGGCCCCCCGATTCCTCAGCCGCGAAACTGACCGCGGCGAGGAAAGCACTTAGGGCGATCGGAGGAACTTTCATATCCTCCACCTGACCGCCTGAAACGTGCTGGGTTCAATCGGGAGAAGGTGGGGCGCTTGGCACCCTTCGCTTCTCCGACGTCGGAAGGAAATTACTACTTTCCCTTCTTTGCGGGTTTTTTAGCAGCCTTGGGGGCTGGCTTTGCTTTGATCGCTTTCTTGGATGCGGCTTTTTTGGCCATGGTATCTATTTTTTAGTTATCGTTTTTTTTGCCGGACGACTTCGTGTCGCACGGTAAATCCTGAGAACGTACATACGTTAAGAATAATGGCGCGCAAAACGCGAGGCAGAATCTTACGTAAATGTGAATTCTTCGCCGGATTGTTTCGACACTGTATGACCCGCACTGAAGGAAAAAGTATCGCGAGCGTGCGCGATGCGCTGCGGAGAGCGCGAAAAAAACGCACGATGTGCGCGTCGAAAAAACGATAATTTACCTCCGAGAAATCGAAAAAACGATCGGCGAATAAAAATCTGCGCCGCATGCCGCGCGGCGATTATTTTTAGATGCGATCGAGCGTGGAGAGAAATGTTTTTCGACGGTTCGCGTGTTGCGCTGCGCACACCGATTCCGCGATTTTTGCGGCCACTTCGGGCATCAAAGCGGGTTCGTGACCCGCCATCGGTTGCAAGCGCACGCGCGCTTTTCCGCGAGGAGCGGCTGGATATTCCAGCAGATTGAGCAGCACTCCTCGCTCGGAGCATAGACGCACGGTTTCCCGTGCGAGGAATTCCGCGCCGATCGGAACCGCGACGATCGGACCGGGTGTGCCGATGGGCGCGAGATGGTATTCCGAGAGCGAGGCGCGCAGCGCGAGCACGGTGCGCCGTAAGGCGGCGCGGCGAGAGGCTCCTTCCGGCGATTCTACGAGGGAAAGTGCCGCGCCGGCGGCGGCGATCTGAGCCGGACCGAGTGCGGCGCTGAAGACGTGCGTGGGAGAGAAGGCACGGGCGTAATCGCGCAGGTCCGCCTGGCGCGTGGCGATAAATCCTCCGTTGCTCGCGAGGGTTTTCGCGAGGCTGCCGACGACGAGATCGATCTTTCCGAGGACGGACTGCACTTCGATCTCGCCACCGCCTCGAGGGCCCACACAGCCGAAGTCGTGGGCCACATCGACTGCGAGGGTGGCGTCGAATTCCTGGCACAGCGGCTGAAGCGCGCTGAGATCGCTGCAGGCTCCGTCGCCCGCAAACACGCTCGACGTGGCGACGAAGAGAGCGGTGTGAGCTCGGCGGGCGCGGAGCTTTCGCATCCACGCGAGCGCGTGGTCGAGGTCGAGGTGGCGGTAGGTGTAGACGTGACGCGTGGCGGCCGACGCGCCCTGAAAAATTCCGCTGCCGATGTGGGCGTCCAGCAAGACCGCATCGCCGGGACGGACGAACGCGCGCATCGCGTCGTAGCCCGCTGCCCAGCCGCTGGAATGCAGCGAGACGTAGGGTTGATGGAGCGCTTTGCCGAGCGCCAAAGCCAATGCGTCGGCTTCGTCGGTCATGCCCGCGAGCGCCGCGGTGCCCGCGCTGTGCGTGCCGAACCGTTGGATGGCCGCTACTGCCGCGCCTTTCACCTTTGGGTGCGTGGCCAGGCCGAGATAGTCGGAGGTCGCGAAATTGAGCCCCTCGTAAACGGTCCCGTTGCGATCGCGCACCGTCGACCAGGGCTTCGGCGCTTCCATCGATCGCCGGTCGTACGGCATGATTCCGTGTAGCGATCTCAGCGAGATCCACGAGAACAGGGAGGCCGCGCGTTCCGAGAAGCGGCACCCTGCGGGCGCCGAGAATTGAGTCCAATGACCAGCGAGAGGGTTTGCGGCGGGCATAAGTACAGAGAAGGAGGGCGGGTTGCGACGAGATCGGACCGAACCCGGCCCGTGAGACCCAGATTACCCTTTTCTCCAGAGGCAAATCCCGGGATGAAGCGAAATCGTCGCGGGAAATTTTCCCGGTGGCTTTCCGATTTTCCCGAGCATACGTTTGTCGCAATTTGCTAACATGGAGTTGTGCCAATGACCGCCTCTTCCGATTCTCCATCGCGCGTCGTTCTCATCGAAGATCACACGCTGGTGCGCCAGCTCTTGGGTTCGCTGGTGAGGGACCAGCTCGACCTGGTAGTGGCGGCGGATTGCCGAACGGTGGCCGAGGGAATCGCGGCGTGTCTGCGCGAAAAACCCGATCTGGCGATCGTCGATTGGATGCTTCCGGATGGCCGTGGTTTCGATGTGGTTCGGGCCGCCGCGCCGAAACTGCCGAGAACGCGCTGGCTTTTCGTTTCTTCCAACGAGCAGGAGCACATGGTGCGCGAGGCGATCAGCCTCGGTGTGCATGGTTTCGTGCTGAAGCGGTCGGACCTTTCGCTGTTGCGAGAAGCCGTCAGCAAGGTGCTTGCGGGGGAGAGTTATTATTGCCCGGCGAGTTCCCGCCTTCTGGTGGAAAGCCTTCGTAGCGAGGCCAGCGCCGTGGGAAGCAATCTGACCTCGCGCGAGCGGGAGGTGCTGCGCGGTTTTGCCCGCGGCGAGAACGTGAAGGCCATCGCCCAGCGCCTGGAGGTGAGCCCCAAGACGATCAATAATGTGCTTTCTCAAGTGAGGGAAAAGCTGGGCGTGTCCGAACCGGCGGGGCTGGTGCGGTATGCGATCAAGCACGGGTACGTCGAAGAGCCGTAGAAATGCCCTGCCAGTCCCGCGTTGACCGGCCGGCGGGGTTCCGTAGGTTGATCCGTCTCACGGATGAACCGGGTCCACATCAAAACCTATGGGTGTCAGATGAACGAGCGCGACAGCGAGGCGGTCGCGGCGATGCTTCGTGCCCGTGGATATCGGATGGTGCCGACCGAAGACGAGTGCGACATCTTGCTTTTGAATACGTGTTCGGTGCGCGATGCCGCTGAACAAAAGGCAATTGGAAAGGCCGGTTACTTGTCTGCGCGGAAGCGGCGTCAGCCGGACTTTATTCTCGGGATACTCGGCTGCATGGCGCAAAACCGGGGGGCATCCCTGCTGGAGCAGCTGCCGGATGTGGATTTGATCGTGGGGACCCAGAAGTTTCATCAGGTTCCGGGCTATCTGGACAACCTCCGCGCCGCCCGGTCGGCGGGGTTTCCCATCGGCCAGAGCATTGTCGATATCGCGGAGGAAGCGGGTTCGCAGAACACGATCAAGGATCATCTTCTCCCGGAGCCCGGCGACGCCGTCGTGCGCGCACCGCAGGTGACGGCTTTCGTCTCGATCCAACAAGGGTGCAATATGGATTGCGCGTTCTGCATCGTTCCCAAAACCCGCGGCGACGAGCGCTCCCGTCCGATGGACGAGATCGTTCGCGAATGCGAGCAGCTGGCCGCGCGAGGCGTACGCGAAATCACCCTTCTCGGACAGATCGTGACCAGCTACGGACGCCGCGACTATGCCGGAGTGGAGGGGCGCTCGCCCTTCGTGCAGTTGCTCGAGCGCGTCCACGCGATCGAGGGGATCGCGCGCATCCGCTTTACGTCACCGCATCCGCGCGGGTTCAAACAGGATCTCGTCGAAGCCTATGGACGGTTGCCGAAACTGTGTGGATACGTCCATCTGCCGATGCAGAGCGGAAGCGATCGGATTCTCCGCATGATGAACCGACCGTACACGTCGGCGCGGTATCGGGAGATCGTCGAATCGCTGCGAGCGGTTCGGCCCGAGATGTATTTTTCGACGGATGTGATCGTCGGTTTCCCCGGAGAGACCGAGGACGACTTCGAACAGACCCGGCGTTTGTTCGAGGTGTGCAATTACGACATGGCGTACGTCTTCAAGTATTCGATCCGCGCGGGAACCCCCGCGGCGGTCCTCGGCGACCAGGTGTCCGACGAAATGAAGGAGCATCGCAATCAGGTGCTTTTGGGGATTCTCAAAGAAAACTCGCTGCGGCGGAGCGCCAAGCTGGTCGGTACGACCGAGGAAGTCTTGGTCGAGGGGCCGGACAAGACCGGCCGCCGTTTTTCGGGGCGGACGTCGGGGAATCGCGTCACGGTGTTCGATGCGGACCCGCGCCTGATCGGCGAGTTGGTGCCGCTGAAAATCGAGCGGGCGACCGTGAGCACGCTCTACGGCGAATTGGTGCTGGCGGGGGTCGGTGCCGCCGGTTGAACTTTTTCCTTCAGCTATGACCCTCACGCTTGCCACGCTTTTGCCCGGGATTGTCTTATTGGTGCTCGGAGTGCTTTTCCTGGTGGGAAACTCTGCGATCGTCACCTCGCTGAAAGCGTTGCCCCGTTCGCGGGTGGCGACCGCGGTCTTTTTCGGAGGCGCCACGCTTTGGTTTCTCTGGAAAATCTGGACGCTTTCGGAGGCTGACTTCGGGGAATATCGCAAATGGCTTTTCGTCGGCTTCGCTGGGATCGCGGTCGGATCGTTTATCTACGTTCCCGACTTTCTTGCGGTGCGGGGGCTCGCCGCATTGATGCTTTTGGCGGCCACACCGTTGCTCGACGCCGCTTACATGGAGTACACGCATCCGCAGCGGCTGTGGATGGTATCCGCGGTGTTTGTGGGGATCTCGCTCGCGATCTACCTCGGAGCGGCGCCGTTTCGTTTGCGCGACTTTTTTGGCTGGTTGTTCTCGACGTCGACCCGTTCGCGAGCGCTTGGCGGATTTCTGACGGTTTACGGTCTGCTGCTCGCGGCCGTCGCTTTCACCTATTGAAGGGAAGCACGATGAGCGCGGCTGCGTTACCCGAAGTCTCCTCTCCGCCTGTGCTCCTGGTCTTGGCGGGACCGGCGGGTTCGGGCAAGACGACGCTTTGCGAACGCATGGTGGCTGAAGTGCCGGGTTTTTCGAGAGTGGTCACGACGACCACGCGGGACCCGCGTCCGGGCGAAGTCGACGGGGTCCACTATCGCTTCTTTAGCCCGGCTCAATTCGACGCGAATCTCGCCTCGAGCGCATTTTTGGAATGGGCCTGGGTGCATCAAAAACACCGCTATGGGACGCTGGCCTCGTCGGTGCTCGAACCCCTTTCGCAGGGCCGCAGTTTGATCATCAATGTCGACGTTCAGGGCGTGGAGAACTTCCGTCGTGCCGCGGCGGTGAACCCCCTGCTGGCCCGTCATCTCGGCACGGTGTTTATCGAACTGCCGGTGGAGGAACTGCAAAAGCGGATGGTCGGGCGCGGGCAGGACTGCGAGTCGGAGATCGCGCATCGCCTGCGCATGGCCGAACGCGAATTGCTCGAGGCCGAAAAATTCGATTTCCGCATCCGCAGTCGAAGCCGCGACGACGACTTTCAGGCGCTTTTGGATGTGTGGCGGGCGGTGCAGGTACGTATTCTGACCGGCACAGCGGCGTCGTGAAGCCGAGGAGAACCGCTTAACCCAGCATCGTCACGTCGGTGCCCAAGACTTTCGCGGCGACGACGCGGTCGCCGCTGCAGGCGTGGACCACACGCTCGATGTACTGTTTCTGCTGGCCGGCGAGATAGTCGGAGAGATTAGGCCACTGCTTGACCTCGCGCAATCGCATGGGCAGCTGTTGCGAAGTGACGATGCGAGCGTCGGTGGTGGCGGCGATCTTGAAGACGAGTTGCTGCAGTTCGCTGAGATTGCCTGGCCAGTGATAAGCCTGAAGCACGCTGAGCGCGTCGTCCGTGAATTCGATCAGGGTGGACTCGAAAAGAGGATTGGTCGCTTTGCTGCAGAAATGCTTCACGAGCATCGCAATGTCCTCCGCGCGGTCGCGCAAGGGCGGAAGGGACACGGGCAGGGAGGCGACGCGATAGAACAGTTCGTCGTGGAACTGGCCCTCGTCCGTGAGTTTCTCGAGGTCTTCGCTGGTGGTGCAGACGAGCCGGAACCCTTGAGCGGTATTGCGGAGGACGCTCACCAACTCCTTTTGCATCGCCATCGGCAGACACTGCAGATGCTGGAGGAAAAGGGTTCCGCCCTTCGCCTGGTTCACCCATTCGCCACCGCCGCCGTTTTCGCCGAGAAGGCCCTCGCGGAAGTTGGCTTCGGAACTGAGGGAGCAGTCGATGCGGACCAAGGGCGCGTCGGGGGCGGCGTTGCTCGCGTGGAGGATTTCGGCGATCGTGCTCTTGCCGGTGCCATTCTCGCCCTGGAGGAGTACAGGAGTCCGGACGGCGGCGAGCTTCTTGACCTGTTGGATGAGCTTTTGCACCCGGCCGCTGCGGCCGATGAGGCGGCTTTCGATATCGGCGGTGCGGGCGGTCGGCAAGGGCGCGGCGCTGCTTCGTTCGGAACTGAGCGTGCGGAACTCGAGTCCGCGCTTGAGCGTCGAGATCAGTTCGTCGACACGAAAGGGCTTCTGAAGATAGTCGAACGCCCCATATTTGAGGGCTTGGATTGCGCTTTCGGTACTCGCGTAGGCCGTCATGATGATCAGCACGCAGTTCGGGTCGTAGACCTTGATCTGCTTAAGCAACGTGATGCCGTCGACTGGCTTCATGTCGATGTCGGCGAGGACGACATCGTATTTTTCGGCCTTATAACGCGCGAGCGCTTTTTCGCCGTCTGTCGCGAACGCCGTGGAGAAACCCGTCGGTTGAATCACCGCATCGAGCATCTCGTGGATGGAGAGGAGGTCGTCGACGATTAAGACGGATGGCATAGATCAGGAAGGAACTCCGCACGGTGTCGGGCCGAGAGCCCGACACGGTGACACGGACCGCCCGCTTATTACAAGCCTCCGGCCACTGCGCCCAGCTGGAAGATCGGCAGGAACATCGCCATCACGATGCCGCCCACGACGATGCCGAGAAAAACAATCAGCAACGGCTCGATCAAAGAGGTGAGCGAGGCGACGGTCGCTTCGCTTTCGGTATCGTAAAAATCCGCGACTTTGGTCATCATGCCGTCGACGTTGCCGGTGGACTCGCCGGCCTTGACCATGTGCTTCATCATCGGCGGGAAGAAGGGGTTCGTGCCGAGCACCTCGGAGACTTGGCCGCCCTGACTGACGTGTTTGGCGATATCTTCGCAGGCCGCTTCGATCTGAACCTTATTGCTCGCCGCCGCGACGATTTCGAGGGTGCGCAGAATGGGAACGCCGGACCGAACGAGCGTGGCATAGGTGCGGCAGAAGCGGGAGAGTGCGATCTTGTGCACGAGGGGCCCGAAGATCGGAGCTTTCAGGAGCAGTTTGTCCTTGTGCGCCCGGCCGACAGGCGTCGCGACGTATTTGTTTATCGTATAGAAGATACCGACGGCGACGAGGCCGATAGCCCACCAGTAACTGCCCATGAATTTGCTGAGATCGATCAGCATTTGGGTGGGGAGAGGAAGCTTGGCGCCGAAGTCGGCGAACATGTCCGCGAACACCGGAATGACGAACATGATCAGGACGTTGACGAGAACGACGGCCAGTCCGATGACTGCGATCGGATAGGTCATGGCCGACTTGACCTTCTTCGTCAGTTTGACGGTGGACTCGAAGTAAGAGGCCACTTTGGAGAGGATCTCCGCGAGGTTACCGGAGGCTTCGCCCGCCTCGACCATCGAGATAAAGAGGGAATTGAACGACCGGGGGAAGAGTTTCACCGCGGTCGAGAACGACGTACCGGAGGAAATTTCCAGGCGTACGTCGCGAATGATGATGCGAAAAATGGGGTCCTCGGTCTGATCCTGCAGCGCCTCCAGCGTCTGCACGAGCGGAAGACCGGCGGTGAGGAGAGAGGACAACTGCTGCGTGAAGATGGCGAGCTCCTGTAGCGGGAGCTTGTACTTGCGGGCCTTCTTCTCGAGGCCCTTTTGCTTGGCGAGATTCTGGGCGGCTTTGAGATTCGGACGAGTGCTCTGCGACGCGCTGGAACGAAGCGCGGCGGCGTTCCCGGTGGGAGCGGAGGAGATGAAGGCCATGGAACTATCGAGGGTTCCGTGCGAATAACGCGCAACTCCCTTTTGAGCAAATACCTGTAAAAAACCGGGTAAACTAAAAGTCAAAATTCAAGGCGGACCGGGAATTGTGCTAAACTCAAGAGTTCGGGCGTGTTCTTCCGCGATAATCGGGGAAAGGACCTGACGGCAATTGAGGTGTATTCCCGGTGGACAACGGCTTTTTTCTATAGCCCGAGGAATTCTTCGGTCGCCTTCGTGGACGGCAGGGTCTTCCCTGAATCGTGGGCCCTCGAGTCGGGGTGGCTTTCCGACGGAACGCGCTTCTCCGGTGGGAGACGTTTTTCGGGAACCGGTGCGCGACGATTGTATCAATCCGTAAACTACATTGAATTCGTTCTTTCCGACCGCGATCGGGGAAAAGCCCCGGGCATAAGATGCCCGACCGTGTCTCGAGGAAAGTTCGCAGCCGGATCATGGCCAGCGTGGGCTCGACCGATACCGGCCCGGAATTGAAGCTCCGCAAGGCGCTGCATGCGGTAGGATTCCGGTACCGCACCGATTATGCGAAGCTGCCCGGCAAACCCGATCTCGCGTTCCCCAAACTGCGCAAAGCGATCTTTGTCCATGGCTGTTTTTGGCACGGTCATTCCTGCCGGTGGGGCCGGCTGCCGAAAAGCCGTCCGGAGTTTTGGCGTCCTAAAATTCTAAAAAACCGCGAACGAGATGCGCGGGTTTTGCGCGCGGTCCGGCGAGCGGGGTGGTCGGTTATGGTGGTTTGGCAATGCCAGCTGCGGGATCTCGAGGCCCGCTTGCCGCGAATCGTCCGGTTTTTGAGAAAGCGGCGCAAAAACACCTCGGTTAGAGTTGTGTCTTTCTAGAGCCCGCCTCAATTGTCCTCGAAAAATGCCACGACCTATCGGCATCGATCTTTTCTCGGGAGTAGGCGGGCTCAGTCTCGGCTTCGAGCAGGCCGGCTTCGACGTGGTTGCTGCGGTCGAATACGACTCTGTTCATGCCGCAGCTCACGCTTTCAATTTTCCCGAGTGCACAGTGATTGCTCGCTCAGTGGTGGGACTGAGCGGAGCCGAAATCCGCGACGCAGCCAAAATTGGCGCACGACAGGTCGACGTCGTCTTTGGCGGTCCTCCCTGTCAGGGGTTTTCCTTGATCGGTCAGCGTGTGCTCGACGATCCACGCAACGCCCTCGTGCGCGACTTCGTTCGAATCGTGCGCGAGCTCGATGCGAATTATTTCGTTTTCGAGAATGTCAAAGGGCTGACGCTGGGAAATCAGCGCAAATTTCTCGACGAGATCATTGCTGCGTTTCGCGAGATCGGATACAATGTTCGTGCACCTTGGAAGGTATTGAACGCTTCGGTTTTTGGAACGCCTCAGGATCGCGAACGTTTGATTTTATATGGCGCACGGAGAGGCCTGGCCCTCCCGGCTTATCCTACACCTTCGACGCTGGCTGCCGGGAGCGATCTTGAACTCAAGGGATTTCGGCATGGCCCGACCTGTAAAGATGCGCTGGGCGACTTGCCTGACGCAGATTGTTTCGAATCGCTGAATGCGCGTGATTGGGTGAAGACGGATCGCTTTGGCACTCCTTCCGTGTACGCGCGGGAAATGCGCTGTTTGGATCCTGAGTCGTGGCATTTTGGCCATCCTAGAAAATGGGATCCTGCGATCATGTCGGCCAGTGCTCGTACAAACCACACCGACGCTTCCCGCCGCCGTTTCCGAGAAACTCCAGGCGGGCGAAATGTCCCGGTGGCTCGTCTGTTCAAGCTGGCGGAGGACGGGCTTGCCAACACGCTGAGAGCGGGAAGCGACGCAAAACGCGGAGCGTTTACTAGCCCTCGGCCGATCCACTACAAATATCCACGCTGTGTGACGGTGCGAGAAATGGCACGTCTTCATGGTTTTCCCGATTGGTTTCGCTTTCACGTTTCCATCTGGAACGGAGGTCGACAGATCGGAAATGCAGTTCCACCGCCGTTGGCGCGGGCGGTCGCGGCGAAAGTCATCGCCGCGTTGGGAATCGCGCCGGAGCGCTCAACGAAGGTGGAGGAACTCGGCGATGCGAAACTGCTCGAAATGAATATGGCCGAGGCGTCTCGGTTCTGGGGTATCCCCGACCCCATCGGCAGCAGAGACCGAAAGAGTGGCGCGACGAAGCGCAAACAGGCTGACATTGAAGCGGCCTCGTTGAGGCAAATCAGATATGCCTAGTCAATTGGCACCAAAGCGTGGGCCTAATCGTTATTCGGCACTAATCGAAAAAATATTTTTCGACCACTATGTGTCAGGGGACCAGAAAGTGCTTTTTCATGGGAGGGAGCTCAAAGCCGCCGCCGATAAACTAGGAATTACCCTGCCGGCCAATCCGCCCGACGTGATCTACAGTGTGCGTCATCGTTCTTCATTGCCCCAACGGATCATATCCACTCAACCGAATGGTAAAGAGTGGATTATCGAAGGGGTCGGACGCTCCCAGTATGCTTTCAAGTTGGCGACGGTAAGTCGAATCGCGCCCAATCCAAACTTGGTCACGATCAAGATGCCGGACGCAACACCTGAAATTATTTCGGCCTATTCGTTGACAGATGAGCAGGCTCTTTTGGCGAAAGTTCGATATAATCGCATTATCGACATATTTTTGGGTATCGCGACGTACTCGCTTCAGAGCCACTTGCGGACGACGGTAAAGGGAATTGGTCAGATTGAAATCGACGAGATCTATGTCGGCGTAGACCGAGCGGGTCGACAATTCATCGTTCCAGTGCAGGCGAAAGGGGGATCCGACAAGCTGGGCCCTGTTCAAACAAAGCAGGATATTGCCTACTGCGCCGAAAAGTTTCCGCAACTGGTCTGTCGAGCGATTTCAATCCAGTTCATGGAAAGCGACGTCATCGCGGTTTTGGAGCTCACTCTGGAGAACGAAATGGTCAAATTGGTGAGCGAGGAGCACTATCTTCTCGTGGCGGCCGACCAGATTTCGCCTAACGATCTGGTAACCTACAGGCAGCGCAGAGTGTAATCTCAAGGGAGTTGCGACGCTGGTCGGGCCGGGTGCATGGGGTGACAATGCCCGGGACTATTCTTTTAGGCCCTAGGCTGTCGATGATTTGTCCCATTAACCAGCGGGCGAGCAGGGCATTAAGATCGAGATTCCCCGGTATTTTTTATAGTGCCAGATCGCAACGGAAAAGTTCTATGTTGGTGAATCCGAATGGTTAAACGACTGGAGCGGCTGGACGGAATCGAACCGACGATACCTCTTTGGAAGAGAGGAGTTTTACCACTAAACTACAGCCGCGTCTTGAGCGAAGGACGATTTTCGACGGGTGGCCGGACGTCAAGCTTTGCGAGGCGAGGCGTTGTGGCGGGGAGATGGCCCGAGAGGGTGCTCGGGGTGGGCTGAATTTGCGGCGCGACAACGTTTCGGGGGTCTCGCAGGGTCTCGGGTCGTCGTTGTGTGAATCTTATCCTTTTTGAAACCTTCGAAGTCGGTCAGCCGCTGCTGCGGTCGGACGCGCGCGCGATGCATGTGCTCGACGTTTTACGGCGCGTGCCAGGCGACACCTTCGACATCGGGGTGGTGAATGGACCTCGCGGGAAGGGCACTCTTCAGGCGATTAGGGAGAGCACACTCGAGCTCGGGTTTGTGTGGGGGCCGCCGCTGCCTCCCCCGGCACCGGTGTGTTTGATCGTTGGGCTGCCCAGGCCCCAAACGGCGCGGAAGGTTCTCCAGGAGGCGACCACGTTTGGCGTGGCGGAACTCCACTTTGTCGCGACCGAGCGCGGCGAACCGCAGTACGCGCAAAGCACGCTATGGTCCTCGGGCGAATGGAGGCGTCATCTACTTGCCGGGGCGGCGCAGGCCTTCGACACCCGCTTGCCGTCGGTGACGTGGGGGCTCACGCTGGAGGCGGTCCTTGGGGCTGCGCATCCGGCGCTGGGCGCGGATGGGAGGCCCGACGCTTCCACGACATCGGGGCGCATTGCGTTGGACAATTACGAGGCTTCGTCGCGGTTGGGTGCCTGTAGGTTCTCGGCGGGAGAACCGATCGTGCTGGCAGTGGGACCGGAGCGAGGATGGGGACCGCGGGATCGCGATCACTTGCGGGAACACGGGTTTGTCCTCGCCCATTTGGGGGAACGTGTGCTGCGGGCCGAGACGGCCGCGCTGGCAGCCCTCGCCATCGTCGCGGCGCAAAGCGGATCGATGTGAGCACGCCTCCGCGAGCGATCGCCGACGGCGGAATTCGGACTCCCCGCGAGGGATCAAGCCGACGTGACACGCATGCGGAAAACCGAGATTCCCGGTTGATGCGCGTTTTTGCCGCCAATGCGTCTGATCGGTTCCCAGTCGGGGTGGGCGATTGCGAGTTCGCCAGGCGTTTCGAAGAGGATCAGCGGATCCAGCGCCCGGTCCACCCACTCCGTCGCGCGCGCGAGGAGTTTGGGGGCCAGCGTCGCGATCCGATCGTACGGAGGGTCGATAAAGATGAGTTCGGCGCAAGCCCAGCCGGCGGGAACCGACCAGGTGAGAACGTCGGTTTGCGAGACGCGCGCAAGTTCCGAGCTCGATTTACCAAGACTCTTGGCGACGGCTTCGAGGTTTTTTTGGATGCACGCCGCCGCTTTCGCGTTCTTTTCGACAAAGACTCCTCCGATCGCGCCGCGGCTGAGGGCTTCGAGCCCGTAAGCGCCGCTTCCAGCAAATAGATCGAAAAAACGCGCGCCGACCGCTCGTGCGCCCAGACTCGAGAAAACGGCCTGCCGCAGTCCATCCGTGGCCGGCCGAACGTCGTCGCCCGGCGGAACGACGAGCGTAACTCCGCGCGCAGCGCCTCCACTGATTCTCACGGCCAGATCCCCTCCGCCGAGGACCTAAGGGAGGTTGTACCAGAGGCGAGAGAACCGGAACTCATGGCTGTAAAATGGGCAACACCGAGCAGACGACGCCTTTCCCTTTAGAAATGCAACTCGATGCATCCATTCTGGTTATCGCAAAAGAGAAGAATTCCAATCCATTGCGCCGATTGGAACGCAGCAGACATACCATTTGCCTTCTTTCTCTGAACTCCTTTTGGTTAGGCTCCTAATTATCTCTTGCCCCGATGGGTTTCCTGACGACCCGCCGGTGCGATTTAGCTGTTTGCGACCGTTTGCCTCCTTGACTACCATGAGCCGCCTGCGCCACACCGCCGTTTCTCGGCGCGCTGCTGCATGGCCAATCCTCGTGGGACTCGCCTTTTCCGGCACGTCGTCGAGTCGGGCAGAGGAGCGCAATTATTGGCCATTTTGGGTCGGACATATGGCTGCGACCGCCCCCGATCGCGTCGAAGCGTGGACGGCCGCCGGACCGTTGGTCTTCGGGCGACCCATTTCGCCGGAGACACCTGCGGAATATGGCGGAAGGGCAGGTGGGGTTCGACCCTTTTATGTCTGGAAAAAAGACGCGGCCGGAGACGTGCGTGAAGCCTACGCGCTCTATCCCCTGCTAACCTACCGGACTGGCTTGGGTGGCGCGCAGCGCTGGAGCATGCTCAATTTGATCAATTACAGCGTGGTCCCGCCTTCCCCCGGGGAGAAGTCGGATCAGCAGGCAGTGCCGCATAAGGGCTTCGATGTCTGGCCGTTTTATTTCTCACGCACGACCGGCAATCCCAGCCTCGATTACAAGGCCCTCTTCCCGATCGCCGGCCAGGTGAAACAGCGCTTCGGTCAGGACCGCTGGACCTGGGTGCTTTTTCCATTGTACGGCCGGTTCGAAAAAAAGGGGGTGACCACGACCACCGTTCCTTGGCCGTTTATCAAGCTCGTCCGGGGAGATGGAAACACCGGGGCCGAACTCTGGCCGCTCTACGGTCAGCGGCAAAAGCCAGGGGTCTACCAGGAGCGTTTCGCGCTCTGGCCGTTTTTCTACAAAAACGATTCAGGACTGGGGAAACCGGTGCCGGACCAGCAACTCGGAATTCTTCCGTTTTATGCGCGGGACCGCAGCGAGGGCTATCTGAGCGAGACGTGGCTGTGGCCGTTTTTCGGTTATGTGGATCGGACGAGTCCGTATCGGTATCATGCCCGCCACTACTTCTGGCCGTTTCTCGTGCAGGGCCGCGGCGACGAGCGGTACGTCAATCGCTGGGCGCCTTTTTACACCCATTCCGTCATCAAGGGTACGGACAAACACTGGGTGCTCTGGCCCTTCTGGCGGCGGCTGGAGTACCGCGAGGGCGGCGTCGACCAGACGAAGGACCAGTTCCTCTATTTTCTTTACCACTCCACCACGCAACGAAGCGTCGCCAACCCCGCGGCTGCGGTTGCACGCAAAGTTCATTTCTGGCCGTTGGTGTCGTCCTGGAACAACGGGGCCGGTCGGCGGCAGCTACAAATCCTGAGTCCTTTCGAGGTGTTTTTCCCCTGGAACGAACCCGTTCGTCTCGCTTGGTCGCCGCTTGTGGCGCTCTATCGTTTCGACCGGCGACCGGATGGCGAGGTGCGGCATTCCTTCCTGTGGGACGGCGTGACGATTCACCGCCAGCCCGCGCAGGCGGCGAGCGCGTTTCATCTCGGGCCGCTGCTGAGTGTGGACAGGCAGCCCGAGACAGGCCGGATCGCTTTGCTGAGCGGGTTGATCGGGCTCAAACGACGCCCCGGACAGCGCTCCTGGCATTTCTTTTTTGGCGAATTCAAGCCCTCGCCGGCTTCCGCGTCCGCCGCCTCCCCATGAAACGAATCAACGACCTTCTTGAAGCCCTGGGCAGCGCTCTCATCCTCGCGGGGCGTGCCTTCGCCTCGTTGCCCTCCGCGCCGCGCATTCTCAAGCGGGTCGCCGAGCAGGGATACCTCGTCGGGTACACGACGCTGCCGATCGTCACGATTCTTTGTTTCTTCATCGGTGCGGTGCTCGCGTTGCAGGCGGGTAACACCCTGCGCGATTTCGGCGCGAAACAATTGATCGGCACCCTCGTGGGAGAGTCGCTTGCCCGAGAACTCGGTCCGGTGATGGTGGCGATCCTGCTTGCGGGCCGAGTCGGTTCGGCGGTAACGGCGGAGCTGGCGTCGATGAAGGTCTCGGGCGAGGTGGACGCACTTGTCACCATGAACATCCCGCCCGAGCGTTTGCTGGTGCTGCCGCGGTTGATTGCAGTGCTCCTGGCCATGCCCGTTCTGACCATGGTGGGAAACATCATCGGGTGGTTCGGCGGTGCCGTCGTCTGCGCGCAGGTAAAATCGATCGGGGTGGAACCGGAGATGTATTTCCAGAGCCTGAAGCAGTATCTCACGATCCGCGACATCACCGACGGTTTGATCAAAGCGGAGATCTTCGGTTTCGTGATCATGCTGATCGCCTGCAGCACCGGGTTGCGAACCCGCGGCGGACCGCGCGAGATCGGCTTTGCGGTGACCAAGTCGGTCGTCTTTTCGCTGATCGCGATCCTCACGCTGGACTACTTCATCACCAAGGCCCTGTCATGAAAACACCCGCACCCCCCGCCGTTACGGACCGAGTCGCTCGGCCGACGAAAACGCGCCGGCCCGTCCTCGCTCGCGACGACCTCAGCCCGGTCAAGGTCACGGTGGAAGGCCTCACGAAGAGTTACGGCAGCCAGCGTGTCCTGACGGACGTTTCCTTCGAGGTGAAGCCGGGCGAAATCTTCACGATCATGGGTCCCAGCGGCTCCGGGAAGAGCGTGCTCCTACGGCACATCGCCGGTTTGGAGACACCTACGGAAGGACGTGTGACGATCAATGGGCAGGATCCGAGCCTGCCGGAGACCCGGGATCGTTTCGCCGTGGCGTTGGTGTTTCAGAGCGGCGCGCTTTTCAATTCGTTGAGCGTTTACGACAACCTTGCGCTTTATCCCTTGGAGCATCGGATTTGTCCGAAGAAAGAAATCCGCGACCGGGTCATGCGCGCACTGACCATTCTTTCGATCGAGACCGCCGCGAATAAACTTCCGGCAGACCTCTCGGGTGGCATGAAGAAGCGGGTTGCGATCGCCCGGGCTTTGGTGATGGAGCCGCAGCTGATCCTCTACGACGAACCGACAAGCGAGCTCGATCCGGTCATGGGTGCGACGATCGCCGAAATCATCGCGACGCTCAAAGAGCAGTTCACCGTGACGACGATCGTGGTTTCCCACGACCGGGACATGGCGATGACCATTTCCGACCGCATCGCGGTCGTTCATCAGGGCCGGCTTCGTACCGTGCAGACGCCGTCCGAGTTGAAAGCCAGCAAAGACTCGGTGATCGACGAATTCCTCAACCCTCGGATCGACATCCGTAATCCCCGTTTCAGACAACTGGAGAACGCCTCATCATGACTAACGCTCAAATGTCGGCCCGTGTGGGCCTTTTCTTTATCCTCGGCGCCGCGCTCGTGTGGGTGACCTTCGAGGCGCTCACCACCGGCAAGGTCCGGCGCGACCGCGGGTACCGCCTGATCGCTCATTTCAGCAATCTGAAAGAGCTCAAGGCGGGCGACGAAATTCGCATGGCCGGCGTCAAGGTCGGCGCGGTGGGCGAAACCCGCCTTTCGGGGCGCCGCGCCGAGGCGGTCTTTCTCATCGACCGGAAAGTGCAGGTGGCCCAGGATGCGACCGCGACCATCGCGATGGCGGGTTTGCTGGGAGCGAATTATGTCTCGCTCGACCTCGGCACCGAGGGCAGCGGTTTCCTTCAACCGGACAACGAGATCCGCACGGTGGACACGCCCGATCTCAATAAGATCGTCTCGCAGCTCGGCGACATCGGCAAAAAAATCGACGGTGCGCTCAGCCAGTTCACGGGTGCGCTTGGCGGTGGAGAAAACGGCGGACCCGGTCTGTTGGGAAAGATCGATAAGCTCGTCGACGAGAACAGCACGCGCATCGGACAAATCACCACGGACCTGCGCGAGATCGCCGACAAGGTGAACCACGGCGAAGGAACCCTCGGCAAACTCATTAACGATCCAGGTGCTTACGAGTCCCTGGTCTCGACTCTGGGAGAAATCCGCATCGCCGCAAACGAGGCAAAAACGTTTATCGGCAACACTCAGGGGATTATCGATCAGGTGAAGAGCGGCAAGGGGACGCTCGGGTCGTTGGTCTACGACGAGGAGGCCGGCCAGAACATCAAGGTGGTCACCCACAATCTGCGCCTCCTTTCCGAGAAGCTGAACAATGGCGAGGGGACTCTCGGCAAGCTGATCAACGACGACAGCCTCTTCAAAGAAGCCCAAGGTGTGATGCGCAAGGTGGACCGCGCGGTCGACGGTCTTGCCGATCAGGGGCCGATCGGCGCCGTGGGAGCGGTGGCCGGAGCGTTGTTTTAATCGGTCCGTCGCTCCTTAGGGAAACAGGATCCAAGCGAGGAGGGTGAAATGCACGATGAGCTGCCGGAAATCCAAGGTTGGCGGCAAGGCCAACGCCGTGTGCAAGAGCGACGCCGACGGATAGGAGTAGGGAGGAGCGCTCACGGGACCCGACTTGAAGGCCATGTAAGCGATCAGCATGACTTGAAGAAACACCCATGAAATCGCTCCGCCGGTAAACGCCAGCATACCGACGTGAAACGCGAGACCGACGCCGATGAAAATGGGGGTGGCGCGAGGCCAGCAAGCCAACGCGGCAAGCGCGGCTTCGACCGCGATCGTCAGCCAACCCATGGCGACGGCGAGTTGGCCGTTAGACACGCGATCGAGCTGCGTAAACCACTCCAGGTGGAGAATTTCCCGGGTCCAAAATGAAAAAAATTGTCCATTCTGCCAGTCGGGATGAAGCAGTTTGTTGAACGCTGCGCCTCCGTAAACGAGTGCGAGCTGCGCCCTTAACACCCAACGTCGCGTATCGCGGGGACCGCTTAAGGCAAAAATCAAAAGCAAGAGGTCGAGCAAAAGCGTGCTGTTGCTGAATCGCAGTCGTCCCGCAACCAAGTCGAGGAGCAATGCCAGGCTGGAGCAGAACGCGCCGAGCCGTGGCGAAAGGTTGAAAAGCACGAGGATCGCGCCGGGAAAAAAGAGGGCGCCCAGAATCCACGGCCAGACGATCGCGATCGCCGGATGGTCGAGCGTCGTCCAAAAGGGCAGAAAAGGAGGTTCGAATCCATGCCTGAGTCTTGGCACGAGTGCGGTTAACACTGCCAGCTTTGCCGCCAGCAGCACAGCGGGTGGGAGCGAGGAACTCCCGCAGATCAGCGGATGTCGCGCGTAGAGCGCGGAAAGCGGCGCGCCGTCACTCATGGACTCGGGGCGACGGGCTCAGGATCACGGGTGGCCAGGTCCAAATTTTTTGCGGTCCGCCGTTGGTTCGGTAGCGAATCTCGACGATGGCATTGTCGGCAGACCCGACCGTCCGTTCGTATTGTGCGATCGCAGCCGGAATATGCGCCCAGGAGCGGTTGTCCCTTTTTGAATCCGGCAGCCGATAGCGCGCCTGAATTTCGTCCGGCGTCAGGTGACGCGCGCCGACCGAGACGCGTGTTTCGAACAGGGTGATCTCATCGTAGGGAGCCCAGCAGAGGTAGCGCTCGGGACGAAATCTTGCCGCGACGATGCCGATGACCTGCCAACCCAGCAAATTGCCGATCAGAAGATACCTCCACGTCCTGGTCACGCGGAGATCAGAATCGACATCCTTTCCGCTGCGCAATTCCCTTTCGAGCGCGGGGTGGCGATTCCAGACTCCAGGTCGAATCCCCGGACGCTCCTCGCCATGACATCCACTATGGATTATTCGACTACGACGGTCCTTGGACTGATCGGTTGCGGGATCTGGGGTCGCGTCATTCTGCGCGATTTAAAAGACTTGGGCCATCGGGTATGGGTGGTCGAACCCGACACAACTGCCCGTTTGGAAATAGCCGGCATCGCCGATGGGGTTGTTTCCGATGTTTCTACCCTTCCCGGAGTGAGCGGCCTTGTCGTCGCGACGCCCGCCTCCACCCATTTTGCGGTCGTTTCGTCGCTACTTTCCCGCGAAGTGCCGATTCTCTGCGAAAAACCGCTCACCACCGATATCGAGGAGGCGCGTGCGCTGGTGGCACGGGCATGTGGCCGTTTGTTCGTGGGCCACGTATGGTGTTATCATCCGGGGGTGGAGGAGCTTGCGAAGATTGCGCGTACTGCCGAACTGGGTCCTGTGCTTGCTCTGCGCAGCACCCGAACCAACTGGGCGAGCCCACGGCGAGATGTGGACTCCGTCTGGAATCTCGCGCCGCATGACCTATCGCTGGCGCAATACATTCTGGGAAGCATCCCGGAACCGCGCTACGCCCATGCGGAAATCGTCCACGGTCGTTGTGTCGGAATGATTGGAATTCTGGGTTCGACGCCGTCGGCAATTTTCGAGGTGTCCAATCGTTTCCGGGAAAAACGCCGGGAGATCCGATTGCATTGCCGGGAGGGTGTGGCCGTTCTCGGCGATCCCGATTCCGGTCAGATCGAAATCACCCGGGGAGGACCTGGCGGTAAGCCCGAGCTGGAGTTGAGGGCGGTGGACCGGGAACCGGCTCTCTTACGCGAGTTGCGCGCCTTTTGCGCTTTTCTGAATGGGGGCGTTGCCCCGAGAGCATCCGCGGCGGATGGACTCGCAGTCGTCGAGGCCCTCGAAGCGTTGCGGGGATTGGCGGGATTGCCGGCCGCTAATGGAACTTCATGAACACCTCACCGCTCGTGGCGACCGTCGTCGTACCCACCTCGATCGATCGTGGAGCGATCCTCGAGCTGGCGGTGGACAGCGTCCTTCGACAGACCGTGAAGGACCTCGAGGTTTTCATTATTGGAGACGGCGTTCACGACGTCACCCGGGAAGCGGCCAAGAAACTGGAGCGTTCGGATTCGCGGGTGCGTTTCTTCGACAATCCTAAGCATAAGCGTCGCGGCGAGCCTTATCGCCATGTGGCGTTGCAGGAGGCACGGGGAAAAATCGTCTGCTATTTGTGCGACCGAGATTTGTACCTGCCGGATCATATCGAGACCATGGCTGCTGCACTCTCCGACGCGGAGTTTGCGACGAGCTCGCTGATTTTTCTCTCCGAGAATCAACGCGACATCCTCATGCATGGGTTAGATTTGAGCGATGCGCAGGACCGCGCGAACGTGGTCGGCGGTCGGTTGATTCATGGTTTGGCGCTTAGCTTCATGGCCCACACCCTGGAGGCCTATCGCCAAATCGGCGAAGGGTGGACCAGCACGCCGGAAGGAACGCCGACGGATGTCTATTTCGCTCGGAAGTTCGCTTCCGACAGCCGTTTTCGTTGTGCTGCCGCAAATCGACCGACGGTTCTCTATTTTCCGCGCGGCGCGCACCCGGGATTGAGCACGGATCGCCGGTATCTCGAGTTGCTTGCCTGGCACAATCGCCTTTTGACGCCGGGTGAACCCGAGCGAATTCGAGAGCGGCTCTACCAGGGTGCCCTCCGAAAGGGCGTGCAGGCCGAGCGCACCTTGCGCAATCGGTTCGTTTACAAAGCGAGGCCCGTCGATTGGGCGCGTTTAAGAGGATTTGTCTCCAAATTTTTCCCGCGGAGAATGCCGTGATACCGGGGAGAGACGCCGGTGCCGCTGGGAGACCGAGCAACGCTTTTCACGCGCTGAATTTGCTGATGTGCGAGGGAGCGCGCGGACACGGTCGAGTGGGCCGGCACCTTGTTCGCAGCGTCTTTTCAGGTCGGCTCGGGCGGTCCCCATGTGCCCAACGCGTCGAGCAGCCCGCTCATCGTCGGAAAGTCGGACGCACGCTGCGCTAAAACAGGATGGGTGAACGGCCAGGGAATTTGCAGCGCCGGATCGCTCCAATGACAGCCCCAATTGTCTTGGGTGCCGTAGTCGATATAGGCCTCCGAGACCGCCTGCAGATGTATCGATTTCTCATGGAAGTACCAACCATGCAGAAGGCCGAGAGGAAATATAATGCACGCGAGATCGTCACCGTAAAGTTCGTAAAGAGACCATACTCCGGCTGTGGCCGACCAAGGTCTGATGTCTCTCAGTCCGACGCTCGCGTGGCCGACCAAGACGGAAATATACTCGTCGTGCCGACGGTGCAGGTGGACGCCGCGAAAGACATTCCGCTGAGAGTGGACCACGCTCCATTGTACGGGTCGGATACAGGTCTTCCAGTGCTCTTGGAATACCTCGGTGAAGCATCCTCGAAAATCGGGGTTCATTTTCAGCCGTCTGAATTCGACGCCCTCGATCGTTCCTCCCGACTTCAACCCGGATTGAAGCGGTAGATCGCTACCGATTTCTGAGGATGCGCCGTAGCTCATGTTCGATAGATAAGAAGGTGTTAAAAGAGAGTCGCCGGCTGGAAGCTAAATCGGACGAATGGTGCAAAGCATGAATGGAATTACGACCGTTCGCTCCTCGAGTGCCCTCGAAGTCGTAGCGCTCGGATATTGCCCGGTCAGCAGCTCCATGGTGGCTTGAAATCCCACCCGGGTTTTCGGACCGGGGGGCTGAAGGTCGGAGACCGACCGCGTAAAGAAAACGTCAAAGGAAGCCGAGATTCGGCTTCGCGAAACGCCCGATGTTCGGAAAAGCGACGGAAAGGCTGGTCTCGCTCACGCCGAACCAGCGGGCGAGGGTGGCACCGTATTCGTCTACGCTGGTAGTGGGAATCCAGCGGCCTAGGCCGGTGTCGTCCGGCCCGTTCACGGTGGGACTGGGCATAGCGCCGTAGATATCGCCGCCTTTGACCGCCCCGCCGAGCACGAGGTGATGACCGCCCCAGCCGTGGTCGGAGCCGTCGCCGTTCGAGGTGAAGGTGCGTCCGAAATCCGAGGCGGTGAAGGAGGTCACCTGGTTGGCGCATCCCAGCTCGACGGTGGCGTTGTAGAACGCGCTCATCGCCTGGCTGACCTGCTGGAGCAGCCCGGCGTGGGCGCCCATGCTGACGTCGGCGTCGACCTGATCGGCATGAGTATCGAACCCGGTGATGCGCGCAAAAAAAACCTGCCGCTTGAGTTTGAGCGTGCTCGAGGCGGAGATGAGATAGGCGATGGCCTTGAGTTGGTTCCCGAGGGCGGTGGCGGGAAACGCGGTCGCCAGCGAGCCGGTGGAGGCGAGCGCCGAGGCGAGGGCGTCGCTATTGCCGATCGCGTTGGAGGAAAGACTGCCGAAGGCGGCGCCGAACAGGTTGGATTGCGGCGAATTGAAGAGGTCCTTCTGCGCCTGGTAGCGCGCGGCGTTATTTCCTCCGGTCGTGCGGGCGAACGCGACCGGACCTCCCTTGGGCGTGCCGGCGCTGGCGGGTTGCACGGAGAGCTGGGAGATGAGGTTGCCGACTTGGAACGAATTCACGCCGTTCAGCGTCATCGACATCGAGACGGAGTTGTTCGTGTTGAGCGAATTTACCAGGTCGGCCATCCGTCCGCCCCAGCCGGTTTTAAAAGGCTGATCGGGCAGGCTGCTCTGCCACTGGGCCTGTTGGTCGTTATGGGAGAAGAGCTGGGAGGGCAGGCGGACGCTCTGCGCCCGGTACTGTGCCTGGGTGGTGGGCTCCGCGAGGGTGCCGACATTGGCCATCAGGGCGAGTTTCCCCCCAACGAAGAGGTTTTTGAGTTCGACCGTCGAGGGATGTAAGGCGAAGAGCCGCCCGTCCGAGGTTTTCGGTGCGAGCGGGAGCAGACCCGCCTGCGGCAGGGCGAGGGCGCTGCGTGCAGCGGAGTAGGCAGCGTATCCGGAGGGGTCGTACGGGACGATCAGGTTGGACGAGTCGTTGCCGCCGTTCAGGAAAATGCAGACCAGGGCGCGGTAGTCCGCGGAGACGTCGGAGGCGGCCTGCGGGATGTGGGGGCCGGTGGGAGTGCTCGCGGCGGCGGCCGTCGCGCGCAGCGACGAAAGGGCGGAAATCATACCAGTGGCACCGACGGCGGCGCAGCACTGGCCAATGAACTGGCGGCGGGGAAGAACGTTCATGGCGAAAAGGCGGGACCGGTTGAGGTGGGCGGCGGACGATGCACTACTTCTGAATCGCTCCGTCCGGGCTGGTGACAATCAGGTGAATGGCGGTTTGCGCGCGTTCGGCCGGCGTGGTGGCGGCGTTAAGGCCGGCAAGCACCGTCCCGACGCGCGTACGTGTGGTGGGGGTCAGCTGCCCGCCGGTCATCACGAGCGAGAGGTGATCGAGGAGAACCGAAGGTGTCACGGCGAGGGCCTGCTCCGTCGCCAGCGACAGGGTGAAGGTGAATTGTGCGTTGAGCCCTCCTCCGGCGGGAGTCGCGTAGATCAGGTTGGCCAGGAAATTCGGCACGAGGATGGCGGTGGTGTCGTCGGTGATCTGAAACTCCGGGGCGACGAGACCGGCGGCGGCCAAGGGACCGGCTCGGACGTAACCCGGCTCGAAGAAATTGAAGACGCTCGGCGACTGTTGCGGAGCCTGATAGAGATTGTCGTAGGCGTTGCTTACCGAGTTGCGTCCGCTCGGCGTGGTCGCGCCGAAACTCCGCAGAAGGGCAGTGTAACGGAGAAGCGGTTCCTTCAACTTGCCGTAGCCGGGCAGGGCAAGTGCCGTGGGGGAGCGCGCTTCGTAGTCGGTCAGGATCGCCCGAACCACCGCACCGAGGTCGCCCCGTACTCCGCTGCCGTTGTTGACGAATTTTTGCGCCACGCGGTAAACGTAGCCGGGGCTCGGATTGTCGGTCACGAGACGCTGGATCAGCTGCCGGCAGATGAACGGCGCGGTATTCGCGTGCTGGAAGAGTGCGTCGAGGGTGCGTTTGAGGTCTTCGATGCCGCCGAGATTGGCGGGAATAACCAGGCCGTTCACGATGGTCTTCTGTGCCGACTCGTGAAACGCCGGGTACAGCATCATGGGGTTGATATTGTCGATCGGTCCCCGGCGGAAGTTAGGGTTCGCCGCGGTCGAGGAGAAGCCCCAGCCAGTGAAAACCTTTGCCGTCTCTGCGATTGTGCTCTGCGTATAGGTCGGGATGGGGAGGCCGCTGGCGTCGAGTTTCAGCGTGCCGTCCGGTTGCAGCTGGACGAGGCCGATGGTGAAGAGCTGCATGATTTCACGGGCGAAATTCTCGTCGGGATTAGTCCCCAAGAGAGGGTCCGCCTTGGCGTTGCGCAGCGACGACAGATAACTCCCCATGATGGGATTCAGGGTGACCTGTTCGAGCAGCGTGCGGAAATTTCCGAAGGCATTGTTCGCAAGGATGTCCCAGTAGTATGCGGCACCTTCGGTCTGTCCTTGGTTTAAACCGTCGTCGCCGATGACCATGATCTGACTCAGGGCAAAAGCGACGCGCTGCCGGAGCTGGTCGTTGGCGAACGGGATGGTGCGGAACCACGCGCGTTGTTTGAAAGACTGGAAGTTGTCGTTCGGTCCGAGTCGCGAGTTGGGCAGGCTGCGTTGGTAGGCAAATTCGTCCAACTCGGCTGCGCGGAAGTTCGTCGCCGGGATCGCGTATTGCGCGGTGATCCACGCATCGACCGATGTCGCGGCGAGTGCGTCGATTTCCGTTTTCTTCGGACCCCAGGTGCCTTGCGTCAAGAGGCGGGCGGCGTCGGCGGACGTCATGGACGAAAGGTTGACCGCGGGTGCTGCGGTGGGTGCGACGAAGGCCTGGGACCCCACTGCAGTGAGGAACGATCCCCGGAGTTCGCCGGCGGGGTGCAACGCGGTGTCGAGACCGACATAGATCAGGCCCGAACGGAGGGCGGCGAGAATCTGTTCCGCCGAGTAGGTCGCGGTGGGTTTGATGTCCCACTGCACCCCACTCACCTGACCCAGCGGGAGATTGAGCACGTAATCGCCGGCCGACGTGCTGTCCCCGATGAAGAGATGCGCGCCGGCTTCCCCCGAGCTCAGGTTGGAAAAGGAAACGTTGACGGTGGCGATCGTGCCATCGGAGCTCAAAACGATGCTGGCGAGTCCGCTCGCGGCGGAACCGGTGGCACCCGCGGCCGGACGGAGGGTGGAGACGAAGAGTGTGCCTGGGCTGTCGAGAATCGAAACGGTGGCGCTCCCCGAGCCTGCGAGGACATAGCCTGCGCCCTCCGCGAGGGTGAGCGTGACGGTCTCGGTACTTTCGGTTGCGGTGTCGGTGTAGGGTTGGAGGGTGAGCGTTGTACGGGCGGTGCCGGCCGGAATGACGACGGTTCCGCCGAGAGACGGATAGTCGATGCCGTTGGTTGCGCTGCCCGAGACGCCGTAGGTCAGAGCGAGGGGCGAGAGCGTGTCGCCGGTCCGCGTCACCGTGAACTCCCCCGGACTGCCGCCCGATTCGTTGGCGGTAGCGCGGGAGGCGACGATCGAAACGGTCGGAACGCCGGTGGGGGTGAGATCGTAAATTTCGACGAGAGCCACGCCCGTGGTGGCGGCGACGCCACTGACTTCGACCGTGTAGGTGCCGGCCGGAAACTCCATCAGGACCGCGGCATCTTTGCTCCCTGCGGCAAGGCCGAACGCCCCCGCTCGGGTGAACGCGTCGCTCAAAATTGCGGCGGTGTTGGACGTGCCCACGGGACTCGACCAGTTGTCGTTGCTGGCGATGGTGACGCCCGCGCCGTTTTTGACCGCCAAGGTGGGGTCGGCCAACGTGCCGGGAACGTTGAATGCAGCCAAGGTCGGGCCCACCGCGCGGACCATCAGGCGCCGCGTGCCGGACCCAGGGACGACGACGATCCCGGGAACGAGGACGTTCGCCCCGGTTCCGACCAACGCTCGGGTGGATATATTGGTCAGGCGCGGGCCGGTAGAGCCGATTTCGTAGATTTCGACCAGTGCCACGCCGCCGGTGCCTCCGACTCCCGAGACCTGGGCCGTATAGCTGCCCGGCGCGAGCGTCGCCAGCAGCGCAGCGTCTTTGGACCCTGCCGGTAGAGCGAATGCGCCGACCGATTGAAAGGTGGCGGCGTCGCTGGCGTTCCAGTTGTCGTTCGACTGGACGATCGTCTGACCGCTGAAGAGATCGAGGCGCGGATCGGCGAGCACGCCCGAGACTTGGAAAAGAGAGAGCGTCGGACCGATCGCGCGAATCAGGACGGTTTTATTGCCGCCGGATCCGATCGTGAAACCGCTGGTGAGTACATTCGCGCCTAAGCCGGTTTCGGCGCGAGTGGAGAGGTTGACGAGGCGGGTCTCTTGCGCGCGGCCGACAAGTGAAGAAAAGACCGCCGCGAAAAAAAAGAGGCGAAAAACGAAGGGCGAGACGTTCATGGTCCAGAGGGATGAAAACGATCGACGCTGGGAATAGGCGCTCATGGGAAGTTTATGTGACCTTGTGGAAAGAAGACGCAGGGGGAGGGAAAGAGGTTACGAACCATTTGAGCGAAAACGGTATCGGCGCGATTCGGCGGTTCCCCCAAGCGTACCGAGACGATCGAGATGCACCGGACGGGGCGGACGGGACAGAGGAGAATCTAGAATCTAGAATCTAGAATATGGGATCTGGAATACGGAAACCGGAATACGGAGTACGGAGTCTGGAATTCAGGATCTAGGATTCGGATCTTTGACGCTCGAAGTCGGATAACGGAAAACGGAGAAGGGGCAGGAAGCTAGGCTTGGCCGTAACGAGGCACGGGTTAATCGGGCAGCGGGTTGCGTCCCGGTAAAAACGAGCGCAATTGTCTCCGAGGCACTACCGCTCGGCGAGGCGGGGGGCGAACGATTTTCGCCGCGACCCAAGGTGGGGCATCTCATTCCCTGGGAACGACCCGAGTTGATCCGCACCGCAATTCTCGAGCAGTTGGGTCTGCTTTCGGCCAAAGAAGTCGCCGCATCGCGCTAGATCTGCCTCGTCGGGTCATTGGGGAGACAACGCATGGCCTGAAGGAGAAGCCGGTGCGAAACGGAGCGATTATGCTGTGGAAATGAATAAATTCACTCGCTTTTGCAAAAATTAGGCACCATCTCGGTGGCTTGATATCGCATAGAAAATGCAATTGTTGGAAATAGAGGTTGGTTCCTAACGATTCGAACCCGTAAGCGCCCATGGATCGCGTGTTAATTTTAAAGTGGGATGGATTGTACGCTCGGTTTCTAGCGGATGCCGTTCGTGAATATTATCCTAACGCCAAGATCGAAATCGAGCGGACGACCTCGGCGGCACGGGCTCGGTTGGAGCTCAATCGATTCGATCTGGTGATTGCCGGGCTCAGCTATTCCGACGAAGACGGCCTCCCATTCGTCCCTTGGTTGGCACAGTCCCCGGACGTTCGGGGATTGCTTCTGGTGACGCTTAGAAAGGATGCGCAGACCCTCGGCTTTCTCCGTCAGCTCCGGCGCATCTCGGTCTTTGACCCGGCGGGCGATGCGCCCGAGCGATTTGCATTGGCGATCGCTCACGTCGCCCAAGGTCGACGCTATGTCAGTCCTAGCTTTCATGAGCTGCTCATGAGTGCGGACAGCGCGCATCACACAATCTTCGCGCAACTCACCTTGACCGAGCGCATGGTGCTTTCGGTGATTGGGGACGGGTCGGACGATAAGTGTGCCGGCGAACGGCTGGGACTCGAGCCCTCGAGCGTGCATGCGCATCGGAAGCGATTGATGCGCAAATTGGGTGTGCAAACGCGCGACACGCTCTTTCGTCGGGCCTTGGAGCTTGGGGTCGTGAGAATTCTCCCCGACGGCCGCACGGCGCGTCCCAGTTTCGAGGTGCTCCGCCTTCAGATCGAATCGCGCAAGCGCCAGCTGGTGAGTCGCCGTTCCACACGCGGCCGCGAACGGGAGCCGATGCTGGCGGCGGAAGCCCCGAAGCGTTGACCGGGGACTAGGGGACGCCGCTCTTGCCGTTCAGCCAGACCATGCCTTCGCCGAAGGCTTGCTCGAGAACGTTGAAGTGATTTTTCCGGGGAAAGCGGCGGACGGTGTACTCGAAACCGGTGAAGCGTTCCACGCCCAGCTGCGCCTCCAGCCGTTGCAAATCTTCGGTCATCGACTGCGAGTCCTCCTCGCCGACGGAAATAAAGGCACGCCCCGGCAGATGGAAGTCCCGTCTCCAGCGTTCGGTCACGGAAGCGAGGACCGCTCGATCGGCCCACCAAATCGACGGGGCACTGGCGAGAAAATGGGTAAAAAAAGGCGGCTGCCGGAGGACTGCGTGCAACACCAGCAGGGAGCCGAGGGAGTGTCCGGCGAGCCCTCGCCACGTTTCGTACAGCGGATAGCGTTCGCGCAGCGCCGACCAGAGGGTGTGAGTCAGGAACGCGAGAAAAGCGTCCGCTCCGCCGCTGTCGGGTTCGTCGCTGTGCCGGCCGGGCGTGTAATCGCGAATCCGTTTGTTCGCCGGTTTCGTGTAACTCGCTCCATAGCCGACGCCGACGAGGAGCAGGGGTGGAACGGTCTGGGCCGCCCGCGCGTGGCGGTAGGCGGCGATCCCGGCTTTGAGTTGGTCGTCGCCGTCCATGAAAACGAGTGTCGGCCAAGGGCCGCTCTCCGTCTGACCGGACGGCGCTTCCACGTAAATCCAATAGTCGGTGCCGGTTTCCGGGGAGCGAAGCGTGAACGCGGGTTTCATCGAGAGGCGATAAGGGACCTAAACTCGGAATCGCTTGCAAGCATGCGTCCGCCCTTGGAGAAGACCTCGGATGATGCGCGACGAATACGGGAAGAGTGGGCAGCCAACGACCGACGATCTCCGGCCTTCCCCTCGGGATCGGTGCGGCTGCGGACCGGGGACTGCGCCATGAAATTCCTGATCGTTCTGCTCGTCGTGCTCGGTGCCGCGGCTTTTCTCCTCGCGATGATCAAAGTGCAATCCGCGCCGGACACGGACGAAAAAGGAAAGGGATCAGATTACGAGGCCTTGCGAACGGTTCTCTCGCCTGCCGAACAGGCCTTTATCGCGGTATTGGCACCCGTCTTGCCGGAAGGAGTCGGTCTACTCGTGAAAATCAGGCTTGCCGATATTTTTACGCCCAAACGAAGCTTGGAAAACGCGCGCCGTGTGCCGGCGGCCAACCGACTCAACCGAAAACACGTCGACTTTCTCCTGGTGCGCACCGCCGATTTTTCGCCTCTGGCCGGAGTTGAGCTGGACGATGCCGCCAAGCGCGGGAACGACAGCCGCGCGCACGACGCCTTTCTCGAAAGCGTCTTTGTTAAAAGCGGGCTCCCCTTGATCAGGATTCGCGCGCAGGAGAGCTACGACACGGTTGATTTGGGGAAAAAGATCGCGACGATTCTCGCCGGGACCCGTCGTGCGTAAAACGTCGCGTTTAAGCGAGGCGTCGCGTTCGCACCATTTATAAAAACGTTCTTCTCAAAGCGCATTTCCTTGGCCAGCGTCGAAAATCATGTCCCCTCTTACCCCGACTCGACGTCAGTTCCTCGGCACCTCCCTTTTGGCCGCAGCGCCCCTTCTGCTTCCTCGTCGGTTGTGGGGCCAAGGAACCGCACCCAACGAGCGGCTGACGCTTGGAATGATCGGCATGGGCACGATGATGCGGGGGCACATCGGAAGTTATCTCCCGCGCGAGGACGTGCAGATCGTGGCGGTGTGCGATGTCGATACCACCCGTCGCGAAGCGGCCAAAAAACGGATCGACGACGCTTACAGCGACCAGGCAGGCTCCACTTACAAGGGATGCGCCTCCTACAACGATTTTCGCGAACTACTCGCGCGTAAGGACATCGATGCGGTCGTCATCGCCACGCCGGATCATTGGCATGCCTATATCGCGATCGCCGCGGTGCGGGCCGGAAAGGATGTCTATTGCGAAAAGCCGCTCACCTACAGCATTCACGAAGCGGTGGAGCTCGTGAAGGAAGCGCGCAAGGCGAACCGTGTCTTCCAGACAGGGTCCCAGCAACGCTCGTCGAAGGAGTTTCGTGTGGCGGCCGAATTGGTTCGTAATGGCGTCATCGGCCGGCCGATCGCCGTGAACGTTTCGTTTGGCGATCCGGCGACGCCGTACGATAAGCCGGCGGAACCGATGGAGCCGGGTTTGGATTGGCAGCGCTGGTGCGGCCCGGGCCCCTTGGTGAACTACAATCCGTATCTCTCTCCGCGCGGTGTGCACACGAATTTCCCGCACTGGCGAAACACATGGGAATTCGGCGGCGGCATGATCACCGATTGGGGCGCGCATCACATCGATATCGCTCAATGGGGTCTGGATAAGGACGGCAGCGGCCCGGTGGAAATCCGCGCCCCGCAGAATTGGGAAACCGCCAAACGCGGCGCCCAGCTCGTATATGCGAATGGCGTCGTGCTCACGCATGTAAGAGGAAAGGGCGTCTCCTTCTACGGTTCCGAGGGCGAGGTGCATGTGAACCGCGGGAAATTCGAGTTCATCCTGGATGGAAAAACGGTGCACAAGTTTTGGGACAAGGAAGTCGACAAAACGACCTCCCTCGATCGCGAGGTCGTCCTCACCGGCCGAGAGTTTCTCGCGGACGCAAAAGTGAAACTCTACGACAGCAAAAACCACATCCAGGACTTTCTGGACGCCGTGAAGTCCCGCCAACGGCCGATCGCGGATGTCGCCATCGGGGCCAGCACCGTGATCGCGTGTCACTTGATGAATTTTGCCTACCATCATGGCGCCAACGCCAAATGGAATCCGGCGAAGAATAAGTTCGTCAGCGGCGGCAACGCCAAGTGGTTGAAGCGCGAGCGTTACACCAAGGGCTGGGAAGTCTGAGCGCTCCCGCGCCGAAAGTACGCGGCAACTTCGGCCCGTAGCCGAGACGGCGGGTCGATGTCCCGCAGTCTGCTCTGCAGCGTGCGCGTCCGGGATTGCAGTTTGGGCGACGCGAGGGCCATGCGAACGGCACCCTCGAGCGCGGGCAGGTGGCGCACGCACGGCCTGTGCCCAAGCTCGTCGTCCGACACGTGCACCGTCCACCGACCGGAGCTGCGGGCGCGGGAGAAGAGCGTTCGCCCTACAAAACCCGAAGCACCCGTAATCGACATTTTCACCGAGGCGGTGCGGCGACCGCGGTCGGTGTCGCGATCGGGAGCAATTGGTCGATCATCCCCTGCATGATTTCGTCGATCGACAGCTTGAGCCGTTGCCCGTCCGACAGAGGTTTTTCGGGGGAGGTTTGGAGAGTGGCGGCGGCTACGGCGACTTGGGCGCGTTTCCGGGCGCCGTCGAGAAAGGCCTGTTTAGCGTCTTCTACGCCGAGCCCTTGCGGGTTGAAGCGGGCGAGAAACCGGTCCGCAATCCAGAGCGCCCACTCGTCGCGATCGGCGAAATAGAGCGCGACCACACCCGTGTCGTGAACGCCAAACAACTCTGCGAAGCGGTGGGCGACCGCGCCGGGTTTGGCGTCGAGGTCCATCGCGTCGCGCTTTTCGAAAACGCGTAGGTACAAGCTCAGGTCGGAGAAACGAGCGAGGTTGGAGAGCTTATTCTGATAGGTGCGGGCGCGCGGAGGCGAGGTCGGCAGCAGGGACTGTGGGTCGTCGAAATACGGTTGTCGAAAACGGCGTGCGGCCGAGATCAAGGCGTCGAAGCGTCCTCGATCCGCCCAAAACGCCTGGGCGGCGGGGCCAACGCGGCGGATTTTTACCTGCATCGTGTCGTCTTGGCGAATGAGAGGAAGCACCTCAAGACCCTGGACGACCTGGCCGAAGACGCTGTGCAGAAAGTCGAGGCGGGCCACGGGCTGGAGCGTGAAGAAGAACTGCGAGCCATTCGTGTCGGGTCCGGCGTTTGCCATCGAGAGCACGCCGACGGCGTCATGGCGGAGCTCACGATGGAGTTCGTCCGCAAATTCATAGCCCGGTCCCCCTTCTCCGTCGCCGCGCGGGTCGCCACCCTGCACGACGAAATCCGGAACCACACGATGAAAGGCGAGCCCGTCGAAGAAGGGCTTGCGAGGACTGGGCCCGAGCGAGCCTTCCGCCAGGCCGACGAAATTCGTCACGGTCAGAGGGGCCTTTTCGTGGAAGAGCGAGGCGACGACGGTGCCGCGCGGGGTGACGAACTCGGCGTAAAGACCGGGCGGAAGCTCGGGATTGTTCGGCGGCGGCGAGGACGCGATCGAAAGGTCTGCGGCCCGGGATGAAGCGAGGCCGCAAACGAAGAGAAGCCCGAAGCGGAAACCGCAGAGGCCAACGAGAGGGGAAACGCGCATGGGGTGACGGTGCCGGCTTTTTTCGGGGCGAGATCCGGTTGGACGCCAAACCCGCGCACGTTTCGCGTTTAGAGAAACGAACAGATGTATTCGCAGATCCCGGCGTCGACCGCGATCGAAAAACCGTTATTGCCTGCGACGTCGAAGGACGCCCCTGTGCCGTATTCCTTCTCGACGGTCTGCCCGTCGAGCGTCACGCGGCATTTGCCGGCGACGATTTCCATGCGCTCGGGCGCACCCGTGCCGAAATGGAATGAGCCCGGATAAATCAGGCCCAGCGTCTTTTTGGCGCCGTCGGGCATGACGATCGTGTGACTGACCACTTTGCCGTCGAAGTAGACATTCGCCTTGGTGTGTGCGGTGACTCCGGGGAATTGGGTGGGAAGGGTGCTAGCCATCAAGACGGGATGGAGGCGGAGATGGCATGAGGCAAGCCGCGAGCGCCGGGCGATGGATGACCCCATTGCCAGAGCCTCCCGGTTCTGTCCTCCTTCCGAGATGATGGACGTTGTGGGAAGACTTCGCGATCGCCTGTGGTGGGGGCTGTTCGCGTTCGTCTTGGGCATTGCGCTGTGGCTGCGCACGGATGCGCTTGGCGTGCGACCCATGCATGCGGACGAGGCCAACCAAGCGGTGAAACTCGGCGCTCTGTTGGAACGCGGCGAATATGCGTTCGACCCCCGCGATCACCATGGGCCTACGCTGTACTACTTCGGGTTGGTTCCCGCGTGGATCCGGCAGGAGCGCACCCTTGCCCAATTGACGGAGACCACGGTGAGGCTCACCCCGGCATTTTTCGGCGTTTTCGTCGTTGGATTGGTGGCGTTGGCGGCGGCGCCCCTCGGGCGCGGAGGCGCATGGGCCGCGGCGGTGTTTGCGGCGCTCGCGCCGGCTTCGGTTTATTTCAGCCGGTATTTCATTCAGGAGACGCTTCTGGTCGCATTTACCGTGGGGGCGTGGGTCGCGGCGACGAGGTGCTGGCAGACCGGTCGGACGCGGTGGGGCCTCGTGGCCGGGATAGCGGTGGGACTGATGCAGGCAACCAAGGCGAGCGCCCCGTTATTTGCGGTGGCGGCGGCGATCGCCTGGGGGGTAATGTCGTGCGGACGGGCGAAAGCGTTGCGGGCTTCCGCGGGCGATTCCGGTGCAGCCGGGAGTAACGGCGGGGTCCCTTCACCGCGTCCTTGGAAGGCCCCGCTCATGTGGGGTTCATTCGGTTTTGCGATCGTTTTCGTGGTATTTTACTCCTCGTTTTTCACCCATGCAGCCGGCCTTCGAGATGCATTTTTGACCTATGGCCCAATGAGCGGTCGGGTGGCGATGCAGACGAGCGGACACGAGAAACCGTGGTGGTATTATGGCAGTCTCTTCTGGTGGCAGCGCCAGGGCGGTTACATTTGGGATCAGTCTCTCTTTTTGGGGTTGGCAGTGGCGGGCGGGGCCTTGGCGGTGGTCGTTCGCGATCGATTCGCACGCGGAGTGGCTGTGTATTTTGTGCTGATCGCCGCCGCCCTCGCACTGACGCCCTATAAGACGCCGTGGGTGGCGGTAAACTTGGTTCCCCCCATGGCAATCTTGGCCGCATCGGCTCTCTCCACGGCGGCTCGTTGGGGCAACGGGGTGCGCGTGCCGGTGGCGCTCACGTTTGCGACCGCGGTGGCGCTGTTGAGCTGGCAGGTGCGGAGAGCGGTTTTCCAGCGTCCGGCGGACGCGCGCAACCCGTTCGCCTACGTTCATAGCGGACCCGATGTGCGCAAGCTTCCGGCGCTCGTGGAGCGTGCCGGTCCTGGGCCGATCAAAATCGTCAGCGAGGAATATTGGCCGCTACCGTGGTACTTGCGAAACGTCGGGGACGTTGGGTATTGGACCGCTGTGCCGGACGACTGCGATGGGGCGTTGGTTCTCTGTTCCGCAAACCTGGCCGAGGCGGTGAAGGCACGCTTGAAATTCGAGTACCGAGAGAGCTACCTGGGCCTACGGCCCGGATTCGTTCTCGTAGTTTTTACCCGTACCCGCTGAACACGTTTACAATCAAAGGCTAAGCCAACTGGCGACTGAGTCGGTGGAGGTAGGGTTTTCCGACGGTGCGATTGTATTCGATCGCCCCGGGGACATTTTGGCTGCGCAGCACGGGAAGCGGATAGCCGTTGCATTGCAGCCAGTCGATCACCTCCAGCATGAGCAGATTGAGCAACATCGCTCCGACCAGCGTCGAGGTGGGTCCCGAGAGTAAAGGAGCCTCTCCCGGGTTCGGCGCACGTGTTCGGACGTCGATCAGCGTATCTCCGGGCACGCCTCCGTTATCCAATAGGTGGTCGGCGATTTCATGCAGTCGTTGCCCGCCGGGGTGAACGGTGGCAACGCCTTTGGACATCGCCAAAGAAACCAACCCCACCACGTTGAGTCCTTTCTCTTTGGCATAGAGAGCCACCTCGATCGGAGCGGAGTTTTTCCCCGAGTTCGAAATGACGATCATTGTTTCCCCCGGCAGAAGACGGTATTGGCGATCGTGGCGGGCGATAAGGGCGGCCCCGTAACCGACCAAGTTTTCGATGAAACCGTTGGTGGGGTCGAGAATTCCGCTTACGCAGGCCAATCCCCCGGCCCGCCCGATGATTTCACGAGCAATCACCTCGCTATGGCCGCTACCGAAAACGTGCAAGACGCCGCCTTGGGCGATGTTGGCTCCGATGATGGGGGCGAGGCGCGTCAGGGTTAAGGAATTCGCGGTGCGAGCTTGAGCCAGGAGGGCGGTGGCTTCCGTAAAGTATCGGTCGGAGGGGGACATGGAAATGGGTTGAGAGACGGCCCTCAGAGGGGCCGCGATGCCTCACACCTTGTTTTCCCAACGACCGTAGATGCCGCAGGGTAAGACTTTGCCATCGCGCTGAATGGGCAGACCGATTTCCCCGCCAGTGAGAAGACCGCCACGCCCATGCATCAATTCGGCGAGCAAATTAAGGACGACGGTAGGGGACAGTCGTGCGGTGTAGGCGTTAATAAGGAAGAAGAGCGGCTTCTCGTGAAGGAGGGCACGGCACTCGGAGAGCAGCTCCCAGAGGTTTTCTTCCAATTTCCACATTTCTCCGCCGGAGCCGCGGCCGTAGGTCGGGGGGTCCATGATGATGGCATCGTACCGGCGACCTCGCTTTTGCTCGCGCCGTACGAATTTCAAACAGTCGTCGACAATGTAGCGAACGGGTGCGTCGGTCAGCCCGCTGAGGGCAGCATTTTCCTTTGCCCATTTTACCATACCTTCGGCCGCGTCGACGTGGCAAACGCTCGCTCCGGCCGCGGCCGCCGCTACGGAAGCCGCGCCCGTGTAGCCAAACAGATTGAGCACAGCGACCTCCCGGCCGGCGGCTCGAGCGGTTTTGATTTTGCTGGAAAACCACTCCCAGTTGACCGCCTGTTCTGGAAATAATCCCGTATGCTTGAATGAAGTCGGATGGATCTTGAAGGTGAGTCCAAGGGAGGGGTAGCCGATTTTCCAGTGATCGGGCAAAGGGCGGCGAAACTCCCAGCGACCGCCGCCTTGCTCGCTCCGGTGGTAGAGCCCGTCCCACTTTTCCCAGCGTGCTCCTTTCGCTAGACCATGTTGGGGCCAAACGACTTGAGGATCTGGCCGAACCAGGGTAATATCGCCCCAACGCTCCTGCTTCATGCCGTCGCCCGCGTCGAGGAGAGCGTAGTCCTGCCATTTATCCGCGATCAGGAGCGGGGAGGAGACGAAAGCCGTGGGCATAAAAATGACGAAGGCTGACGCAACGAATTCGAGGCACGGCTGTCGAGCTTACAGGGATTCCCCGAAACGGCGAAGCGGGAATTCCCCCATCCTAGGTGGTAAGAAAAGCAGGGTTTGACTCTCCACTCAACCCGCATGAACGTATCGAATCCATGACTGTAATTAAGCTAACTCGTTTGTCGGCCAGTCTCACCTTGAGTGCGACCCTATTCGTTTCCTTCGCTGCGCTCGTGAGCGCGGACGTGGTCGAAACTAAGAATGGAGCCCGTCTCGTTGGCAAGGTTCTCAAAATCGATGGTTCCGACCTCACGCTTGAGACTGAATATGCCGGGACCATCAAAGTGAAGCAGAGTGAGGTCGCTTCCGTGACCACCGAAGCGCCGCTCAATGTCCGTCTTGAAGCGGGAACGGTGCTTGAGGGCACGCTGACACCGACATCGAATGGGGGGCTCCAGATTTCTGGAAAAGACGGCACAATCTCGACCACGGTCGATAAGGTGGCGGCGACATGGGCTCCGGGTGGCACGGATCCGGCGATCGCCGCGCTTCAGCGGGCTTGGACCTACGAAGCGGCTGCGGATATCACCGGCAAGACCGGCAATAAGGAACAGACCGGCACGGCGTTCAGCTTCCGGGCAGTTCTCGCCGGCGCTCAAGACACCCTACAGTTTTATGCCGCTTATGACCGGCAGATCAGCGACGGCGCGAAATCGTCGGACCAGCTGAAAGCCGGGGTCGACTACCAGAATAATTTTTCCGGACGGAAATCCTGGTACGTTCGCGACGAAGGCGGCTTCGACCGGATCAAGGACATCGACCTGTATAATGTCGCGGCGGTCGGTCTCGGTTACGATTTCATCAAGGAGCCCAAGCAAACGCTCACGGGTCGCGCCGGTGTCTCGTTCCGCTATGAAGGCTATGGCAACCCGCTCACGGAAGACCTGAAAACCGCGGGTTTGGACTTCGGTCTTAATCACCGTCTGCAGCTCGATAACTCCTTGCTCGTAAACAGGCTTTCATACGTTCCAAGTTTCGAGGATTTCTCGAATTACCGTTTTCTTCATGAGAGCTACTTCGAGATTCCGTTGGCTAATCCGTCGTGGAAGCTCCGCCTCGGTATCCTCAACGACTACACCAGCCAGCCTGGACGCGGTGTCGAAAAGCTGGATACGAGCTACTTCTCGCGTTTCGTCTTGAACTGGAAGTAACGGATCCGGCTGTCCCCCTGGTGACGGACGAGTCGTCTTTCTGGAGGGATTTTAAAACCGTCTCATTTGCAGCAGCGGGGTGAATTCGCCCCGCTGCTTTTTTGCGTCCCTGCGGGCGGCTCTCGAGGCGCTAGAGTTGTTCCAGGACGGCCTTGAGCACCCGGACGGCGATTTCGGAAACACGCGATTCGTTCTCGTCGATGGGGTTTTTCCCATGCTGGCCTCCGGCTAGGTCGCTGAGGCCGCGGACGATGAGAATGGGGGTACGATTGACGTACGCCACCTGTGCCAACGCCGTCGATTCCATGTCGATGCAGCGTGCCTGCCAGACGCGGAAGATCCATTCCCGGTATTTGGCATTGTCCAGAAAGACCGGGCCGGCAACACCGGTGCCCCCGACACTGACCGTTACATTGCGTCCCGCTTTGCGCACGGGCGCGAGCGAAGGGAGAGCCTTGCGCGAGGCCTCGAGGAGCGTCGAATCGGCAGGAAATGCTGGAGTTTTGCGATACTCCGTTTCGCCGGGAGGCACAACCGAGACGTCGTCCGGGAAAATCATCCCGAAGTTCTCGTACCTCACGTTCAGGTAGTCGGGGACCACGTAACCGCCCTTTCCGTCCTCGTTGAGGTAAGCGGCCTCGCTATGATAGGCCCAACGCTCGGGGATCACCACGTCGCCCAAATGCAGCGCGGGATCGGTTCCTCCGGCCACACCGGCGAAGAGAACATGGGTGATAGGGAAGTGATCGAGGGCGATTTGCAGCTGGTAGGCCGCATTCACCAAGCTGACCCCGGTGCGGAATACGATCAGTTTTTTGCCCTGCACCGTTCCTTGCCAGAACTCCACTCCTTTGACGATCGAGCGTGTCCAGGCGGGAGCGGCGACGGCAAATTCCGCCTTGAGTGCGGCCATTTCCGGAGGATAAGCACCGCAAAGCGCGTAGAGCGGTTCGGTGGCCGAGCCGGCAGTGGTCGCGGCAAACATCCCGAGCGGGCAGAGCGCGACGATCCAGCATGCGACCGAGAGTAGCCGGCGTCCGGCGCTTAATGAAAGAAGTGAGTGAACCATTAAATCGACTAGCAAACCCGATGCCATCGTTGCGTGCGGCGAGAGATCCAGCCGGCTCGAGTTTGGATTTCGGCGGACAGGTCCATCGCGAATTCGGGCGCTCCGACGGCCAAAAAGGCGATGGGACTCGGGTACGCGCACGCCGCTTCGATGGCGGCGGGCGCGTACCCATAGATCCCATCGGGTGACGAGTAATGGAATAGCAGATACGAAGATCGCCCCTGAAAATCGACCGGATCGTTTGGCATCGGCTGTCGATCGATTTCGAGGGTGTCCGGAAAGTTCGGCGGTTTTGTCTGTGGAGCGCAGGCGAAAGACCGGACGACGAGAAGGTCCTTCGAACTCGGCTTACGGTTCGCCCAGAGAGGTCCGCAACGCTGCGAGTTGCGAGCGGAGGAGGACTATCTCGGATTCCAAGCGAGACAGGCGCGCTTCCGTGGCGGCAGGCAGGGCGAGCGGCGCGATCGGCGGGTCGGGGGAGGTCTCGTGGGGGGCAGGGAGTTCACCGGTGAGAAGCTGGGCCCACCGCGTTTCTTTCTGGCCCGGTTGGCGTGGGAGAGTGCGAATCAAGGCTCCGCTCGGAAGCGACGAGAGCTCGCTCAGCAACGTTTCGATTTCCTCCGCCCTAGGCAGGGGAGTCAGGCGTTCGCACCGGATTCGGAGTTCCGCAAACGTCTGGGGTCCACGCAGTAGTAGCTCGGTTAAAAGGGCGCGAGCGACCGGCTCGAGCGGATAAATTAAGTCGAGCGTATGGCGATATTTGGGAACACGCGCATCCGCTCCGGAAAAAAGGACCGCCAAGCGCTTCAGACGAAGGGACTCCAGTGCGGCCTCTACTTCGAAGGGAGAGAGTCCCATAAAAGGAGAACGGTTGTTCTTCTGGTTACATGCGTTGACGAGCGCGTTGAGGGTCAGCGGGTAGATTTCCGGAGTACTGAACTCCTTCTCGAGTAGGCAGCCCAGCACCCGCGCTTCGAAAGGAGAGATCGCCGATCCGGCGAAGGTGAGATCGGACAAGGATTCGCGCGGCATTCCTCAAGCTACAAAGGACAGTTCGCTCCCGGCAAGCCCGACGACTTCGTGGTGAAACCCCTCTTCCTGCCCTGCGGCTGCCGCTTCGCGGTCGAGTGGAGGAACTTGAGTAAGCCGTAGAGGCCTAAGAGAAGGAATTCACAGAGCGGGAAGGTCGATTCGCGAAAAAACGGACTCACACAGGGAAATTCTCAAAAGAAAATAGTTCTTTTATTCTTTGACTTAGAGTGAATTGGGAAATCACCGCAAAGAATTTTTAGAAAACGCTTGAAGGACCGGACTTCGTTTTCATTGTCCGCACTCCCCTGACTTGGGAGGCTTTAAGCCGAAGCAGTCGGCGGGGTTCTTTGAAGTCGTTTTTCCGATAGCGGTGGTCGAAAAATTCCGAAAAAAAATTCGGGAAAGAAGTTGACGACCGTTTCGAAAAATGTCTTCTTTGTCCTCTTTCCTTAATTGGAAGGCTCTTTGAAATTTACTCTGTGCGATTGATTGGGACCCCCAATCACAAATATTATTAAATCGGTAAATCAGCTTCGGCTGACTTACCAGTAGTTCAAGAATCACTAGGTTCTGAACTCTCTTTTTCGGAGAGTTTGATCCTGGCTCAGAATGAACGCTGGCGGCGTGGTTAAGACATGCAAGTCGAACGGTGTTTTAGGTGTAGCAATACATCTGAAACGCAGTGGCGAACGGGTGCGTAACACGTGAACAATTTACCTTCAAGTGGGGAATAGCTCGCCGAAAGGCGAATTAATACCGCATACGGTGGCCTCTCTCCTGAGAGACTTACCAAAGTCGGGGACCGCAAGGCCTGACGCTAGAAGAGGAGTTCGCGGCCTATCAGCTAGTTGGCGAGGTAACGGCTCACCAAGGCTAAGACGGGTAGCTGATCTGAGAGGATGATCAGCCACACTGGAACTGAGACACGGTCCAGACACCTACGGG